>Ga0114919_10002208_pt1 | contig 15735 bp, 16 predicted proteins | sample BlataG_FD_88682 | JGI IMG/M metagenome (GOLD analysis project Ga0114919, IMG submission 88682) | Deep subsurface microbial communities from Black Sea to uncover new lineages of life (NeLLi) - Black_00105 metaG | ecosystem: Environmental > Aquatic > Marine > Oceanic > Sediment | place: Atlantic... | reverse complement strand
TTTAAATAATTCTTTTTGTCCAGTAACTGTATTTGGAGCATAAATAGGATTCCCTTCCTTCCCACTCCAGACAGAATCATTCCTTTTCTTTCTGTATTCTTGTAATGCTGCTTTAATCTGTTTCTCCCTTTCTTCTTTCTGGAATCTCATTAACTCCCTTTCATCAGAACTCAAATCTTTCATCTCTACTTTTTCTTTGAACTTCCTCTGCATTTCATAATCTTTCATATCTTCCTTTCTTTCTTTCCATTTTCTCACAGCGTTTTGAATCAATCCCATATTAGTTTTATATCAAAATAATTTATATATGTTTGCTTTTTTTACTAGTATTTATGTTTTGATTATTTTGGATAGAGTGTAGTAGAAAAACAACCCCATTGCTAAGATAGTCAGAGTATAAAGTAGTGAAAAGAATGTGGACATAGACACAATAAACAAAACTATTAACATTAAGAAGATTGAACTAGGCATTCTAAATCTTGCTGCAGCATAAGCAAAAAGAATCATTGCTAGGAAGAAGAATATTTCAATACCCCCTGCAAAGTAATTTACAAAGATTGTCCAAAAATCTAAAGGTTGAGTTACCATTTTTTCTCTTCATACAATTTTTTATATATTTCTATTCTCTGTAATGCTTCCTTGTCTTTCTCGTGTCTGAACTTTTTTGATTTATCTCTTAATATTTTCATTAGCTTTTCTTTTATATATTTTATTTTAGCATATTTTATTCCATCTAAGGTTGTTTTATGGGAAACGGTTTTAGTTGGTTGTGTGAAGTCTACAACAGTCTTCCCTGTAATCTTGCTCTTGACTTTCCAAGTTCCTTTATGTTCTCCTTTTTTAACTTCAAAGAAATCTCCTTTGTATTCTTTATCCAATTCTCTTTCAAGTTTTCTAGCGTGTTTCTCTGGGCTTTTTATAAAGACATCCCAGTCCTCTGTATGTTTATCTAAGTGTGGTGGGAAGTGTTCATTTAAAGCTCTTGCCCCATGTAAGATTGCCCCTGACTTTCTTATATAACTGCTAACTTTAATAGGAAGCATCCCACTTCTTTTATAATATGAGTCTTTTCTTTTTAAATTATTTTTTACCATTTCTATTCCTCCTGTAAACAGGTCTTTGTTTTTTCTTTTTTCTAGCCATCAATCTCTCCCCCTTACCCAATCATAAAGGGCAAAGATATATGCCCCAATAAGCGGAGCCATAATTAAAAACACAACTGCTCCAACCCATGTTCCTTCCCCACTTGCAGTAATTGTTATAGATACTAAATCTCCTACAAATGCAACTAAAGGGACAGCAAGTCCAGCAGTAACAAATATCTCAGGGCTTCCCCTACCAAAGATTCCCATAATAACCCCTGCTGTTACTAGTGCTGCCATTGCTGCCAATAAAATATAATATAAGGTACTGCTTTGTACATCTGAAATATTCCCCTCTACAATTCCTAATTTATTTAAAATAACCCCACTTACTGTATTTAGCCCAGCCATATTAAATAATACCATTAAACCAATTATTATAAAAATATAAGTGTATAGTTTTGCCATCTTATCTTAGTGCCTCCCTAATCGTGAATCCTATTGCTATAAATAACATGAAGATTGTTGGGAAGTGGGCTATTGCGTTTATAGGGGTGGGGATTAAACCATTAGTAGTCCCAAGAGCTATAGCTGCACCATAATCAAACAAGGCAGTTAATGCAAAAACCTCCCAAGCGATTGCAGCAGGAGAGTAAATTCCAGATATATAACACATTCCACCAACCATTAAAAAGATAATAAAGAAGATTATTAAAGTTCGTGAAAATTCATTTAATCCAAAAATTCCATCATTAGTATAGGTTACTAAATCAATAAAGAATGTTTTTAATCCAAAACCATATTCTTCTATATTTGCAACATACCACTGAACAGAATAATTTGTGTAATTACCATCAATAACATAATAATAATTCATAACTATTGATTCATTAAGCCCTGTGTTTAAAGTATAAGTTACTGCTCCTCCTGTTCCAGATGTTGAACTATTAGTTGCAAGGGTTGTTCCAGATCCATTTAACAACACAAAACCAAAGCTATCCAAATCATAATATGTTGAGGTTATTGAAAAGTTGAATAAATAAGCAGTATTATTATTTAAGACTGAGGGGATTGGGGTTATCCAATAATTTATTCCTTGAGTATATTCAGAGATGTCTGTGTCCCCGCTAACAGAATTTAGATAAATAGAATATGTTGATTGTGTTGGTGTAATTGTTGTGATAAGTATATCATATCCCTCTCCATCAAAAGTAAATGTATGCTCATAATCTGGATTAACCCAAAAGGTTACACCCCCATCCCCTCCAGTAGTTCCTGCCCCAACTATTTCTGTGCTTCCACCAATTTCTCTTGTAGCATTTGCAAAAATCCCATCAAGAGGGTTTCCACTTGCACTTAGAACTTGGAAGGTAACATAGATTCCATCTGAACTTGATAAGAGATATAAGGTTGTGTGGGTTGTAACATTTGTGTATTGTGTTTGGAGTTCTTTCTTTCTTTGAGGATAACCAACAAAAGAATATTGTATAGAATAATCTAAGGTGAGAGTTTCATTTGCAGAGAAGCAAAAAGAATAATTAGTATAATTTTCTGTGGTTGAGTAAGTATAAGTTTTATTTACATTCCCATTACCTAACCAATAATCCCAAGTTGAAGCAGCAATCGTTCCATTCATAGCAAGGGTTGTTTCTTCGTCCTCAAAACTAAAATTAACAAAAGGAGTATTCCATGTAGCATTACAAAGTGTGAAATAAATAGGATTAAGTGTTTGCGTATAGTTATTAGTCTGTTGTGTATAATCTCCCAAATCCCATTTATAATAAAAAATATTACTTCCTAAAGTTATTGGGGTATCTATCCTTGCTTGTATAGTGTAATTATCTGCTGCAGTGTTTGTGATTGTCGCAGAATGTTCTGTTCCATTATACCATAGATAAGCATTTGTTGGAGTGTAACCTTCAAAAGAAGTTATATTAATCTGGAAAGATTCATTAGCAGTTTCATAAGTGGTTTCAGAATGGTTCTCTTCGTTTATTCTTGCCCCAGCACCAAAACTAAAATTTAAAGGAGCTAACCAACAATTATGGATAGCCGCATCATCATTTTTAACCCCACATGTATAAACATTCCATTCATAATCTTCTGGTTTTATCCCACTAATATTTACTACAGAGTTATTATTAGTATCTCCTGTTACATCACTGAATGCAGTTAAGTTGAGTGGTGTGGAATTTAGATACCAAAGATAAGTTGTAGCATTTGTTATATTATATGTTATTGCGGTAAGTGTTGCATTAAATTCTATTTCAGGTAATGAGACTACTGAAGCATCTATTGGGGTATTTAAATTAACTCTTATACCAGACGTAAGATTCCAAGTATAAATCTCATTACTAGTTAATTCTCTGTTCCAGAATACCCAATTATTTGTTTCACCAGAAAACCAAGACCCTTGTTCAGACCAATTCAAAGAAGCGTTTATTCCATTCCCAAAAGAGGCAATTCCAGGAACAGTGTCGTTATAAACGCCATCAACCCACAAGCTTACATTAAGTCCTTGAAGTGAGATTATATTATATGTGTGCCATTCATTTTCAGGAGTAGAATAATTAAAAGGATAGTTTGTTATCCCTGAACCAATCATTATTTGTTGGGTTGGTGATGTTTGAATCCACCAATCAGTATGGTCTAGTAATCTCATGGTGTCTGTTGCAACCCTTGAACTTGCATTCATTCTAAAACCAATTGTCCAATTCCCATCACTTATATTAACAAAGTCTGTTGCTTCTGCATTTGTTTCAACACTATCTCCTTGAGCATCAAACCAAATTGCAGGATCTCCTTTTTCGTCTGTAACCCAATCTATGTTGTGGCTTGTAGCATTTAACTTTCCATTTGTTTCATCGACAGCAGTTCCACCACCATCATACATAAGATATTCTAATTGTATCCCATCCCTATAATCAGCAAGTACAAAAGCTAAACTAAGAAAAACAAGAGAAGTAAAAATTGTTATAAGTATCCATTTCTTCATCTTTCATTTTATATGAATTTTGCTGTAACATATGCCCCAGCCAAACCAATACAAACAGCTATAAAAATTGGGAGAGTTAAATCAACCAACAGGCAAGTAGATTTTTGCCCATCACTAATACTTGCGTTTGAACAGTCTAGTTGTCCAACAGCTCTTGATTCTGTGATAACATCTGCTAAAGGATCTATGAAAACCATAGCACACATAAACGCAGCTATTCCTAGCATAAGTCCAACTAAAAACACCTGTCCTTTTCTATTCATAGCCATTTCTCTTTTACCTCCATTATGAAAACCACCTGCGGTGGGCTCTATTTATTTTAGACTTACAAAAAATACTTTTATCAAATCCTAGGCTATTAGGAATTAAAAAAGGTTTTACTTTAACATCTGTTATCTTAAAATCTTCTGAAGGTTCTTCCCTCAGTGGTAACTCAGAGATTCTTTTAAATTCTCTTTCTCGTTTTCTCTCTGGTTCTATATTCCCTGATGCCCTTCTAAAAAGCTCAGCCCTCTTAGGTCTTGGAACATCTTTTAATACCTGTCTTGAACAAGCTTGTCTTAATAATCTTTCATATTCTGTAATGTTCTTTAAAGAATCTTCTCTTCTCCTAAGAGCCTCTGCCTTTATTTCTGGGGTTATAAACTCAACCATTTTGAACCTCCTTTCAGCTTCTTTGCTTTCATTATCTCTCTAACCTCTCCCATTGTCCCTAATCTAAACTTTCTCTTTTGAACATAAACCCCTGCTTCTTTCTTAGCTGGTCTGAACATTCCACCTAATAATAATTTTTCAGGTATCCCTCCTTTTGTAACTTTAAAAGAAGCCCCTAATGTTGTTCTAGTTATTTCTGTTCCTAATCTTTTAGCCTGTATCTTAGTTGGGAACTCCCCTATTGTTTTCCATTTTCCTCTACGCCTAATTAAAGTTTTAAAAATATCTTCTTTAACAGCTTCTTTTAATCTCTGCTTTCTTTCAAGTTGTGAAGATAAAGGAAAATAAATCTCAATAGGAATTTTTGGTTTTTGCTTTAACTTCTGAGCCTGTTTTTGGCTTTGTGATTGTTTTTGTGCTTGTCTTTGAGATTGTGCTTGAGCAAAGAGTTGCCCTTGTCCTAATGCTTGTTTTTGTGCTAACCTTTGTGCTAACCTTTGAGCTTGTTTTTGGGCTTGTGCTTGTTTTTGTGCAGAAGCCAAACCTAACGCAGAAGCTAAACCTTGCCCCATTACTTGTTTTTGCTTAAAAGAAACCCCTAATGCTTCTCTTTCGGTTATTGCTTCTCTTTGTGGCTCATAAAACTTTTGTTTTGATGGTTGGAAGAACTCTTGTTTCCCCATTATTTGTTGTTGTGGTATTTGTTTTTGCATTACTTGTAATCTTTCTAATTGAGAAACCTGAGCATAGGGGCTGATGATCAGTTTAGATCCACCAACATAAAGTGGGTATTGTGCTTGGGTTGTAGTAATTACTTTAGGAGCTTGTTTTGTTGCAGAAGCTAACTTAGGGGGTTTTAGAACTTGTTTTGGTTGTTGTTTTAAAAATAATACTTGCCCTGTTTGAGTCTTAACTTCTTGAAAACCTTGGACTTTTGTTGTTTTAAAAATATCTTCTGCGGTTGTTATCTTACCATAACCTTTAACATAGGTTTTTGTGGGAGCAGTTGTTTTTATAACTTCAAAATAAGGAGCCTTTGGTTTATCTAAACTCTGTAAAGCATATTGCCCTAAATCTTTTCCTGTAACTTTTCCTAAAGCAATCTGCCTTGTTTCAGGAATAAACTTTTGAGGACTAGCTTTTATATGGGCTTTAATCTGTCCTTTTACAAACTCTCTATCAATCTTGCTTAAAAAAGTTGTTCTTGGTTTATCTAAATGCTTTAAAGCATATTGCCCTAAATCTTTTCCTGTAACTTTTCCTAAAGCAATCTGCCTTGTTTCAGGAATAAACTTTTGAGGACTAGCTTTAAGGAGTGATTTTATTTCCCCTTTTGGAGTTGTTTTAGTTTTTATAATTTCAAAATAAGATTTTTTTGGTTTATCTAAATTCTTTAAAACATATTGTTTTAAATTTTCTCCTGTAAGTTTGGCTTGTTTTTGTAATGCTACCTGCCTTGTTTCAGGAATAAACTTTTGAGGATTGTTTTTAACATAGGATTTAATTTGCCCCTTTAACCATTCTTGCTCAACATTACTTAGTTTATCATAATTAACTCCTTTTTGTTTCATATATCCTCTTGCAAACTTATCAATAGCTTTATCACTAAAATCAATCTTTACTTCTTTTGGGTGGGTTTTCCAATAAGGTGTTTTTGTTATCTTAGATGGTTTTTCTATTTTAATGGAAGCCCTTGCTGGTGTTCTCCCTGCAAGAAGTGGTGAAGCTATTTTTACACCTACTTTTACACCTGCTCCAACAATCACAGCATCTTTAAAACCAACCCCCAAGATTGCTACTTGTTCTTCCAGAGTTGGAGAGGCTATGATCTGCTTTCTAACCTGATAACCATAATAACCACCTGCTCCAATACCTCCCGCAATTAATCCACCTTTAACAACTGCTCCAGCTTTTACTCCTCCTAAGATAGTTGCTCCTGAAACTGCAACAGAAGAAATAAAACCAACGCCAACCCCTGCACCAAAAAGTGCAACTTGCTTAATTGGTTTTTCTTTAATATCTAAAATAGTCCCTTTTATCGCACCTCTTCCCATTTTCTCTAATACCTTTTCAATTGGTTTTCCAAAAAGCATTTTTTGAACAGGTGTGCTGGGCAATACCCCATATAATTTCTCTGCTGTTTTCTCTGCTGTTATTCCTGTTTTTTTATAAAGAAATTCTGAAACAGGATAAGTTATTTTTTCCCTACCCCATTCTTCTGCTCTTGCATATGTCTTTCCTACCCAACTTGGCTCTTTTGTTTTTTCAGAAATAATAGCTCCTTGAGGAGTAAATTCTACTTTCTTCCCTGCTCTTAATTCAGCAGCTATATCTTCAACATATTTTTGTCTTGTTTCTCCTGTAAATTCTTGTCTTAGTTTTTCTGCTGTATCTTTAGTTACAACAATCCCCCTTTCTGCTCCTAAACCAGTAACAGGAATAACTGCACTTTTTACAACTCCACTCGCTACCCTTTGGATTTGGTAAACAGCTCTAAGGTTTGCTATTTCTTGGTCTAATTGTTGTTGTCTTTGTTGTTTTTCATAAACTCCTTTAATATCCCTTAAAGCATTAAAATATTTCTCTCTAGCGTCTGCATATCCTCTCCTAAATTCATCCTCAATTCTTTTTTCTTCTACTGCTAACCTTTGCCTTTCTGCTTCCCCACCAGCTCCTGCTCCTGCTTCCCCTGTCGAAGAAGTCCCCCCACCCCCTCCTACACTTGGGACACTAATCCTTTTTCCTTCTGTAGTATAAGCCCACTCATGCCCTGTTGATAGTCTTGGGGTTGTTGGGATATTTTTATCAGGATCATAAACCCCATAGTCTTTGGCTAAACCCCCCCCATACTTCTTAACTGCGTATTGTATCTTTCCAGCTATTCCCATTTCTCACACCTTATTTTTTTATAAATAATTTCTCCTGAATAAATTAAACCACAGAAACACCACATAATTAAATTAAAACCAGAAATGTAATTTAAATCATAAGCAGGATTTGTCAAGAAAGCAAAACTAATTAAGGTTACAAATGCAAAAGCACTCCATAAGGGAAGTTTGTTTATATCCATTTTACCATTCTATTCCTTTTATTTCTATCTTTATCTTTTTGGGATTTTTATCCTTGAAAATCTTTATTTTTCTTTTAGGAATAAGAATACTAATCTGTTTATTCTTTTTATTTATAAATGCGGTTGCATTAAAAACTTTATTCATAACTACTAGTAATTAAAATAATTTATATATGTTTGCTTTTATCAGAACCACTCGCCAATATTCATTCTTTCTTTTATCAATTCAAGAATTGAAAACCCTGAATATTTCTCTAAGGTTACAAGAAGGTTAAGAATAGCATTCTTATCGTTGATGTTAAACTTTTTCCTATACACCACTCTGTAAGTCATATCTCTGATTTCTATTTTTATTATATCCCCACTTCTGTAATGCTTATATTCAAAACCTTTCTTCTTCGCCATCATATTAAATAACCTTTAAATAATCTAGTAACCATAAAGCCCCTGCTCCTATAGCCAAGATAATTAAAATAAGTTTTCCAGGTAACTGCATCTTACCTTTGATTGCTTCTGCCTTCATCTTTGTCAGTATAAGTTTCTCTGCTGCTGTCAAAGTTCCTTCCTCTGTTGCTTTATCAAAGTTCTCTTTAGGAGAAAAAGGAGCAATCTTCATATCTGTAGAACCAGGGCTTATTGGTTTCATGTTCCATTCAGGTACAATTATCAAAGGGTATCTTTTATATCTTAATACATGCCCTGCACTTGCATCATGAATTGTATCTCCTAAGTTTATAGTGTCATCTTCTATTTTCATCATCCTAAAACTAACTGCCCCATTTGTTTTTATTGTCTGAACTACAGCATAGTTCTTTCTTCTAAATTTACCTTTCTGTAGTCTTATACCTAAAGGGAGTCTAAACTTTTTACCCTTCCTATCTTGTTGCATACTATACAGTTCACTAATCATTTCTTTTATCGTTTTTTCTTCATCCATTATTAACCTCCTTACAACTTAAAATTGTTGTTCTGGATTCTTTTTCTTAAACCATCCCTTATTAACTCCAACACTCTTCCTTGCCTTTATATCTGTTTCTCTTTTTTGTGTTACTGCAAGTTTGTTTAAGAAACCATCTCTACTTAATGATGTTCCGAGTATAATCTGTGCTTCCTTTTCAAAATAGTTTGCAAAACCTTTCATCCCCATCATTCTACAATACAAAGCAATTTCTTGGTGTGTTCTTACTGGAAGCTTTGCAGAACCAATCTCTTCATCTAATAAATTAGATGTCTTTGCGTTATCACCCATAGAGATTACTTTTTTAAAGTAAGCATAGATGTTTTGCTTGTCTTCTTCTTGTGGATGTCCATAACCCAAGTCCTTAACTGCTTCTGCAACTTCTTCTTCTGTGAAACTTTCACTCATTTTCTCCTCCTTTGAATAAATTTATTATGTCTGCAAAGCCCTCGCTTACACCTTTCTTGCTCACCTTGCAGTAGATTATAAGACCAATAAAAAACAAAATAGCAATAGAGATTATACCTTCCCATCTAAATTCCATGATAGCCTCCTTTTATAACTTATAAAATCTGAGAACTGCCAACATATCCACACCAACATCATTCCAGTAATAAACCATACTGTTGTGCTCCTAAAGTTTGTTAAATAATGGATAGCAGCAATGACTAATACAAGAAGTAAATCTCTAATAAAAATGTTTATCCAAATAACTTCTTTTCTTTTTAAAAGGTTAAAGAACTTCATTTTACTCTTATGGGTCTGAACCCTTCCTTTTTAATTATTTTCAATGAGTAACCCATTTCAGAAAGTTCTTTTTCAAGATAATCTTTTATTTGTTCCTCACCCCCTAAATTCTTAATATGTTTTTTAAATCTTTTAATTGCTTCGTGCTTAATATTATCTTCAGAATCTTTTAAGTCTGGGAACTCTTTTAAGATCCCAACTTCATTTAGTTTTAATGCTTCAAAAGGAAAGTAGTTTTGCAGCCCTGTCTTTGAACTTGAGAAGAGGATACTATGTCCTTTTACTTTTACAATTAGGACTTCGTCAGCCATTTCAAATATTAATTCCATCTTTTATCCTATCCTGTCAAGCCTTTTTTTAATTTCTCAACATCATTCATTATCTTACAGATTGCTGTTAGTTCATTGTAAATATCTTCTGATTCAGTATCTTTAATTACTGGTGCTGTCTGCGTTGCTACTTCTGTGATTTCAAATCTTGGTGTCTCTTTCTTTTCTACCATCTTCGCCTCCTTTAAATTTAATTAGTGATTGTTTCAAGGGCTGATCTTACCCCTATATATCCTGAAATCCCTAGTATTATTAAACCTATTGCCCAGGTTAGTTGGTTATTCTTTATCCCAACAATTCCATTAATTATAACATAAAGTGCAAAAAAGTCCAGTCCAAAACTTCCAAAGATTACTATTATAGCATCTTTCAACCAGAACCCAAGTATCATTATCCCTAAAGATAAGAATATTACTAAGATGTAAAATCCTATCATGTTAGTAAAACCACTTGGTGTTATTTCAAATTCAAAAGATTCTGTTTTGTTTGAAGCTCCAGTTGTACAGGTTATATCATAAAGATAGTCCCCAATCTTTGTTGTGTTACCTGCATCTAAAGTAAAGTTATGAAATTCATAGTTGTTTGTCATTGTTTCAAAATCAATTAAGATTTCATTGTCTGGGTCAAATACTGAAATGTTGCAAGACAACGAATCAGATGGGAAGTCGTCTATTCTAACTGGATGTTTTAAATCTATTTCTGTATCTTGTTCAAATGTTTTTGCATTAACACTTACAACCAAAAGCATTATAAGTATTAAAAAAATGTATTGTTTCATGTTACTACTCTGATTATCCTCCTTATTAATTTATTTACTCCTTCTATTGTTACATTCCCCCTTATTATTGGTGGGATAAATAGTTCTGTAATATTGATATAAAATTCATCAGAGACAAAATTCCCAACACTATCATTAACCGTTACTTCTATCCAGAAAACTGTAACTAAGGGAAGTGGTGATGAGTTAGTCATCTCACCTGTTACTCCATCAATCGTAAAGTTAGTTGTATCGTTTATTACCCATATAGATATTCCTAAAAGATTATCTGTTGCATCTATATCATAATAAAAACTTGTGTTGGCTGGATGTGTATGGTCAATAACATTAGTAAAAGTTGGAGCAGTTACATCAATCGCAAAGCCAACAGATGTAGAGTTTTCATTTCCAGATGTATCATTAACCCAGATAGTTACATTATGATAATCTTCTACCCAAGATACAGTAGTTATATTGTCTCCACAAGTTATTGTAACATTCTCTGTATAACTATCGTTGGAATACCAACAGACACTTAGGGCTACATCATCATCTACTGAGAAGTTTATATCTAAATCTAAGTCAGTGAAGTTTGAACCATTTGTTGGAGATAACAAAAGAATATCTGGGAAGGTTGTATCTGCTACAGTAATATTAAAAGTTACATCATCTCTACCAATATTTCCAACAGAATCATTACACCAGATAGAAACATTATGTTCTGTTGCTATCCAAGTTACATCAGTTACATTTGAATCTAAATCAGTTAAAGAAACATTCTCTGCATATGTATCATTGCTGTACCAACAAGATTCTATATTTGTATCTAAAGCTGTGAAGTTTACATCTATTAATGTATCTGTTCCAGAGCTTCCATTTGCAGGAGAATCAATACTTATCACTGGGTCGGTTGTATCAATCATAAAACTAACATCAGTATTATTCTCATTACCAGAAGAATCATTATTCCACATAGTTACATTGTGAAAATTGTCAGTCCAAGTTATAGCAGTTATATTATCTCCACAGGTTAAACTAAGATTCTCTGTAAAGCTGTCATTAGAAAACCAGCAACTTTCAAGATAAGTATCTCCAACTGTGAAGTTTACATCCAAAAGATTATCAGAATGATTTGTATTATTAGTTGGAGAAACTAAAAGTATGTCTGGGTAAGTTAAATCAACCATAAAGGTTACAGAACTTTCATTTTCATTATTAGTTGTGTCATTTGCATAGATTGTTACATTGTGAAATCCTTCAATCCAAGTTACATCTGTAATATTATCACCACAAGTTAAACTAAGATTTTCAGAATAACTATCATTGGAATACCAACAACTATCTAACGCTACATCATCCCTCACTGTATAATTAATATTTTGGTTAGCATCTGAGGTGTTTGAATTGTTTGCAGGTATAATTATTAAAATATCAGGAAGAACTGTATCTGCAACAGTAATATTAAAAGTTACATCTGAACGATTAGTATTTCCAGATGAATCATTAGCCCAAACTGTAACATTATGTTCATCAACTATCCAAGTAACAGCAGTAATATTATCCCCACAAGTTAAAGAAACATTTTCTGTATATGTATCATTACTATACCAGCATGATTCTAAGTAAGAATCACTTACAGAATAATTAACATCTATCGCAGTGTCTGTTCCAGAACTGCCATTGGCTGGAGAATCTATTAGAATATCTGGGAAGATTGTATCAACCATAAAGGTTACAGAAGATTCATTTTGATTATTAACAGAGTCATTACACCACACAGAAACATTATGTAAACCTTCAATCCAGGTTACAGCAGTAACATTAACTCCTAAAGCTAAACTTACATTCTCTGTGTAGGTATCATTACTATACCAACAGGATTCTAAGTTAGTATCTAAAGAAGTGTAGTTAATGTTTTGATTAGCATCAGAAGTATTGGAATTGTTTGCTGGAATTATAATAGACATAGCAGGATTAATAGTATCAACCATAAAACTAACTCCTGAACTATTTATATTCCCAGCAGTATCATTAAACCAGACTGTTACAATATGTTCTCCATCAATCCAAGTTACATCAGTTATATTCTGACACTCTGCTAAGGAAATGTTTTCAGAATAACTATCATTACTATACCAACAAGAATCATTATTAAGGTCTTCCCAAGTATAATTTATATTTTGATTAGCATCAGAAGTATTTGTTAAATTAGTTGGGATTACTATTGTAATGTTTGGGATTCCAGTATCTACAATAAAAGCAACACTTTCTGAATCATTTATATTATCAGAAGTATCATTACAATAAAACTCTGCTAAATATTCTCCGTCTGGATGGATTGTTGCAGAGTAATTCCAAATATCTGCAACTCCTGAATCATTTAACATAGAAACATTTGCTCCACCAGCATCTATAGTAAACCAACATTCAGCAATATCTGTATCTGAACTTGTAACATTATATTCTATACCAACATTATAACTTTGATTTAAAGGAGATTGAATTGTAATGTCTGGTGCTGTTGTGTCTGCTGCTGTGATTGTAAAATTACCCATACCAAAGACCTCATTTCCAACTGAATCATTAACCCAAATTGTATAATTGTGTTGCTCAATTATCCAAGTTACATCGGTTATGTTATCCCCGCAAGTAATGGTTACATTCTCTTCATAGCTATCGTTTGAATACCAGCAACTTTCTAAAAAAGAATCAAACGCTGTGAAGTTAATATCAATCAATGTATCTGTTGTTGATGTATCATTTGCAGGAGATACTAAAGTTAAAGTTGGTGCAGTTGTATCAATCATAAAACTTACAGCTGTATTGTTTTCATTACCTGCACTATCATTTACATATAAAGTTACATTATGGAAATTATCAGTCCAAGTAACATCTGTTATATTGTCTCCACAGGTTAAAGTTATATTTTCAGAATAAGAATCATTTGAATACCAACAAGCTCCTAAATAAGAATCACTTACAGAATAGTTTACATCTAAAAGATTATCAGAATGATTAGTATTATTTGTTGGAGATATTATTAAAATATCTGGTAAGGTGTTATCTATTGTAAAGTTTTCTTCAGTTAAGTAAGATTTAATGTCTGTGAAATCATCCCCTGCGATTGCTGTGATATTCATTTTATAAATTCCATCAGGAACATTTGTCGTATTAAAATCAACATAAACATCTGAATCATCTATAGATATAAAACTTGTATTGATTGTATAATTCCATTCCCCACCTGTATCTCTTAAAGTTAAGTTATGCGTTACATTCCCTATGCTATCAGGGTCTAATGAAATTCCAACACGGGCAGACATAACCTGTCTATAAGTTCCATTTAAATCATCATCATTTCCATATTCACAAGTAGCTTGACTTCCTTGACAATAATACTGGATTGTTGGAGCAGAAATTTTGTGATTAACATCTTCAACATCATCGTGAATCATAGAAAAGTTAGTCATATTATTATCATAAATATCTTTGACAAAACTTCCTATTAAAACCTCAGTTCCTTCGTGATGCTGGGAAGTCCAAATATCAGGAGTAAATTCAGATTGTAACCAAGTCCCCCCCTCATTTGTTGAACCCCAAGAAACATTACTGTCTTTAAAACTTACATTAGTTCCTGAACTTCCATTTGCGTAATAAACTAAAAATGCTTTTGAAGCATCTGTTGTATCTGATTGAAGAAAAAGATAAGTATAATTTGTTATCCAAACTCCTCCTGTTAAGTTATTAAGAGTACCAACAACATCTTTAAAATAGCTTGAGTTTCTGCTTTCATATTCATAACCAGCATCTATATCTTCTTCTGTAATAGAATTTACATAAACACAATTAGCATCAGTCAAAGGAGAAGTTGCTCCTGCTGGGTTATAAGTTTCATTACAGATATAAACATTTAAGTTTTTATTTGGATTCCCAGTATAATTTATATTCATAAAATAATCAGTTGTATAATTTCCATATCCAGAATGAGGATTCCAAATTTTAATTAACAAAGGATTATTGTTGTGGATTAAATATTCTTGGTCTGTTTTATCTTCTTTTTCCATTTCCCCCCTTGATAAGAATACCATCTGCTCCCAAACAGAAGGTTCAACATTCCAAGTAAAGTTTAATGTTGCCCAGTGTCCTTCATCATAAGTTCCACTTTCTATATTTATTCTTATAGAAGAATTATCATTAGCAGCATAAGAAAAATTATCTCCAAAGATTCCAGCATAATCAAACCACTTATCATCTCCTCTGCCGTCTGCTCTTAAAATATGTTCTCCTATGAATATATCTCTATTAATTGTTCCCTTATCATTATCTGGTGGTCTCCAACTCCAATTAAAAGGCGGGATAAAGGTTGCTTCATCTGTGGTTGCTCTTGTAAATAAGAAAGAAGATTCATTAATCTCACTCACATCTGTACAATTTATTATAACTTCAAATGCTCCTGTTGAGTCTACTTCTAAGTCTGCTGGGATTCTTGATATGACTGTACAATTTGGTGGTGTTGCATCTATGTAAAAACTTACTCCTGAAGCATTTACATTCCCTGCTGAATCATTCAACCAGACAGTAACATTATGATAACCATCTATCCAAGTAGTTGTTATATTATCACTACAAGTAATTGTAAGGTTCTCTGTGAAACTATCATTAGAAAACCAGCAAGATTCTAAATTAACATCAGCAGAAGTATAATTTATATTCAGAGTTGAATCAGATGAGTTGGTGTTATTAGTTGGGCTTTCTATTACTATATCTGGATTAATTGTATCTATCATAAAACTAACTGAACTGCTGTTTTCATTATTAGTTGTGTCATTTGCCCACACTGTAACATTGTGTTGTCCTTCTATCCATGTAACTGTTGTTACATTATCTCCACAAGTCAATGTTAAATTCTCACTATAACTATCATTTGAATACCAACAGGCACTTAATCCTGTTTCATCATCTACAGTGTAATTAACATCAACTAAATTATCAGAAGTATTTGTTAGATTAGTTGGAGAGATGATTAAGATGTCTGGTGGAGTTGAGTCGGCAGCAGTAACATTAAAAGTTACATCTGTCCTGTTAGTATTCCCAACACTATCATTAGCCCATATAGAAACATTGTGTTCGTCTACTGTCCAAG
>Ga0114919_10002206_pt1 | contig 15737 bp, 24 predicted proteins | sample BlataG_FD_88682 | JGI IMG/M metagenome (GOLD analysis project Ga0114919, IMG submission 88682) | Deep subsurface microbial communities from Black Sea to uncover new lineages of life (NeLLi) - Black_00105 metaG | ecosystem: Environmental > Aquatic > Marine > Oceanic > Sediment | place: Atlantic... | reverse complement strand
GACATTGGTGAGCAACTCTCCTGGACTGAGGATGTAGACTACGATGAGAAGGAAATGACTCTTCGCCGCTCCTATATCCAGAGGAAGCTTGACCACTTCCTGCCAGGTATCTACGGAACCTACAACAACTACGAAGCAAGAATGCTTCTGGAGTCTGAGAAAGGACTTAAGCGGAAGATAGGGGCTAGGATAATCTACGCCGACAACACCTATACCAGCTCTAAGCAGTTTGATGGCATCCACGCCTTAGCTGCTGAGCACGGTACTCCCTGGACTCAAGGCTCTGCTTACGACCCTAAGAACATTGATAATGGAGGCGCAGGTGTAGGTCTTAGTCTACATTACCTGAGAGTACTGACTGACTCCATGCTTCATGGTATAGATGAACTCTGGGCTCCTTTTGAAATCATCCGCAGAATGGACGCTGCTTATCAGGAGCGTGGTTTTGCTAGCCTAGCTACTGGCACTGCTGGTAACATGAGCTTCATCACTATGGGCTACAATGACCTGGGCAAGAGGATTCTCTTCTGGGATGGTATTCCTATAATCCGAACTGACTACCTCGTAGCTGAGGCAGATGGAACTGGTACTGGAAGCTCGGCTAATGCCAGAGGACTGTATAGCACAGGTACTCGTGCCTACTCCATCTTCGGTATCAAGCATGGTAATGTCCTGAATCAGGAGCCTGGACTAACCTATGCCTATGGTGGAACTGAAGGTCTGGGCGACTTGTATAAGCTAGTCCGCTTCCCAGAACTGGAAGACTACGATGCTGGCGGCATAAGGCTAGTCAACTACGGTGCCTTGCTGCTAGGCTCTAGTCTATGCCTTGGCAGAATTGCTGACATTGGAGACCACGCAATAGTTGCGTAAGGCTTTGAACGGTGTGCCTCAGAAACACCAAAATATAAAAAGGAGAAGAAGAAAATGGCTAACACAAGTTACATTGGAGTAAATCACGACCTTCGCAGTGTGGATGGTAAGCATATCCAGATGCCTCCTTGGTTTGCTGGTGAGGCAGATGAGGGAGTGTGGGGTAACCTTAAGATTCCTGATGTTTATACTTCAACTGTGGCTCCAAGCTATCCCAGAGGCACTATCTTCCGTGATGGGCTAAGGACATTCATCTACTCTAGGCACTCTAGTGCCACTCCGAGCAAGAGAGCCGGTTACCTAGTCAAGACAACCGCCGCTCACTACGATATATCTAACGGAGTGATAAGTGGCGCCTCAGGAGCTAGTACCGTGAACATCACCTACTCTGGCTGCACGGTGAACAAGTATGCTGGAGGCTTTCTTGGTATCAAAGGTACTGTGTATCGTTCCTGCTATATTATCAGCAACACAGTAGCTGCTACCATAGGGAGTGACTCCAACGTAGTCATCTTCACTGTTGATGGAAGTTGGCCTACTGCCCTCGCTACTACAGATGATGTGGTCCTGACTGAGCATCCCTACAAGGAGGTCGTGACTCATCTAACTGGTCTTGACACTGCTATGTGGATGGGCGTACTCATGGACGACCAGATAGCTGCCAGTGAGTATGGGTGGCTTCAGACATGGGGACCTAATAACATGATGCATCCTCACAACTCCTGGGAAGGTGCAGACGGTGAACAGCTTCAGGTGTATGGTATCCACGGTAATACTCAGCAGTTGCCTGACACTACTAGCGCTATCACGCATGGAAGCTGTGTTCCTGGTACTCAGCAGGTAGTTGGTCTGGCTTACGCTGAAAGTGGCGGTGCTGACTACAGTGTGGGTACTACAGTATGGTTGACTATCATGCCATAAGGAGGTAAGAAGTGCCAAAGAAAACTGAGCCAAAGAAAGACCTAAAAGACCTAAGCATTGATGAGCTTGAGGTACTGGCAGGAAAGAAGGGTCTTAGTAAAGAGGAGCTGATAGCCAGGCTATCCAAGTAGTTACAGGGAGGGCATCGTGTTTCAGAGAGTATATAATCGTGGAGATGTGGTAGTGGTAGCATGTAAGGTATGCGGTAATCTCTACAATCATATCTACGGTAAGGAAGAAATGCGATGCCCTCGCTGCTATGAGGCATGGAAACTTCAGCAGAAGTTAAAGAATAGCAGGCAGCTTATATTCTTTACCTAGGAGGACACTGTGTGGAATACGAATACAATGGTGCAAGAGGATATGCCATCAGTAATGGCGGATTCTGTAACATGGCTTAAGCCGTCAACTGGCGAGCAATTCCGTGTAGTAGATGGAGAGTGGGTGGTACTTCCTGTAGTGGCGCATTCTCATCCTACTCACTCTGACATCAACTTCACTGGTACTGTATCTGCCGATGATAATCTAGGACTTACAGGTGAGAGGACTCTAGGCGGCTACAAGATTACATTTAAGAAAGGACTACTGGTCGGCTTTGGAGCCAGTATAAAGGAGGCAACTATGCCTAATCCTAAAATGGACGCGCTAACTAAAGACTCATCTGATGCTCAGATACAGGAAGCAATCAGTGCAGAAATAGAAACTTGTATGGGAGAGCCTGGCGCTGAGCAACGGGCTTGTGCAGGAAGAGCATACGGGATAGCCCGTGAGAAGACAGGGAAGGAACTAAACTACGGAAGATAGGGAGATAAGATATGATACCGACCAAGTGGCATAGTGCTTTGATAGACCAGTCTGCAGATGATGACCTGTCAGAAGAAGTAGATCTGCAAGGATTCTTTGAGTTCCTAACTGTAATTCAGCCTGAACTTGATGGTGCTCATACTGTTACTGTTCATATAGCTATGAACTCAGGCGGGACTTACTATCCCATATATCAGTTAGATAATGATACTGCCGCCGACTTCCAGCAAATAACTACGGGTCTTGCTACTGCTCGCTCTCTGGTATTTAGGATAGGTGGAGCTCAGTTTATCAAGGTAGCTGTAGGAACTGGTGTAACAACTGACAAGACCTTCTATGCCAGAGGGTTTAATAGAGGTTAAGACGTGGCGAGGTCATTATCGGCAACCTTTCTGGCAGCTCAACAGGCTGCTACTAATACTCCATACTATAAGCTAGTTTTTACTAGCAAGGATGGAAACACCACTGTTGACCTCAGTACTAACTCTGCCACCTACGGTAATCGCATCTTACTGATAGACCATATTGAAGAGCCTTACGATGACTATGCCACTATTATCCTCCGTAATGTAGACCGCTCTATTCCATCAGTCAAAGGCTACTGGATAGAAATTGGCTACGGCTACACTACTGGTGCTGGCGATGAGTATCTTGGCGATGGCACTAATGAAGGTGCTCCTCCCAGACTCTGGGTGAAGCACCAGCAAACCATATCTTCTGGCGGTAAGTTGTGGGAAGTTCTAGAGCTTGAAGGTATGTGGGCTAAGCTGAGAGAGCAAGTAATGCGACTCGGTAGCCCTCCACTGTATACTCCATCCTATACTACTGATACTATCTATGATATTATGGTAATCGTCTTAGCTGAGCTTAGCATGACTCTAGCTGCTCTAGCTGAAGATGACGGTATTATAGACTCCCTTCAGCCTCAGTTCGACATCAACGCTCAGCCCTTTGAGTACGCAGCACCGCTACTGTACCGACTGCTCAACATGACTGCCAGCTACCTGAAAGCCTTAGACGACTTGGAGTTTGAGATTAAATATCCTCAGAGTGGCGATAGTGTAGACTTAACCTTTTATTCAGATGCCGCTCCTTACTTCTACGAGTATCTGGAAAGAGTCAATGTGCTAGTACCTAATCACTTTCTTGTCTATGGTAACGAAGGTACTGATGGACTATGGACTAGCTACATAGTCAGTGCAAGTCCTAACGGAGTAGACCAGGATGAGATAGACGCCTATGATGAGATATATAGGATAGTTCTAGCTGGTTCACTAACTAGCCAAGCTCAGGTGAACAGTAGGGCAGCATCCTTATTGAAGAGAGCCAAGTTTGAGCAGATGGCTGGCAGAATGTATGCTCCTCATGATGCTAGAGTAGAACTATATGACAAGGTTCGGACAGTTGATTCTAGAGGTTTTTAGACTATGCAGCAGATAATTATAGGAGGTGCCGCAGGTCTTAGCACTACTGCCGCTAGATATCCTCATCTTCAAGGTGGCAGTGTAAACGCTAACACTACAGGCTCAGGGCAGGTAGTGTCAGTTGCTGGTGTATTCAGTGGACTACGAATACGCCTTAGCGCTGCTCCTGGAACAAGCAAGTCATATACATTTCGTCTTGTAAAGAATGGTGTTAATACTGATATAGTAGTTGTTATATCAGGTACTGACACTACTGGCATAGATAGTGCCCACACGGCTAGTGTAGTAGCAGGTGACTATCTTTGGCTTAGCTGTACTCCTAGTGGAACTCCTGATGCGGCTGACTACAGCTCCTCCATTGTCTTTACAGGAGACTCTGCTCTTGTAATGGGAGCACCTAGGAACGGAACTGGAAGCTACGATACGAACTATGTAGCTCTTATGTGTGCCTCAGCATATGTGACTAGTAGTGAGACTATCCATAGACAGGTAATCCCTACTAATGGCACTATTGGAAGTCTTTACGTAAGAACACATGCTGCTATAACTTCTGGTCAGACACTAACATTTACACTTAGAGTCAACGGGGTTGATAGTGCTCTAACTTGTACTATACCTAACAGTGGACAGACTGCTAATGACACAACTCATGGAGTGAGTGTGTCTGCTGGCGATATTGTTACTCTCAAGATGGTAGGAACTCCGTCAGGTGCGGGACGTCCTGCTGTCTTTCCTACGTGGGGAGTTACCTTTGTGCCTGATATAGCTGGTGAGTCTATACTTATGAACAATCCGTCAGGGAGTATGCACCAGACTAATGTTGAGTACAACTGTCCTTCTTCCAAAAGTCAGATTGCTTGGGGTGTTACTGAAAGCAATTATTACCAACTGGCTAATGACTGTAAGGTAGGTAAGTTCCATGTACTACTTTCTGCTACTCCTCAAGCAGACAATAGTTATACACTTACTATCAGGGACGATGGGGCTGACACAAGTGTAGCAGTTACTATATCTGATACAGACACTACTGGCAATAATACAGCTGACGTTGCAGTTGTTGCTGCTGGGAGTGTGCTATCTGTAAAGTCCAATCCAAACACAACTACACCTCGGGTTAGTGTTGCCTACTGGGGATTTGCTATGAACCCAGTTGTAACCCGACCTACCGATGCTGTAGCCAGAGTCTCCTCTATCCGCCATATCTGCCGACCTGGCTTCTGCCGTATGCAGGTTGGGCTAGGCGACTTAGGCTTTGACGTGGATGTGGCAGAAGCTACTGTAAGAAAAGCACTGGATACTGCTATCAATATATACGGAGGTGTTGGCGAAGAACCTTATGGTCCTAAGGCTCCTGTATCTAAACCAGCTGAGCCACCTGCTATGGATAGAATGATAGAGGAGGAGAGAAGGCTACGAGAAGCTGGTGCTGAAGCATATAGAAGGCAGTATACTGGTATGCAATTACCTCCGCCTCAGTTTGAAGAGATACGGCAGTTTCCAGGTCCTCCCAAACCTAAGACTCTATGGCAGAAGATTACACCTTGGAAGGAAGAGCGTGGAGAAACATTCCTATCAGAGGTCAAGGAACGTTGGAGAGCTATAACACCTTGGAAGGAAGAGGTAGGGGAGACATTTGGCGGAGAAGTAGTGGAGAGAATTGAGTCTATGAGGAAGTGGATAGGAGGTCTGTTTAAGTAATGTCAGTGAGAAAAAGGCATATATCAACAAGACCAGCGGATGAGCCTATAAGCACTAGTCCGACTGGCATGGACTTTGAAAAGAGGGAGCTACTAGTGACTCAAGTAGCAGGCGTAACCGTACAAGCAGTGGCATCTCCAGTAGCTAGTGCAATAGTAACCTATGAGGATGTGGCAGTAAGCCATAATGGTAGCATGGTTTACAAACTATAGGAGGTATTATGGCTGCACTTAATGAGAATGCAATAACCAGATTAGCAACAGTATCAGGCGTTGATATGAAGACTGCTGGTAAGACTAACCTCTATGTTGTTCCTAGCGGTAAGACTCTATATGTTACTCATGTGATAGTTAGAGAACCATCAGCTTCTATGTCTGGTGGTACTGACTATGACTTAGGTACTGGTGCTAACTGTGATACATGGAGGCAGTCTGTAGACCTCTCAAGCATGACCACATTAGCTACTGACTATATGGTCATATCTGGAGCTGATGTTACTAAGTATACTGACTGTGCAGCTGCTAGCGTATTTGGTATTAAGGTAATAACTGGCACTACAGCAGCATGTACTGCTACTATAGATGTATTCGGATTCTTAGCGTAAGGATGTACGATGGCTAAAAAGATAGTCCCAGGACATGAGTACCCCAAACTGAATGAGGACGGTATCCTTGAGCACAATGTCCAAGTAAAAGTATCTGAGCTTAGGCTTACTCCTAAAGCATCCTCGACTGGTGCTGAAGGAACCATGTTCTATGACTCTGATGATGACCATGTCTATGTAGCTACTGCATAAGGAGGTGTTATGGAATCAGTAACAGTATGGCTAAAGAACCCAGTGGTCACTCTCTATGTTGGAGCCGACCCTAGTAAAGGTCAGGCTCCAGCGATAACGACAGTGCTTGTTAAGCCTCAGGTGCTGTTTGACTATAAGAACAATACTATAAGTATTGTAGAAACTAAGTAAAGGAGGGCAAGGAAATGGCAGTAACATGGAAGAAACTAGCCTATGAGGACGATGTAGTAACTAAGGCATTATTTGACGCAGATACATTTCTGTATGCTACGGACGATGATACCCCAGTTGCAACTAGCCCAGCGGATGTTATGGCAGCCCTTAGTGGTCATGCAGCTGCTGAGTTCCTGATGAACACCCAGAAGATTGGTGGAGTAGTAGACCCAACTACTGACCAACAAGCTGCTACCAAGAAGTATGTAGATGACCAAGTTGCTACGGCTAATGGGTTTATTGAGCTAACTGATACTCCAGCCAACTATACTGGTGCAGCACTCAAGATTGTGTCTGTTAATGCTACTCCTGATGCTCTGGAGTTCATAACTGCTGCAACTTTGGCTGCTCGCATGGCACTAGACGATGTAGGTGTACCTGATGCTGAAGTGGACTTTGACCTTCAGCAGGCTAAGGACCTCATCCTTATGACCGTAGCAAATGAGGCAGCGTTACCTACTACAGGTATAGCTGTTGGGCAAATTTGCTTTGCCACTGGTGAGTTAACTGCTCATATCTGCACTGTGGCGGCGTAGAGGAGAGTTATGACTAAGCAGGAAAGGGAACTCTTGAGGCGGCTGGATGGCGCTTATAGGTTGCAGCGTCTTGACAAGATGGGCAGGCTACAGAATAAGCTGGTCAAGGGTATAGCTAAATCTCAGATGATGCCTCAGGATGTGCTTATGGTTCTGACCGTTATAGCAAGACAGGTGGAGAATATGTTCATTAGTGGTTTGCAATCTAAACGGGGGGACAAGTAATGGCAGTAACATGGAAGAAGTTAGCATTCGCTACTGATTGTGTTACTCATGCTCTGGCAACTGCTGCTAATGACTTTTTGGTAGCAACTGGCTCTGGCGCTTATGTCAAGAAAACACTGGCTGAAACACTGACCATACTTGGTAAGGCTGCTGCTAGTGGTTTAGCCTCCCTAAATGCTTCTACTAAGGTAGTAGAGCAACCAGCCAGTATTACCGACCACCTGGAGGGCACGCCGACGGAAGACTTAGCTACCAAGGCTCCGACCTCTGAGTGGGCTTATGACCACGTGGCAGGAGCAGACCCACATACTGGTTATAGACTTGAGTCTGCTAACCACAATCATCGAAGTGCCGGAGCACAGGCTGGTAAGTTAGACCATGGCTTAGCTCTCAGTGGTTTGACACATGATGACCATACTCAATATATAAAGCACTCACTTGCTACTGCTGTCAGTGATTTCTTGGCGGCTTCAAGAGCAGGCGTTTACATTAAGAAGACTTTGGCTGAAACTTTAACAATACTAGGGAAGGCAGCTGCTTCTGGCTTGGCTTCTCTTAATGCTTCTACTAAGGTTGTTGAACAGCCAGCCAGTATAACTGACCACCTAGAAGGAACACCAACAGAGGATTTAGCTACTAAAGCTCCCACTTCTGAGTGGGCTTTTGACCATGGTGCTGACGTTGATGCTCACCATGCCCGTTCTCATGACCACTCCCTTGTTGCTGATAATGACCTGCTCAACCCGATGGCAATCTATCGTGTCGATAATGGCTGCTTGCGGGTGCTTAATCCTAAAGGCGGGGCGTATTATCATAGCGCTTACATGACAGGGCTAACCCGAATAAAACTACCGACCTGGCACACTGGTAATCTAACCCTCAGAGGCACAATTACTACGCTGATAGAGGATGCGACTCTTACATTTGTCTTGAGTGGTCGCACTGAGACGAGTTACCCAGCTTGGAGATTCACATCTGCTAGGATAAGTGGAACTACTCCAAGGCAAATAAAGGTGAGGTTTGCCAGAAATGCAGCCAATAATAAGTGGTATATCCTTATAGGTGAAACAACCGACTATCTCCGTTACTATTATATAGCCATAACCAGTGTAACAGTCGGCTATGGGCAAGCCATCGCTGACTATAAAGAAGGCTGGGAAATCTCAATAGTAAATAACCTGACTGGCTACAATATTGACCGCACCATCACTGATGCAGTGAGAATAGGCAAATCACATTTAGAATGGACAGCCGCTAAGCTCCTCTTGGGTGCTGGTGATGCTACTGACCCCACTGAGATAGACCCTGTTGTGGTGTCGTCAGGCTCTTATACTGGTAATAATACAGCCAACAGAACAATTCCTCACGGCTTGGGCATTGCGCCAAAATTGGTTGTTCTTGTACGCAGTGCTGGCGTTTTTATATTCAATATTATACAAGGCTCTGCTGCTATATACTGGACTGACGCATCAAGCCCAGGCTCTGGTAATCATGCTGTGACTGCCCCCGATGCTACCAATTTTCATGTAGGAAATGCAGCAAGCTATGCACAATCAGCTAATGGTAATAGTGAGGTTTACTATTGGGTCGCCATCGGATAAGGATGAGATAATGAGATACTGGAAAAGAGTTGATGAGAACGGAATGACAACTACGGTTGAGAGTTACTCTTATGACCTTGATGTTGAAGGTGTGGTAGAGATTAGCCAAGCAGAATATGACGCTTTTATAGCATCGCTACCGCCTATACCAGAGCCAGAGCCAAGTCCAGATATCATACGAGCAAGGGAGATTCTGTCCAATCCGCCAACTGTCATCACTCAGGTAGAAATGTGGGAACTTGTGAGAATTTACGCACGCTTGCTAGGTATAGAATAGAATGCAAGGAGGGAGAATATGGGTAATAAAACTAAAACTCAAATGAGAGCTGACTTGGCAACGGACCTGAAAATAACTATTGACACTGAGATAACAGTTGCTGAACTTAACCGTAGTATTGAGAGAGCATACTCAGACATGAGCAGATTCCTGCCTGATGAGAAGATATATGAGGACTCTCATCAGTTCAGTGTAGCTGATGAGTCAGTAACCTTCCCACTAGATGCAGTTGCTGGACAGATAGTGGCTACTGAATCTTTGTACGTAGATGGAAATGGAGAGGCAGCAGCTGCAGGGGATACCTGTACTATTGATGGTCAGCCTGATGTGCCGAGACCATTACGCTACCTACTTACAGATGCTGACGATAGCATAACTGGTATGACTCTGATAGTAAGTGGCATAGATAAAGATGACCAGGCTATTCAGGAGATACAGCACTATATCAAAGGTGATGATAAGTTGTGGATGGGCAAGAAGTACTTCAAGGCTGTGTACGAGGTAGAGTTCGACCAGATATCAGGTGCTGCTGCTGGCGACCAGTTTGAGTTAGGTATAGGGGATTATACTGACGTCTGGGTATATCTAGCCAATAGTCCTATCAAGTGGCAGAGCGATACAGGTGTGGGCGATGATGATGTAGCAATAGTTCGTAATACTGATTACTACATAGACTATGCCAACGGTAGAGTTAAGGCTATATCAGGGGGTCTAATTGCTGCTGGAGAGGTCTGCGAATTTACTTATAAGAAATCTCAGATAGGTATTGACATTAGTGACTTGCCTGACCTGATTAGAGTTCAGCGGGTGGAGTATCCTATAGGTCAGATACCGCAGAATTTCGTACAAGGCGATACCTTTGGCAAGTACTATGTCGTAACTGGTATGGGAGAGTCTGATGAGCAGATACAGATGGCTGAGGATGAGCAGTACAGGATTTACTACGATGCCAGGCATCAAGTAGCAGGTGAGTACTCACCAGGCACTGAGCCTAGCTTCCTGACTGATACAGTGCTGATGGCTGCTGCTGCTTATGCTCTATATACCTACGCACTGAAGCAAGAGCATCAGGCAGCTACTGACATAGCAGGTGCTAGAACAGCACTGGGTAATGCTACTGGCACTCATTCAGCACTGGCTCTTGCTCTTGCTGACGTAGAGAAGTATCTGGACAACAACTCTGATGCAGATGCTGCTGGTATACTGGCACTTATACTTACCGCTATGAGAACAGCTATAACAAGTGCTACGGATGCTATGAATACTTATCTGGACAGTGTGGCTACTGAACTAACTGATGCATCTGATGTTAGAAAGAAGTATATAAGCACCGTTGACTATGTTGCTGGTGATAGTGAGCCAGACATACTGGCTTATTTGAAATCTGGTGATGCTCTGTTAAATACTGTAGCAGTTGGAGGCGAAGGTCAGGATGTGCAAAGAGCCTACCGTGAGTACGCTCAGACTGTTAAGGATTCGCTGGTAGCAGCCTATGAGAATGACCGAGCTATGTATGTGCAGAGTGCTACTACCAGAACCAATGCTGCTATGATATATGCCCAAGAGGCGGCTCAGAGGCTAAGTAACCTGAGGTCTCATATAGAGCAGGCTGGAGGTTACACAGCGATAGCTAATACTTTCGTAGCTAAGGCTGGGCATTATCTTAGTCAGGTAATATCATATCTACAGCAGGCTAATCAGTATGTAGGAGCAGCTGCCACTGATACAGCTCTGGCTGATAGATTTAAGGCAGAGGCAGATGAACGTAGGAATGAAGTTTACAGCATCTGGAAGGACCGTAAGCAATATATCGGCGACTTCACGGCAGGGAGTATGCGTCAAATGCCAGACTACAAGTAAGTGAATAATATGCCATTCTATAACAGTATAGAGGGGTATGATATAAGGAGGCGTAGAATGAAGCTTATGTTTAAGGTCTGGAGGTTGTCAGTCACTGTTGACTTGTTTGACTTGGACCTGACTGATGGCGACATAGCATTTAGTGTTACTATATCCTGGAAGTAGAAGGTTGGAGCCTGCCCTCTCACGATGATGGTAGGACACCTCCTTTCTGGGCAGGGGGGCTGGTTGGTTGCCGAGCTGGTTCCTCTGCCTACTTCATTGGTAGGGCTATTAAGTCGTCTTCTTTTATCCTAACGAAGTATCCATGCTCATTTGCGCAGTATAACTCTACTTCAACGAACTCGTCACTGCTCTGATACTTATTGATGCTAGGCTCTAGTTCTGTTCCACATTCTGGGCACCTCATATCTTACCTCCTTATTTGTAAGTCCAGTAGTATTCTGTAATCCACCTGCCTGAATACTCTGGCGGTCTGGCATCTTCTATACTGGTCTTTATACTAGTCCTCCAGTGGTAATACTCTGCTGACTCCTGCCAGTAGACCCTCTCCCTGAGAACTCTGCCTAGTTGTGGCTGCTGCTCTATGACTGCTGAAGGCATAGGTGTAGCGGGCTCAGCTACTGGTACTGGTTGGACAGGCACTTCCTCTACCTGCATCTGATTGTATGCTATGAGTAGTAGGCAGAGTATAGTGATAGTTAAAAGTATCTTCATTATCTCTCTATCCTGTCTGGCATATGAGTCCAACCTAGCCTTTCAGCGTCAGTTAAAACTCTGCCATATCTTTCTATCTCCCACAGCTCAAATCTTTCTTGGTCTTTATGAGCAATCTCCTTTACTTCCTTATGCATCTTGGCAGACTCCTCTGATGTTATATACCAAGTAGTTCCTTCCTGGAGCTCCTTCTCCATATAGGCAATACAACTGAGGAGAATCTGACTGCGCTTTTTTACTTCTATCAGTCTTTCTTGGATACTGATTCTTTCATCATCTGTTAGTGGTCTACTTCCCATCATTCCCACCTCATTGTCTTCTTAACCTCAAACGGAATCCTGAACCCTGCTATCATCTCTAGCTCCTCTACTGGTAACTCCACATCTCCATCGAAGCTGAGACTGTCGTGTACTGATGCTGCCATTACTGGAGGACCTAAGCCTTTGTCTCTGCATAATATAATGGCTCGCTTCATTATCTCTCCATCACTGCCAAGTATAGGGTAACTTGAACCCTTCCTCATCATAGCATCTTTGTTTAGATTGCCATATTTAGTAAACTCATCAGGTATCCTGATACTTCTACCAAAGAGTGTTGGAAGTGCCCAACCATTCTTGAGCCCCTCTCTCTGAGCATACATAATCCAATCCCAGGCACTCCTATATACTCTAGACCAATCATCAATGAACTTGTTACAAAGGTCCTTGTTTCTTATCTTAGTATGAACACTTACAGTCGTAGCAGTTGCTCCTCCGTGCATAGCATTGTTGACTCTTTTAGCCATGTCTCTTGATACCCCCAATTTCTTTGCGGTGTTTAAGTGTATATCTTGTTTTTCATCGAACACTCTTAACATCTCTCTATCTTGGGAAACATACGCTAGTATGCGCGGGTGCTCTTGACTGTAATCTCCTGTAGTAAAGCATCCGTTATCAGATAGAAATATATGCCTACAATCTAAAGGAATGTTCTGTATATTTCTGTTTCTACTATTCAGTCTGCCGACAACTGTGTCCAAATAGTACTCTGTGTTGTGAGTTACCATACCTTCTGCTATAAAGGTGTGATTGCTCGTAACCATATTTACTAACTCTGTTTCTCCTATAGGCTCAACGGATTCAACTGATGCTGGCTCAAATCCTCTTGGCTGTCTACCTTCCCATACTTTATAAGCGTCCTCAAGCAGACGCTCTGGTCTTATTACACCAAGAAATCTCATGCTCTCAATCATATTGAATCTAACATTCATGAGGTCTCTTCCTGTATCAGTAACATAACTGGTAAATCCAGCTGCCCAGAGCATATCAAGAATCCTCTCAAATGTTGCTCCTGGCTTCTGGGCTATTCCTGCAAGAGTATGGCTGGCATATCCATCTCCGTCAGAGATTCCTTGGAGGTAGCCTTTAAGGAAGTCATCTGTGCGCTCTTCCCAAGGTGAACAGATATACTTAATCTTGTGGTGCTGATTAAGTTGGTCTGTCCTAACCCATAGCGCTTTGCCCTTGTAGTTGCCTCCAAATACAACTAGCCAAGGATGCTCTCCATTAGCTATAACGCTACCATACTGAGTTGTAATCTTGTATGCTAGAGCTTTTATGAGGTCTAGGTGGTCAACCTTCTCTCTGGTCATCTTCCAACTTCTGCCCGACTCTCCTTGCATATCTAGTCCTATAACTTCGTCTCCAGGTTTCATATCTGCTATTCTCTCCCATGATAAGTCTGCTTTCAGAACTCTTGTATCTGGGTGCAAACAATAAAACCTGTCATCGCCTGCTATCGGACTAATATACGTGCTGAGCAATTTGGACTTATGTCTCCAGCCTAACGTTGCTGCTGCCATAGGGTCGTCAAGGAATTCTAAGTCAGCTTCCCTGGTAGATAACTGCTTCTTACTCCTAGTCATTGGGAGAAAGGAGCCTCTCTTACCTAATATGTATCCTACCTGCTGAGTGGAGCCTGGCTTCTCAACTCCATATTGCTCCAGCTGTCTACGGTAGAACTCTACCTCATCTTCCAGCTTTGCCTCTAGCTCAGCTCTAGCCCTCTGGTCTATAGCTAGTCCTCTCATGCTAAGGTCTATTAAGATAGGTATTACTTCCATCTCCACCTTAAAATAATCAGGATACTGACTAGCCATCTTAGGCTCATAGTCAAGATACAGTGCAAAAGCCGCCTTAGCATCTTGCTGACACTTATTGGCTACCTCCATAGCAGGAGCATCTAGCATATTGGTTACCTTTAGCCTCTGCATAAAGGATTTAGCATCTTCAGCTATCATACCAACTTCTGGTGCTAGTATGGTTAGAGCTGTCAGCTCCCTGCCTAATAGTCTAGCTGCTGTATTAGTATCAAATAAGTTGGAGCGGTCAAAGCCTGCTACATGAGGTATCATTGGCAGAACTGACAAATCAAACAAAGCATAGTGTGCTATCTTGCATACCTTAGGGTTAAACAGCAATGGTTTCAGTAGCTCTAGCTCTCTCGGTGGTTCAGGATGTACTTGGAAATAAAATGCTTCCTCTGGTGAGAAAGCAATAGCAAATCCCAAAGGCATCCGCTCAGTTATAGTTGGAGTCTCAGCATCTATACTGATAGCTACTGGTGGATTATCAAGAAAGAATTGGAATCTCTCCTTTGCTATGCCAGAGCCGTAATAGTATACAGGCACTATAGGAGTCTCTTCCTTTCCCAGTTGTATGATACTGAGACAAAGAGTAAGCTCATGGCGACTTCATATCTTACCAGAGGGATATTGAATCTAAGACATATCTCAAAGGATGGAGGAATATATAGTCTTATAGCTAGGTCTCCTTTTCCTATTCTGAACCACTTGATCTTTGTCATCTATAATCCTCTTTCACATATTCTGACAATGCCTGCTACTTTAGCTAGCTGACTGCACTTCTGGCAGATAGGTGTAGCTTTTCTGCCCAAGGCATCACAGACATACATGGTTGCTCCGTCTAGAGATATTCCATACTTAGCAGCATATCCTAGTGCATTGAACTCTGCATGGACGGCTCTCTGGCAGTGGTTGTTCTCCATCAGACATCCTACATCTGTGCAGTGCTCTTCGCCAGCAGGAGCACCGTTATAGCCAGTTGACAGTATTCTGTTATCCTTGACTATGACAGCTCCTACTGCTGCTCTTGGGCAAGTGGCTCTTGATGCTACTTCCTTAGCAATTCTGATGAAGTATAAGTCCCAATCTGGTCTAGTCATTTTAGTTACCTCCTTCGTTATGTAATCTTGAATGGCAATAAGGGCAGAGCCACACTACTTTTAGTGGCTCGCTGTAATCTTCGTGGTGAGCATGAACTACATCTAAAGCTCCGCATACAGCACATGGTCTCTTTTGTAGTTTAGCTCGATATACCTTATCATGTGCTAACTTATGTAGTGCTACCTTTTCTGGACTGGCTGTTGCTCTGTAAAGTGCCATCATAGATGCGTATTCCCCAGGATGCTCTTGACTGTATTTCTTTCTATATTCTTTGTGATACGCTCGGTAGTGGTCTCCATTATCTCGTCTCCACTCTCTCTTTATTAGGGCTTCACAGCTCTTGCATGTGTTCTTTCCTACTGCCATATCGGGTTCTGGAAAATCTAGATTGCATCTATAACAAGTTCTCATAACCCCTTCCTTAGAACAACCACGTCCTCATCTTGGACAGTAGGCTCTCCTCTTGCTCTTCTCGCTGCACTGTATGGCATACCTGGTGCTGCCCATTTGAAGTGTTCCCTAGTGTTGTAGCTAAATCCAGCTCTTGCGCTAGCAGTTATAGCCTTCTG
>Ga0114919_10002205_pt1 | contig 15741 bp, 41 predicted proteins | sample BlataG_FD_88682 | JGI IMG/M metagenome (GOLD analysis project Ga0114919, IMG submission 88682) | Deep subsurface microbial communities from Black Sea to uncover new lineages of life (NeLLi) - Black_00105 metaG | ecosystem: Environmental > Aquatic > Marine > Oceanic > Sediment | place: Atlantic... | reverse complement strand
GCATCGTTGATAAATTTCACGATGTTACAAAGCATGTTTGCCATGGTTTTTCACTTGTTTTTACTTGTTCGTGTAAATTGTTTGATTTACAACATCATGATACTAATATAAAAGAACCATCGGAAACGTGCCAAGCTAGAAAAATTCTCGTGATCATTGAATGGTTTTCAAAATTGAACTACCACGCCCTAAAGGGTGTGGATTCCTAATTCATCAATCGTTGCGATCTTATCGACTCGTCTTACACGATCTCCAAAGGCGTAGATTCCCGTGGTTCCCACGGTATAAATGTAGAAACTTGGTTATCACAATCTACATGTATAGTATAACAATTGTAGTATTTAAATGTTAGCGAAATTCATCCCCACCCTAAAGGATGGGGCTTTCTTTCGCACTTACGGTAAATTCTTGTAGTAATTATCTTCTTTTAATCCACGTGTGTGTGGGACTATTGAACATCCGTAGTTATCGTTCCACAAGTACGAGGATTCTTTTAATCTGCGTGCAGTACAATATTACATGAATTGGACGACATGATATATAAACGTGTCGGATAGTCGTTTTGTCCCACTATACTGGAACAATTACGATCGTGATCATGGATCATGTTCATCGGGGTGAAATTTTAGATTTAAGATTTAAAAACGTGCGATGGAAATACTGGTTCGTGATGGATCATGCGGGTAAAAAAAATTGCTGATGAATATGGAAATCCGAAAAAATTAGCTGACATCGTGCGAACCAAGACACCAGATGATCACCTCGATAGAATCATCAAGGATCGGACACGACTATATGCGTGGCGTGAAGCACGGACAAAACAAGACATTGATCGGTACATGACCGTGATGGGAGGCGACTTGGTTCATCACATGCTCGATGGAAATGATGAGTGGAGAGAGATTCTTGATCAATTCGAGCGTGAAATCATGCGTTCACGCATGAATAACTTGTTCATCTTGCTCGATCTCCTCGACTACCGAGACTACATGTTACGTGACGGGCAAAGATTGAACGGTTTTTTATTGGAAGATCTTCCTAATGGCGATGATATGCGATTACTTCCCGTTGATAGAACCATCGGCATGGATGAAGGTCCATATTACAAGTGCACGAATCCAAAATGTAAGAACGTGTGGAAGGAAGCAACCGTAAATAACATACACATGAGTCACGGGTCGCAACGATACAAATCTAGTTGCCCGAAGTGTGAATCCGATACTGAACGATTATTTTTTTAACACGGGTAAACCGTGCGATCATGTTCATCGGGATTAAGACTTAAAAATGGATCATGATAATGATGTTTAACATTATAAATTATAACATACATTAAAAAGGAGATATAAACATGAGCAAGTGCGAACATGATTGGGAAGTTACAGAAAGTGGGTATAAAGTTGAAGGCATTGATGAGTACTTACAATGTTCCAAATGCGGTGGTAATACATTTAAATGTCCTAAATGCGGAACACACATGCAAGCTGATCAATTTTTAATTGCAATGTCGAAGTTTGAATGCCCTAATTGTAGACACCAAGAAACATATACGACCACGTGAATGTCAATGACGAGTTCACCACGCGGAAAGAGTAGATCAAAAATTTGAGTTGCATTATCCGAAGGAACTGAGATCGTGAATAATAAAAAATTGACAATAGTAAAAGGATTATTAAAATCAAAATTGGAGATAGATAAGCATTTAGATAAAATATTATGTAAGCAATGTGGAGAATGTTGCCACGAAGTTGATTTAAACACGAACCCACCAACTATTTTAGAATCATATTGTGAAATGTTGCAATTTAAGGGTGGTAAAGCATCTTGTAAATTATATCCTAATCACCACGGATATCTAATGAAATGCGGTGCAACGTGCGTTCCAATTAATATGGTATTTAATAGAGCAAACGATTGTTTATACAATCAAATTTATCCCGTAAAGGAAACATGACTATGAGGTGAGAACATGGTAAAATGTGAAAGATGTAAAAAAGAAGAAGCAGAAATAATGTTTTTAAGAAAACACACGTGTAAAAAATGTTGGGATAGAATACAATTACAATATCAATTAGAGGGAATATAAATCATGGAAGAATACAACGTGAGTTACGATAAAACCGTCCTCTTTCACAAGATGACCGTCCCGTTCAAGAATATCGAACTCTTTTTTACCAAGGTTCGTATGGTGTTGGAACAACGGGGGAAGGAACTCGATCCCGAAGAATTCGTGAGCATTGAGTTCAAGGTCGATAAGGTGTAGGGGTACCCTTTTAAATGAGGTTCGTGATCAATGATAACGAAGATGATTACATGACGTATCACATAAATCACGAGTTACTACCCAAAAAATTATCCAATGAAAAAAGAACCCAAATCATTAAAGACATACAAACCTTCATTGCGAACATTCCCATACCACCACGCATTCCCACGTGTCCAACATGCGATGCACCAACATCCCGCATGCACGGAACCATTTATTGCAATGACTTGTGGTGTGGATGGAAACACGTGTATGACGATGAGATGCAGAAAAAAGGGTTATTAGACTAATTGTAATTGTAATTCTTAGACTCGTTCACGGCACGTGACACGGTCGTACTTCTTACCCAACCACGACATGAACTCGCAATCAAAAAATCCGTTCAGCGTCACGATCCCGTATTCGTCCACCGTGGCTCGCATCATGGAATCGACCGTGATCGAATAATCCTTGATGGGATCGGTGTTTCCCACCCGTATCTCTTTTTCTTCCACGAGTTCTTCCCAATCGATTGCCCACCCGTTCTCATCAATCGGAACGATGGCATCAAGTTCACTCGCCAACGGTTTACGGTTATAAAATGATGCGGAACACTCTCGTGGCGTGCCGACAACGATATCTTCGCACTCGATGGCGATTTCTTCAATGCCGATCTTGACGGGTGTTAATTCATTCATGTTTTCATGATCCGATGATCGTCAATATAAAGAGTCCATCGGAACGTTACCGATCTAGAACATGAGAAACACTAGTGATCATGATCATTTTTCATCGGGACGGTTTTAACATATTTAAAATAGTTGCATGATTAGTATGATAATTATTACTAGTATCATGCTTAATTTGTAGATCAAGTTGAGAAATGAAATCGAAGGAAATGATAAAAAAATGACCAATAAACATGAATGTATTGGGTCGTGCGACTGTTGCACGCATCCAGATTGTAACGATAGAACCGAACCCTATGATATAATAGGATATGAACGAATAGACGAAAGAATTGATGAAGAACTCCGAATCCATGCATTAAAAATCCAAAAAAAATCTTGCTTCATGAATTAGAATAGAATAGAATAAAATAAGATTCTGAAGAAGGAGATATAACCAAAATGTCAAAAGAAGAAGCGTTACAATATTACGCAAACGAAAACGGGTTGATATTTTATAGAGGAGAGTTAGATCCCAAAACCCGAGAAAAATGCTTCATTCCCAAAACCAAGATAGATTTTCTTAAGAAGGTCATAAAGCTTTGGGAAGAACGATTCGAGGGAATGTAACCAAGACATGGAAGAATATGATGTAACGCACGAAAAAACCGTCCTTTTTCACAAAATGACCGTCCCGTGCAAGAACATCGATCTAAAGATTTGCACGACAGCAGACAAGCACGTATACATCGATGACCATAATACTAAACTTCAAGATGAAAATGAGTATCTCAAAAAAGAGATGGAAAAAATGGAAAAATTAGAATTAACAACAGATGATAAAAATGAATTAATTGGAGCAATGAATCAAATAAGAGCAACAAGATGTGAAAATTTTAAATTTAATAAACTATTTGAAAATTGCAAGTTTAAACAACAACTTTGTAGTCAATGTGAGTTCTCAATTGGACTTAATCCAATATTTTGTTTATTAACATTTACTAAAAAAGAAATCATAACAATATTACTTAATAAAAATATAGAATACGCTCGATTATGTGCAACAATAAATGAAAAGGAAATATAATTTAGACTATATTACACTAAAAAGGAGATGATGAAAATTACAGAGGAAAAAAATTGTAAAAGTTGTGGGAAATATAAAGAAGGAGACTATAAAGAAGGAGACCTTAGTGGGTGTGAACCGCACGAAGGATCACCTTGTGATGGACCAGATTATTGGAAATGGATACCGAAAGGTGGAGAGAAACAATCAAAATACTATATTGAAAAGATTAATAATTTCATGAAACAAAACATGATATATTGTGATAATTGTGGTAGGAGAATAACACCAGAAATGGAATTTAATATGAGTAAATGGAAAAATAAGATAATACCACCGATTACGGAAAGACTAAAGATTAGATGTGGAGAATGTTAAAGGAGATGGTGAAATGGAAAACGATGGCGAACCGTGGGCGTGCGATGAAGAGTATTACGATGAAGAAGAGGAAGAAAAGGCGTTTAATGAGGAAATGAAACGGCAAGGAGAATTTGACCAAGAATATTTTGATGAATGATATAATCAAAGAACCAAAAGAGATGAGATGCCTTCTTAGGACATGACCCTAATAATGATGCTGGTGAATTTGAGACTTAGAAAATTCGTGCGATCATTTTCATCGGACACTTTTAAAATTTTTAAACTAGATCAATGATATAATATAATAACATTGAAAGGAGAATAATGAAATGATGCTTTACACGCAGACTTTTCTTGAAATAAGAGAATTATTAAAAATACCCGTTTTAGAGCATGTACATAAATATCACGAAGTCGGGACGCTTTCAATTCACGATTCGATCAAAAAATTAAAAGATACCGACCCAGAAAAATATAAGAAAATCATTTTTGGATATAATTGTAGAATGAGCGATCACGTTTCAGAAGTCATGACTGATTTGATCCGTCATTGCATGATAAAGGAAACACGTAATGGATACGTGTTAACGGGATTTGGGGAAAGTCTGATAAAAGATAATGAAGGAAAGGGAAAATGTAGTAATTGTGATAAAGAAGAACATCTCAATCATGAGGGACTTTGTGGAGATTGTGTTAAACTAATGGAAGATGATCCTTTCCTTTGTATTGACGAAGATGGAAAACTAACACACGAAACTGAGTTGGTTTATCACCACGATTTTGGATGGAAATCTGATGAAGATATAGAGAAGGGAATATAATTGAATGAGACGATGACATGATATTTAAAGGATTTTATATATACGTTTTAACCACAAGTGGTAGTATAACAAGATTTTACATTTATAAATCACGAAAAACTAATAGAATTAAAAAGAAATGGAAAACATTAACTGATTATCGACCACACACGGATTCTAAAGAAATGAGATCACAAAAATGGTTGATTGCAGAAATGAAATATTATAGAAATAAATTATATTCTGCTCTGGTTACAAACCCATGTAGTGATGTCGATAGATTTAAAGAACATTATTTAGAAACACCATTAATAACGGTAAATAATGAAAAGGGAATGTAATCTATATTGTAAAGAATATTTTTGAGGAAATGATAAAGGTGTATGAAGAAATTAAAAATGAAATAAAAAAAGGAAATTCTTTTTTCATAATGAGTTTACCCATTACCATTGAAAATTGTGGTGAGGCTCTTACTTGTGAAGATAGAACTGACGATTGTTTAGAAAATTGTCGACGTCCACAATGGAATAATTTCATGTGCGTGGAAATTGGAAAGCAATCAAAAACGAATCCAAAACGAGGCAATCTCATAAAATTAATAATACCAGAAGACATTGCCAATGAAATAGAGGCAATATAATGGGAGATATGACATTGAGAAAATATCAATTTAGTATAGATTTTGAAACAAAAAATAAGGTGATTGTTACCCTCATTATAGACAAAATATTAGCAATTCTCAATGACGCATTAGAGAATAACGTGATTACATCAATAACTCATACTATAAAAGTGGCTGATTAATGACATTTGCAGAAATGATTAAAAAAATTGAGATTGACATGATGAATATAATCTATCGAAAGGAGATGGAGAAATAAATGGGTAAAAAAGAAAGGATTGATAGATTACAGAAATTCAAATTAGAATTAGAAGAAAAAAAGAAACAAAAAGAATGTTATAAATGCAACGGAACGGGATTTCTTTACGAAAGAAGTGATAGCTGGGAATGTCCCGTCTGTAAAGGAGATGGGGAAAATAGAATTAAAAATTGATAACTTACCCATTAAATGTTGGAAATGTAAAGAAATCGCCACATATTATATTGAAACAAGAACGCAAATATATAAAAAACCACATCATCATGATCTTGCTGACTACATCGATATAAAAATAACAAGTCATGAATCATGTGAAAAACACGCTAAAAAAGAAAACTGGAAGGTATATAATCAATCTTATATACCCTACAAGAAGGAGATGAGAAATTGAATGAAATAGATCCAAAAGGAACTGCTTTAATATTTTGGAATGCAATCAAAAATGATGTCAGACATAAATTATTAAGTTGGGGTATATCTATAATTGATAACGGTAATGAATTTCTATTTACGATAAAAGGAAAACAATTTAAAATAGAATTGAAGGAAATATAATTACTCTTATAAAACTTAGAGATGCGAACATGGAAGAAGCGTTAGAAAGACTACACGACATTGTAAAAAAGAAGGACGTGGATCAAACACCAATCGAAAAATTGGCACTACGGTTTCACTTGATTTATAAACTGACGGATCACGATGGTGAACCAATATATACAAGAGGATGTGATAAAAATTGATGCACAATAGGAAATTTACGTGTAATACATGTAAAAAAATGTTATCATTTTCTGATTGGATTGGAAGTTTTCATTTTAGAGATAAAAAGGGAAAGATTCAAGCTTTAACACGAAAAGAAGTACAAGTATTATTAGAAATATATTTATATCATCCAGATCTTGTAAAAATAGGTGAAATATAATGAGTGATAGTATCGTTATAAAGAAAAATACCAATACCGTTGGTTCTTTGACGGTGACGGTAAACAAAAATGGGGAGACTACGGATTTAATTTTCATGGATCTTGAACTAAAAAAGGCAAGAAAACTACGCTCTAATACTGAATTAGTTAATCTCTTATTAAAAAAAGACATGGATATTGGTAACATAAATGAGGTATTAGAATTTTTAAATTACCGATTGACTGAATTAATGAAAAGGGATATTAGGGAAAGAATCGAAATAAGATGTGGTGAATGTTAATGGTAGATGAAACGTGTGAAGGATGCGTACGTTACGTGATTAGAAGTTGTGATTGTCCAGCATGCTAGTTTAGAGAACCAAAACCAGACTGCTTGGTGGGAGATCGAAAACAATATCTCTGTCCAAAAATCATTCAAACGGAGATAAAATAACATGGAAATATCAGATAAAATAAATTGTAACACGTGTAAAGATCACAATGCAAGTGGGGAAGATGAACCATGTGCCAGTTGTATTGATGATCCGTGTAATAATTGCTATAAGAAATCTATTTTACGAAATTATAACCCAAGACCATTTTACTGTGAGAATTGTGGATCACAATTCTTTAACATGACGGGACTCATGACACATGCATGTAAAAATAAAACTTGATTGATCAAAGGAGAATGGATAAGACGTGACGTGTGAAAAATGCGGTAAGAAAATAGAAAAATTATATAGAAACGTCTCGACAACAACTAAATATGGCATGTATCTTTGTAAAACATGTTGGTGGAATAAATTCGGAATGAAGGGAATATAATTATCATGTCACTCTTAGAAAAATCAGTACATCACGAACTCATAACTAGATTATCACGTAAAATTAGTGACAAATCAGAGTACACGTTCGATTTCATTAAAGAACGGCTTACTAAACAATATGAAGCAAAAGAAATAACATTTTCTGATTTATATTATTGGGACGGAAATATAACCAAAAAGGAGATGGGGACGTGAATCCAGAATTAAACATGGTTGAAGGAGAAATTTGTAATGGAAATTGTCCGTTCAAAATGGCTTGTGCGGGGTGCGTGACAAATTCTTGTTGTTTAACGTGTGATAAACGACCTTGCCAAAGAACGAATGAAATATAATCTATTCTATCTTATAAAACTTAGAGAACTGTTAACATTTTTAAAACAGTTGCATGACTAGTGTCATGAAGTACACTTTTATCATGATACCAAATAATGGGAAATGAATATAATGGCTAGATGTCACGCATATAGAACATTTGATAAATGGAAAACGGATAAAACACCAGTTACACACGATATCCCCAATGCAAAGCTTACATTATCACCGAACGTTGAAGAAAGAACGATAGATATTAGGGTTACAATGACTGATTATCCGCTCATTATTACCATTGACATGAATGAAACGTTTAATCTCATTGATGATTTACGAGATAAGGTAAAACACATGATAGATGCAGTTAAAAGTGATCGTGATGATTTTTTTCGATGAGAAGGAGCAAGAAAATGAATAATGTAGAAAAAACCTACGTACACGATGATGGATATTTTACATGCCTCACGTGCGGAAAATCATCATGGGCGTGGTTAAGTTACAAGAGTCATCGGTGTGATGTGGCGAGTACATGATTGACATTTATTCAGATATTAGAGGAGAGGTATTAACAAATCACCTTGGACGAAGGCAAGTATATTTGTATGGAGAGAAGGCGGACAAGTATAACCCGTCACTCATTCTTCCAGATGAATTAGCCGTGAAGAACATGATTGATTTTTTACAAAACACCTTGAAGGATGATATGAAAAAATGAAGGAGTCATGGTACCTTGGTTTGTGAAGCTTGCATGAGGAATAAAAAAAAGATCGAGATGGAAGTACTATCACGAAGACGATGGGCTGATGGAACCATCATGCTTACCTTAAAATGCCCATCTTGTGGATTCACACGCACGGAAGAACTATGAGAAGGAAGGAACGTGAAAAAATTAAAAAAATTCATCGCATCGGGGCATTTCTCCATAGAATTTCTTGCGGAAGATGAGGAAGATGCCACGTGGAGATTAAAACACGTGCATTTCCAAGATGCGAGCGTGGACATGCAGTCATTACACGAAAAGAAGGCATGTATTAGATGTAACGGACGCGGAGAAATTCAAGTCGATGTCGCACCGTATGAAAAATGGGTCGAATGTCCAGAATGTAGAGGAATGATCAGAGACGCAAATGATTTGGTAGAATTAATAGTTAAAACAGAATCCATTGTAAAAATAGACGGCACGAATCCGTGTCCCGACTGTGATAAAGAATTAGAATGGAATGATGATGTTCAAATTTATCATTGTCCCCAATGCGGGTACGAGTTCTGATCAATCACCCCGTGACATCGTGATGGAACTAGATCATCATTCAAAAAATTTAAACACGTTTTACGACCACGCCCGTGATGCGTTTTAACACTTTTAAATGGGTTCCACGATTAATATAATAAAGAGTACGAGTCACGTTGGACGTCACGTGTTAACCGCAACATGACGGTGGAGTAAAATGCAAAATTCTCATGGAGGATATCGAAATGAAGTGGAACGAAATTGATGAAAAGATACGTAAAGAAAAGATTATTGAAGAAAGAATAATGGATATCATCAAGAAACGTGATGAAACCACGATAAATGATGTGAGTACGATGATGAACATGGATGCAGAGAAGGTAAAAGATTTTGTTCGAGATTTATTTGAACGTGGGATGATATATGAACCACGAAACGGAATATTTAAAGCCCTATGAAAAAGTAAGATCGAGAATGATGATCACAAAATGACGGTGGTAGAGACAGACACGTGTGAATGTGGAAGTACTAAATTCCATGTAGATAATAATAGAGGAGAAATCACGTGTAATACATGTGGGTTAGTGCTTCGTGACAATCTATTAGATCTCGGACGGGACAAGCAATTCTTCACGAATGAAGAACGAAAGAAACGTGATCACGTGGGAAGCCCGCTACGAAATTTATTGCCAGACATGGGATTGTCCACGTCAATGGATACCCACACGAATCTGTCAGTAAACAATAAGAAGAAGTTTTATCGATTAAATAAAATCCAAAACAATTTATCGTGGAATAAAAAACACCTTTCCATTGCCATGAACGAAATTAGACGGTTGTGCGGTCAATTATCATTATCATATCAAGTAAGCGAAGCGTCCGCAACACTTTATAGAAAAATACTCAAGAAAGACTTGGTAAAAGGACGAAGCATCAAATCGATGGTCGTGGTTGCAATTTATATCAGTTGTAGGCAAATGAACATTCCCATGACATTGTCAGAACTTGGTGATCTCTCTAGTGAACCCACGAAGATCATTAGAAAATCATATAAAACCGTGGTGCGTGCATTTAACTTGAAAATTAGTCACGTTAGCCCGATTGAGTTAATACCTAGAATTGGTGGGGAATTAAAAATAAGCAATAAAGTAGAACGTGATGCCCGAGAGATATTAAAAAAAGTATTGGAAGTCCAAAACTTTTCTGGCGTTGATCCGAAAGGACTCACGTGTGCATCAATTTACTTCTCGGGTATGAAAAATAATGAGAAATTAACCCAAAAAGACATTGCGGATGCTGGGAACGTGACGGAAGTGACACTCCGAAACAGATTAAAAGATTTAACCAAGATCTTGAACACGTGAAATGAATGAGGTAAGAACATGGAAGATGAAAATAAAACATGTGATAAATGCGATAACGATGCAATGTATTATGTTTCAGTTGAGAAACGAATAGTTCCGTTAAATATCACATTGGTCATTGATAAAATACCATTAGATAAGAAATTTAGTAGTTATCAATTATGTAAAAAGTGTGCTGAAAAAGAACAATGGGATTTAGATGAGAATAAACCCGTGTTTAGGAGATGATGAAGATCCATTTACATAGTTTAGAAGTGTACGGAAAAATGAAGGTGTTTTGCGAAAAATGTCAGAAGTGGATTGAAATAACCGATGACATTAAAACATATTATGATCGCAAATCGTATCACGCACATTGCCCTCATTGTAGTAAAACATTAGTTTACAACGGAATATGACAGAGGATAAAAATAGAGTGATGTGAAATGAATGAGAAAATGTAATTGTCCAGACTGCGTGCAAAAGCGAGCCGATGAACCAATGAAAGAATTTGTCCGTACCTTTGAAAAAGAATTGCACGATAACAATCAAATCTATTATTTAATGCAATTATTTCCGTGGTGGGATGAAGAAAAAAAGGAGTAGACGGTAGTGGAAGTACATTGCAAAAAACACGGATTAATTTCGAAGTCCCCCATTGACGAATGTCCGATATGTTTAGGGGAAGATTGGATGATAACAGAAGAAGAACGATGGACGTCTTTAGGAATTTGTGCATCGTGTGGGTATTTTGATGATTCCAACAAGTGTTATCACCCAACAAGGATAAAATTTCCATTTAAGCCCCGAAAGAAATCGTGTAAATATTATGAACAAGCCTCAATGTGTGCCGACCATGATTTTTAGGATCAGCACGTGAAAACTTCCGAAGGAGAAATAAACGTGAAAAATGAAAATATCATAAAAATGAAATTCCAAATCGTTGATAGAGGCGGAAATGGATTGTTACTCCGAAATCTTGATGCGGACGGAAAGGTTTCTGAAGAATATTATTTTGACTTGAAACACGAATAATAACTCTGACACGACACGAAGGAATATAATAATTATAATAATATTAGAAATCGAAGGTGAATTGATGAAAATTTGTCCGTGGTGTGACACGGTTGAAATATCAGAGAACGAATCGTCTTGTCTCTCTTGTTGGGGTAAAGGTCATTACACGATTCTCTATTATTTCATGCCATTATTTATAAGAAAGAAGGAGTTGAATGCGTGAAACAAAAATATAGAGAAATGTTACTGACGTTCTTGCACGGATTAGCAGATCAAGGACATGTATCCGCAAAAGAATTTCAAACATTAAAGAACACGATCTTTCAAATGAAGGAACCGTGATCAAAGGAGATGATCGCATGAACTGGGTGTATTGTCCGAAAAATAGGTTATTCCTTTGCGGTCATGATGTAGAGTTCTGCCGTCACAAATGCACGAAAAACGGTGGTGATGAATCACCCCGACATCTCATACATGTAGGGAAGTGAGAACATGAAAATTGAAGACGATGAAATGAGAAGGAAAAAAGACACGATGATTTGTAAGCATTGTAAATCAACGAATCTAAGCTTTGCCACGCATTGTAGAAATTGTCATGAAAAACTTTAATCAAATGAGATGAGAACGTGGAACTTTGGATTGGAACCTTTGGACTGATAGTTAAAAAAACGCAATTCATGATACATGTTCACGTGGGACGGTTCGATAAAATGTTCGGCGTGTGGTTTGGAAAATGGATAGCATTTTAAAATGATTAATAGTAGAGGAAAAGAACATGGAAAAACGAGAAGATCTTAAAAAAAGACTTAAAGCACTCACGGATCAATTTGCGACCCTAATCGTTGATATCATCAAAGCATCTAATTTAAAGAATGATGCGGACGAAGATACCATATTGGATCTCATGGAAGGATACGAATATTTCGTTGGCGTGTGTCATGATCTTGGATTAGTCACGCTCGATCCAGAGTTTGATGACGTGAATAGAAAACTAAATGATCTTGCGTGGAAAACGAGGTAATAATAGAATGACACGACACGAAACACGAACTAAAATATTAACGCTGTTAGAAACAAGAGACATGACATCTTCGGAAATGGCTACTGAAGTTGGACTAAAACGTCATTCTCTCGTGCAACACGTGGGAAGATTATGTAGTCTCGACTTGGTTAAAAAATATACACGACACGATGGGAAGGTTGGTCGCCCGAAAATATACCATGCATTAATTAAACAACAAGTGAACTACCCACGCCTTCCCATGTATGTTGCATTGCTTATTATGCGATCAATGGATTCATTCGCTTTTTCCTTGAGTTCGTTCTTTCTCAACGTGGATAACTTACTATATCCCTTATCCTTGAGAAATGTCTTGAGATCGGTAACGGTGTTCGGTATGGTCGCATATAATCCTTTAGCACCTTCTTTTGCGACATCACATGCAGACAATCGGGACTGATAATATGCAATCGTGTCGTTAAAATTAATTCGTGTCATGATCGACCACGTACCAGATCATAATATAAATGATGTATCGGAAAATTACATCTAAAAATAAAAATAAAAAATTGATGCTTTTACTTGGTCTCGGTAAGCTCTTTGAGTAACTCGTATGTCCGCTTGCCTTTTTCCGTGAACGTGAGATGAATTTCACGCTTTTCTCCATTCTCACAATTGATCAACCCGTGTTGTTTCAAAATCTCCTTGATTACCAAGAATGTTGGATACGTCATTTTCCCGAACGTGATCGTGAACTGCTCTAGTAATTCTTCCATGTTGAGTAATGCATCATCGTTCTGATTATTATCAGCAATGAGGAACAATGTTTTTTGTTGGTTTTCGGAGAGAAACATTATCACATCCCCATCAAGATTTCATTCAAGAACTGTATTGTTTCAGATCGTCTTTCAAGCAACGTGAATACATTTCGATCACCAAATGCCCGATCCGTCAATTTCCATAAGATCGTGGTAATGGGTAACACCGTAATTACTATTATAAAAGAAAAGATCATTGTGATTACATCGAGCCTTCCTAAAGAGAAAGAAATGAGTGTCATTAAAAACATGAGAAAACATCCAATGATACCTCCAAGAAGGAACATCGTAAATCGAATGTAAGAACGTTGTTGTTTGTCTTCTGTTTTCTGTATTTCAAGCAATGCCCGTTCCACGCAACGTTTTTCATATCGTGCCAATAACTCAACGTGATCATCCTTAAATTTCTCTGCATTATATATCACGTGTAGATATAATATTAGGTTATTCTTGTATTTCTTGTTACACACAGAACACGGGACATCAAAAACTTCTAATTCTGTTGTCATGGTTTTCAATTCCTAAACATTAAATTTTTTTAATATTAAGTTTTTTTAATATTAAATTAATTTTATATTATAAAAAGGTATCGCATGCGGGTTTTAACATTTTTAAATCTGATCCGTGATCAACGTGATAAGGAGATCTAGACGTAATGTCAAACGAAAAAAAATTACAATTTTTAATGAACGAAAAAGGGTTGATTCAAGGGAGTCCCGTCATGAACAATAATGCGGAAGGGAAAAAACCACGATGCGTGCGGTTCGGGAACTATGATGGTACCAACATAAATTGTACAACATTTTGTTGGCATAAAAATGACTGTATCGAAGAAGGAAGTATATCGGTCATTAACATAGATAATGGAGATATCTCATGGAAGAACGAATTAAAAATTGTCTAAATTGTGAATTGGGAGAGTTCCCAGACAGTGAATGGTTCGGGTATTGTCCCGTGAAGAAGAATAAGGTAATAACGATAACATCTACACCGTGCAAGAAATTCGTGTATGATGCGTTCGGAGCTTCAATTTACAATACTGATCATTTACAATTGATCACGAAATTATGGAACGAAAAAAGTCCCAAATTGGGAATCCAATTCAATGACCTATCAAGTGAGTAGGTGAACGTGGAAAAAAAACAAGTAACATGTCCATATTGTGAAAAGATGTTAATCAATGAATTACACGACCCGATCTTTGATGATGTTGCGTTCATTAAATGTAACATCATTAAATGTGAATCGTGCGGAAAAGTAACGGACAAGATTCAAGAATGGACGTGGACCCTTGATGATGAACGCCATCGGGAATGTTTTGCGTGTTACAAGAACCGTTCGTATTAAAGATGTTTGAGGCGAAAAGATGCAAGTGAGTATATCATTGGAATGTGAAGAATGTAGCATGATGTTATCATTAGTTGATATTAATACACGACAGCGAACGAGAACGTATCGTTGTGATGGGTGTGGGAAGAAAATAATCGCACATTATGGAATATAATCAAAGGATTTGTTGAAAAATGACAAGTAAATGTAATGCTTGCACGAATTCGTGTAAAGCTGAAAACGTGGTAACGTGTAAAGATTATCAATGGGATAGTCTGAGGAATTATCCCTTTCAAAAATTATGTAGTAGTTGTAGATATTGTGAAACTAAAGATCGAACGCACATCGATTCAACAACATGGTGTAACTATTTAAAAACAATATTACACGATGCGTTCAAACCAATTTCGTGTCATGACATAACCGAAGATCATGAATGTAGGTATAAAATATCGAGACATGATAAAACACGACAATTAAAATTAATACTATGATTATCAAAGAGGCAAGAACATGGAAAATAATGATAAAAAACGTAAATTCGGATATACTGAAAACGTGTTACGTGCTGGTGGGTACGGATTCAAGTTCGAAAACGATGCGATCATGACGAAAGGAAGTAACGTACACGAAAAATTGGAATTGCGTGGTGAAAATAATGGAACGAATCGATGAGTTAGAAAAGAAGGTCAGTCAATTATCACGGAAATTTGATGCTCTCGAGCATTTGATATTGGAACACATGAAATTAGAACATGTTGATTACATACCAAAAGTCTTGGCGTTTGAAAAACGGCAAGATAAACGAATGAATGAATTTACCATGATGTGCCAGAAAGCCCCGTCTCTTTAGGGCGGGGATGAATGGCACCAACACTTAAATACGAGGAACATCGTACTATTTAGTATCTACCGTGGGAACCACGGGAAGTCACGCTTG
>Ga0114919_10002204_pt1 | contig 15743 bp, 18 predicted proteins | sample BlataG_FD_88682 | JGI IMG/M metagenome (GOLD analysis project Ga0114919, IMG submission 88682) | Deep subsurface microbial communities from Black Sea to uncover new lineages of life (NeLLi) - Black_00105 metaG | ecosystem: Environmental > Aquatic > Marine > Oceanic > Sediment | place: Atlantic... | reverse complement strand
AGTTGCCTTCCATGGGCCACGGTGTCTTCCACCTTCAGCGCGGTAAGACCGACTGCGCCGACATCCCCGCTAGCGAAAAGGGAATGGAAAACGACGTTGTCCGCATCCGGTTCGATAAGGCTGGACGTCTTCGCAGCGTCTTCGACAAACGCGCCGGACGCGAGGTCATTGCCGCGGGCGAAACGGGTAACCGGTTCCTGCTGTTTGAAGACAAGCCTATCTTCTGGGATGCCTGGGATATCGACATTTACTACCAGGACAAGATTGTCGAGACGGACGGCTGTCTCCTGTCGGCCAAGGTCGTCGAAACCGGACCCGTCCGGTCGGTGGTGCAGTTTGAGCGCCAGATCAGCAAATCGACCATCATCCAGGACGTCGTTCTCCACGCCGATTCGCCGCAGATCGATTTCGCCACGACCGTTCACTGGGGCGACGAGCGGGACGTCATGCTGAAGGTGGCCTTCCCCGTCTCCGTGCTGGCCCGGACGGCGCGGTATGAAATCCAGTTCGGCAATTTCGAGCGTCCGACCCACTGGAACATGCCCCACGACTGGGCCCGATTCGAAGTGGTCGGTCAGCGCTGGGCCGACCTGTCCGAGACCGATTACGGCGCGGCGATCCTCAACGACTGCAAATACGGCTACGACATCCGCGACAACGTCATGCGGCTGACGCTGCTGAAGGCCCCGCTCTGGCCGGACAACACCGCCGACATCAACCAGACCCACACCTTCACCTACTCGCTCTACCCACACCAGGGCGACTTCGCAGCTGGCGGCGTGGTCCGGGCGGCCAGTGAGTTGAACAACCCAGTGGTCGGCATTGTCGCTCCGCCTCGCAAGGGATCGGCCGGGCCATGCTCGAGCTGGTTCTCGGTCAGCGGCAAGAACGTTGTCATCGAAACCGTCAAGAAGGCCGAGGACGATAGCGGCTTGATCGTGCGCCTCTACGAAGCCAACGGCTGCCGCGGCCGCAGGACGCTCCGGACGTCCCTGCCGCTAACCCGCGCGGTGGAGACCGACCTGATGGAACGCGAGGAGCGCGAGCTGGCCCTGCGCAACGGCCGGGTCGCCCTGGACTTCAAACCGTACCAGATCCGCACCGTCAAACTACTGTAGCGGCGCGTCATAGGGTCGCTGCCCTCGGGCCATGAAGCGATACCGATCAGTTTCCATGACCTTCTGCCCCACCAGGACTCCCTTGTAAGTCTCGGCGCCACAACGAACAGCCTCAAATCCACATGTCGAACATTTTCAACGCAGAATTACGGATGCTCTTGTGACAGTCTGCAGCGTCGATCTCCGATCGCTATGCCGAGAGAATGTCCACGGTTTCTGAAGCATCACCGCATTCTACTGACACAACACCCGGATGGAACGGATTCCGCCAAAACACAACATTTGGGTGGAACTTGTAGGGGAACGAGACAGCCATAAAAGCTCAACAAGAGGTTGACAGGACAGTGATGCGTTATTACGATTCGGTAGGCTGTAGTCCATGCCCAGGAATGGACAACTATGAGCGATCTGGTCAGAATGAGTTTTTCGATCGAGGCCCCGCTGCTCAAGCGACTCGAGAAGATGGTGAAGGCGCATAGATACACGAATCGGTCGGAGTTCGTTCGCGACATGATCCGTGAACGATTGGTCGCGCAGGAATGGCATCACAACAAACAGGCCGTCGCGACAATCACGCTCGTTTACGACCACCACACTCGACTGCTAAGCAAGAAGCTAACGAGCTTGCAGCACGGACACCACGACGTGATTCTGGCCACGACTCACGTCCACCTTGACGAACACATGTGCGTCGAGATGATTCTCGCGAAAGGCAAGGCCGGTGAAATCCAGGAGATTGCCGATCTTCTTCGGCAACAGAAGGGCGTGCTGCACGCCACCCTCTCGATGACGTCGACCGGAAAGCGGCTGGCATAGGAATAGGGCTCTCAGGAGATGTTTTGTTTGTTAACGTGTAGTATTACGAAAGGAACGGTCGTATTATGAACAGCTTATCGGATACTTGGCGTAGCGCCTGCCGGCGGATGAGTTGCCCGGGTGGGAAGGCACAAGGGCGTTGGAAGTCGAAGTGGCCGGGCGCTCTCGCTAGAACGGTGCTCCTGGCCACGGTCGTGCTGAGTGTTGGCGGCGCGTGCTTTGGTGACGACAAGCCGGGCAGCACGGCCGGTCAGTCTGGATGGCTGGAGTCGCTGACACGGAGGGATACGCTGACGGACGACTGGTTTGGCCTGGGCGAGAAACTCGCAGGGAAGGGCGTCACGGTTAGCCTAGGCCTGACGCAAATCTACCAGCTCAATCTAACTGGTGGCCTCGCTACGCATCGCCACGCGGGGCGATACACGGGCAGTTATGACCTGGAAGGTGAGTTCGATCTGGAGAAATTGCTCAAGCTTCCCGGCGGGCTGATCTATGCACACGCCGAGGGCAGTTGGTCCGAAGGGCTCGATGCTTCGTCCATCGGCAGCGTTCTTGGCGGCGTCAACGGTGACGCCGCCGCCGACCGGAGCATCGACCTGACGGAACTGTGGTACCAACAGAGCCTGCTGGACGGACGGCTTCGGTTCCGCATCGGCAAGATGGACCTGACCGGCGGGTTCGAGTGCCATGGCTGTCCGGTCGCTTTTGACGGAAACGCCTTCGCCAATGACGAAACCGGCCAGTTCCTCAATGCCGCACTGGTCAACAACCCGACGATCCCGTTTCCCGACAACGGATTGGGCCTTGCGGTCTACGCCGAACCCTTGACATGGTGGTACGCGGCGGCGGCTGTGGCCGACGCCCAGGCGGACGCCCGGGAGACCGGTTTCAACACCACATTCCATCAGGAAGACTATTTCTTCAGCATCTTCGAGACCGGCTTCACGCCGGCTCTGCCGTCGTATAACGGCCCTTTGCAGGGCGCTTACCGGATCGGCTTTTGGTACGACCCGCAAGATAAGGACCGCCACAGCGGCAGTGTCAAGCGCGATGACATGGGGATCTATCTCAGCTTGGACCAAACGCTGCTCAAGGAGAACGCCGACGCCGAAGATTCTCAGGGCTTGGGCCTGTTCGCCCGCTGGGGCTGGGCGGACAAGAGCGTCTCCGAGGTCAAGTGCTTCTGGAGCGCGGGCGCGCAGTACCAGGGCCTGATCCCAACGCGCGATGACGATGTATTGGGCTTCGGCATTGCACAGGGCCGGCTGGTCCGAGACGCCGGATTCACCACCGATCGCGAGACGGTGATGGAGCTCTACTACGGGGCCCAAATCACCCCGTGGTTCAATCTGGCACCGTCCATTCAGTACATCTTCAATCCCGGCGGCGATGCCGCTGTTGACGACGCGCTGGTGGTGGGTATTCGCGCACAAATAGACTTCTAGAGGCGCCCGCCTCTCACGACGAAAGGAAATTAACATGAAAATTCTGGCAATGCATATGGCCAACGAACTACTGAATCTGCCGGTCGCCGGGATTACGCTTCTCGTCGCTGCCGGCGCAATCACTGTGGCGGCTAAGCGCGCACAGAAGACACTGGATCCCGAGCGGCTGCCGCTGATGGGTGTCATCGGCGCGTTCGTCTTCGCCGCGCAGATGATTAACTTCACGCTGCCGGGCATGCCGGGCACAAGCGGACACCTCGGCGGCGGGGTGTTGCTGGCAGTATTGCTCGGGCCCGCAGCCGGCATCATCACCATTGCGTCGATCCTTATCGTGCAATGTCTGATCTTCCAGGACGGCGGGCTGCTGGCCCTGGGGTGCAACATTATCAACATGGGCGTCGTCCCTTGCGTCCTCGGGTGGTGGCTTTATCGGACCATCATCGGTAAGAGCGACACCGTCCCTGCCTGGCGACAGTACCTTGCCGCCTGGGCGGCGTGCCTTTTCGGCGTCACCGCCGGGGCCGCTCTGGTGCCGATTGAGGCCGCCTTTGCCGGACGGTTCAGCATTCCGGTCACACAGTTCCTGGCCGTGATGGTAGGCGTCCATTTGCTCATCGGCGCTGTAGAAGGCGTGATCACGTTTGCCGTGCTTGCTTACCTGCGTCAGGTCCGGCCGGCGTGTCTTGGCCTCGGGGCCGCCATCGCCGGGAAGGTGGTCCTCAGCCGCAAGGCAGCGGCGTTTTCGCTGGTCATTACAGCACTGTTGCTGGCCGGCGTGGTGAGTTGGTTTGCCAGCTCCTACCCGGACGGGTTGGAATGGAGCTACTTGGAACGCGAATATGGCGACGCGCAAAGCGCGATAAAGCCGCCGTCAGACGCTATCGTTGTGGTAGACAACGTCCAGGCGAAGTACGCACCGCTGCCGGACTACTCAACTCGACCGGCCCCGCTGGGCACAATTGCCGCGGAGCACGCAGACGAGGCGACAGCGGCGGACGCCTGGCCCAACGTGAGCGGCTGGGGTTCGTTGGCGGGCGTGATCGGTACGATTGGGACGCTGGTGATCGTCTATGTTGTGGCCGTCCTGCTTGGCAGGAAGAGAAAGATGCCGGACCACGAGACGCAGCAGGCCTGAATCCAGGTAGGTTTGGATGCACCATAGCTATGTAGATCGATTCTCACAGGGCGATTCGCCCGTTCACCGTCTGGACGCGCGAGTGAAGCTGGCTGCCGTCATCGCCTATACCATCGTGCTGATAAGCTTCAACCGGTATGTCGTAGCGGCCCTGACGCCTCTGACGATTGCTCCGCTAACGATGCTGTGGTTCGGCCGCGTGCCAGTCTGGTTCGCCCTTCGCCGCGTGCTTCTGCTTTGTCCGTTCATCGCAATGTTGTGTCTGCTGAGTCCCCTCTACGACCGCGGCCTGCAACACGTGGCATTCGGGCCATGGCGACTTCACGTTACCGGTGGGTGGCTGATGGCGGCCAGCATTGCAGCTAAATTCACGCTCGGCCTACTGGCATTGACGGCGCTAACGTGCACCACGCCATTTCCGCTGCTGTTGGAAGCCATGCGGAAGCTGCGACTGCCCAAGCTGCTGGTGATGCAATTGGGCTTCTTGTATCGCTATATCTTCGTGCTCATCGACCAGGCCTTGCGAATTCGTCGCGGGCGAGATTTTCGCGGTGCGGCGCGTGCGCCGATGCGTCGGCGATTGTCCGCCGTGGGCGGTATCGTCGGTTCGTTGTTCATTCGCACAGTTGAACGGTCCGAGCGGATCTACGTTGCCATGTGTGCCCGGGGGTACAGCGGCGAGCCGCACAGCTTGAGCCAATTACGATTCCGTCCGATCGACGGCCTGCTTCTCGCAGCTACTGGGGTGTACTTGGTCGCCTGTCGGTGGCTCGGCCCCGCAGTATTCTTCTGAGGTGACCATGTCTGAGATACTGGAAATCGAGGACCTGTTCGTATCCTACTCGGACGGCACGAAAGCGCTCCGAGGCGTTCGGCTGACAGTCCAGCGGGGACAACGAGTAGGACTCATTGGTCCCAATGGCGCAGGCAAGACGTCGCTCTTGCTTGCCATTATGCGCGGTGTGCCCTTCGCGGGGCGCGTTGTGGTGGACGGTGTGGAGCTGTCGCGCCGTACGACAGACAAGGTGCGCAGCCGATGTGGGATGACGTTCCAAGACCCCGATGATCAGTTGTTTATGCCGACGCTGCTTGATGATGTCGCTTTCGGCCCCCTCAATCAGGGCTGTCACACCGAGATTGCGGAGGCCAGGGCTCGCGAAGTCATCGCGGTCGTCGGACTGTCGGGCTTGGAGAATCGCTGCGCCCATCATCTTTCAGGCGGACAGAAACGAAACGCCACCCTCGCGACCATCCTTTCGATGGACGTAAAGCTGTTGTTGCTGGACGAGCCGGGGGCGAATCTGGACGCTCGTTCTCGCCGACGACTGATAGACATTCTTCGCCTACGTGACGAGGCCTTGCTTTTGGCCACCCACGATCTTGGCATGGTAGCCGAGCTCTGCCAGCGTGTGGTTGTCCTGGATGGCGGATATGTTGTCGTAGACGATGCGAGCTGCGACGTGCTAAACGACTCAGCCTTACTGGCCCGATATGGCTTGATGTAGGCGACGTCGGAAACGCCGCCCGTCATATGACGGGTCAGTGGCTGTCTCTACCGGGGGCCAGTCCGGCTTGTGCTGCAACGGCGGTTGAATCGGCGTTTCGTCCGGTGGATAATGCGGCGTGTGGATTACACCTATTGGCCGGTAGCTGACGGCACGCTGGTTGGGTCTTATCTTCATCTGCCTTCCTCGCCTACTCATGTGGCTGCACTCGGTCACGCGGCGTCGTGCGACCCAGGCTCCGTCGTGACCTCACGCAGCTTTGGATAAAGGCAATTCTACGGTTCGTCGGCCCTGCAGGACAAGGAGCGACGAGCTTGCCATTGGCTTTGGGGCCTGCGTAACTCGTCTTGTGCAGGCCCTGTTCTCCGAATTGGACAGATTTCGAAAGCAACCTGGCGAGTCGGCCTGTAGAATGAGCGTCATGAAACCCGTGCCTGAGAACGAAGCAAGAGACGTAATCCTGGACTCCATCGGCGATGGGGTTTTCACCGTCGACAAAGACTGGCAGATATCATCCTTCAACAGGGCTGCCGAGCAGATAACGGGCGTGCCACGAGACGAGGCGATTGGGCAAAAATGCTGCGACGTCTTTCGGGCCAGCATTTGCGAAACGGAATGTGCCCTGGGACAGACGATGGACTCGGGCAAGCCTATCGTCAGTAGGGTCGTCTACATCGTCAACGCCAACGGGCAGCAGGTGCCGATCAGCATCTCCACGGCAATCCTGAAGGACGACAATGGGCATATCATCGGCGGCGTCGAGACCTTTCGTGACCTTTCGATGGTGGAAACCCTTCGCAAAGAGCTGCGCGAGACTTATACGTTCGCCGACATCGTCGGCCGCAGCCACGTGATGCAGGAGCTTTTTGATCTCCTGCCCCAGATCGCCGAGAGCACGAGCACGGTCCTGATCCAAGGCGCCAGCGGCACGGGCAAGGAACTGTTCGCACGAGCGACCCACACACTTTCGCCTCGCCGTGATAAGCCGTTCGTGGCGATCAATTGCGGCGCACTACCTGACACGCTCCTGGAGTCCGAGCTGTTCGGCCACAAGGCCGGCGCTTTCACGGACGCCAGGCAGGACAAGCCGGGCCGGTTTAGCATTGCCGACGGCGGCACCATTTTCCTCGATGAGATCGGGAACGTTTCGCCCGCCATGCAGGTCAAGCTGCTGCGAGTCCTACAGGAACGAACGTTCGAGCCGCTAGGCAGCGCCGAGCCGACTACAGTAGACGTCCGCGTCGTCGTGGCGACAAACCAGGACTTGCCGAAGCTTGTCCGGAGGGGGGATTTCCGAGACGATCTGTTCTACCGCATCAACGTCGTACACCTGACCCTCCCACGACTGCGGGACCGACGCGAGGACATTCCTCTCCTTGTTGAACACTTCGTCGGCAAGTTCAACGTCCTGCAAGGCAAGGACGTTGCCGGGGTCTCTGATGAGGTAATGGGCATTCTCATGCAGCACGGCTATCCGGGGAACGTGCGCGAGCTTGAGAATATCATTGAGCACGCGTTCGTGCTTTGTCACAGCGGGCTCATTGAGGCCGAACACCTGCCAGCGATACTACGCAGGCACGCGGACCTGGCGCCGCTTCACCATGTGGGTGGCCGCGACCTGAAGTCGCTGGAGGCAATGCACATCACTGACGCTCTTCGGCGACACGGGGGCAACCGGACGGCCGCGGCTAGGGAACTGGGCATCAATCCGAGCACGCTGTACCGGAAGGTCAAGGCCCTGGGGATAGAGCTCCCGCCGCCGGTCGGTGGCGAGACGTCATGAAGCTGTCTTGCAAATTGCAAGGCTATGGCGAGGCACGCATTGCAATTTGCAACGCTGCGCTTCTTTCGGCCAATCAGGCGGGTGGATAATCGCTGTTTAGATCAGCCGTTACATTCCATAGGGGCCTGCCGTGTCTTCTGGCACGCGTTTCGCTCTATAGCTTCCTGTCATGAGGCTGGCGATCACAACCTGGAATGGTCGCATCTCACCCGTTTTCGACGTGGCCAAGCGTCTGCTGCTGGTGGACTTGGACAGAGGTGCCGAGCTCAGTCGTCACGAGGTCCCTCTCGAGGACGCCGAGGTCGCCACCAGGGCCAGCCACGTTCTCAGCCTGGGGGTCGACATGCTGATCTGCGGCGCGATCTCGCGGCCGCTGGAACAAATACTGGCGTCGGCAGGCGTCAATGTGGTCGCACGGACTTGCGGCTTGGTCGAAGAGGTACTGAGAGCGTTCACCTCGGGCCAACTGACCGAGCAAGCGTTCCTGATGCCGGGCTGTTGCAGGCGCCGCCGGTTTAGAGGCCGACGCGCTCGACGTGGAGCGCACCGGCAAACAACTGAAGGAGATCTGACATGAAAGTAGCCATTACATCTCAGGACCGTGACATGAACAGCCAAGTCGATCCGAGATTTGGCCGGGCCGAGTTCTTCGTTGTCGTGGACACGGAGAGCGACGACGTCTTTGTCCACGACAACAGCCAGAACGTTGACGCCCTGCACGGTGCGGGAACTCAGGCCGCCCAAACCGTCGCCGAGTTGGGCGCTGAAGCGGTGGTGACCGGCAACATTGGGCCAAAAGCTCATGCCGCGCTTCAGGCCGGCGGCGTGAAGATATACGTGGGGGCAACCGGCACGATCGCCGAGGCGCTACAGAAGTTCAAAGCCGATGAGCTTCAGTGCGCCTCTGAGCCGACCTCCGAAGGGCATTGGACGTAGATGAGTGAAATAAGAAGGCTATTCAACAGGATGTTCGGTTTCGTCAGCCGCGACGCCGGTAGCTGGACAAGGCGGTTGATCCTGCAACGCACCATGGGTGTGGCAGTGGAAGGCGGTGAGAATCATGCCACGAGGTGATGGAAAAGGCCCGCCGCAAGGCGGTGGTAGAGGGCGCGGACGAATGAGCGGCCCGGCGGCCGCCGGACCGGGCGGGAAGTGCGTATGCCCGAAGTGCGGCCACGAGGCGCCACACGTCGTCGGGCAGCCCTGCAACCGAACGGAATGTCCGAAGTGCGGAACAATGATGACCAGACGTTAGCGTCTTTCCAGCAAGGGCAAACGTCATGCCAGGCAGAGACGGAACAGGCCCTTTAGGGCAAGGGCCGCTAACCGGACGCGGAATGGGTTTCTGCGTCGTGAAGATATTGGATGACCAACGGGTAGGTGCGGAGTCTTTCGCGCCGCCCATGATGTCGGAAAGGAAAACTATCATGCCACGCGGAGATAGAACAGGACCAAGCGGATTAGGACCAATGACGGGAAGGGCCGCCGGCTATTGCGCGGGCTACCCGGTTCCGGGCTTCATGAACCGCGGCCCCGGCGGGTACTTCGGATGGGGTCGCGGCCGTGGCGGCGGCCGAGGCCAGCGCAACTGGTTTTATGCCACCGGGCTGACCGGCCAGCAACGAGCCGCCATGGGCTGGCCCGCCTTCGGCGACGCGCCGCCGTATGCGGCGCCTTACGCGCCACCGTACGCGGCGCCTTACGCGGCGCCTTACGGCGCGCCGTTCGAACCGGCCATGTCCAGGGAGCAGGAACTCGACGCCCTGAAGGACCAGGCAGAGGGCTTCGAGGAGGCCCTGAAGGAAATCAAGAATCGCATTAAGGAACTGGAATCCCAGGCCGCAGAGAAGACGGACTAGCGCCCAGCCGCGCTCGCCGGACTTGGTAGCCTGTCCGTTGCGAACACGCCGTTTGTGATGCTTCGCTCGACACGGACACCGAGAGCGACGGATGCGCCGCGCTCTTGGCAAAAGGACTGCAATGAAGATCGCCATAGCAAGCGGCAAGGGGGGAACGGGCAAGACAACGGTCGCCACGAACCTGGCGTACGTTGCCTCACGCCACGGCCGGGCCGTGGCGTACCTCGACTGCGACGTGGAAGAGCCCAACGGCCACATCTTCCTGAAGCCCGCCATCGACAGGACTGATCCGGTTTGTGTTCTCGTGCCGCAGGTGGCCGAAGAAAAATGCACGGGCTGTGGAAAGTGCACTGAGATATGCCAGTACGGCGCGATTCTCAATTTCGGCAAGGACACGCTGATCTACCGGGAGCTATGTCACTCCTGCGGAGGCTGCGCGATGGCCTGTCCTACCAACGCCATTGCCGAAGTCCTGAACGAGGTAGGCCAGCGCCAGACCGGTGCAGCCGACGGCATCGCCTTCGCCCAAGGTCTGCTCAACGTAGGCGAGCCCCAATCGCCCCCGGTCATCAAGGCCGTAAAGAGCGCGCTGCCGGAAAGGGCGCTTACCATCATCGATGCGCCACCGGGGACGTCGTGCCCGGTTATCGAGAGCGTGCGCGGCGCGGACTTCGTGCTCCTTGTCACGGAGCCCACGCCCTTCGGCCTGAACGACCTGGATCTGGCTGCCCAAATGACCCGGGCCCTGGGATTGCCTCTCGGCGTGCTGATAAACCGCTCCGGCCGCACGGACAAACCCGTCCGGGCATACTGCAAGAAAAACGACATCGACGTTCTGGGCAAGATCCCCGATGACAGGAGAATCGCAGAAGCGTACTGCCGAGGGGAAATCACGTGTGACATTGAGCCATCGTATCGGAAGGTCTACGAGAGCCTGCTTAGCGAGATCGAATCAAGGATCAACGGAAGTGACTGAACTGATCGTCATTAGCGGCAAGGGGGGAACGGGCAAGACGTCCATCGTGGCCTCGTTCGCCGCGCTCGCCGGCTCGATGGCCTTGGCCGACTGCGACGTAGACGCCGCCAACCTGCACTTGGTTGTCAACCCATCGGTCCTGCGGCGGGAGGCCTTTTCCGGGGGGTACCTCGCGACCGTCCTGGCAGATAAGTGCACCGCGTGCGGCAAGTGTGAAGAGCTCTGTCGCTTCGATGCCGTCTCCTTCGACGGCCCGAGCGGCGAGATGGCCGACAAGACGTACCGCATCGACCCGATCGCTTGTGAGGGCTGCGGTGTCTGTGCCTACTTCTGCGAGCACGACGCGATAGACTTCAGCCTCGCCGTGAATGGCCAATGGTTCGTCTCCGACACGCGCTACGGGCCGATGGTTCACGCCAGGCTCGGCGTGGGCGAATCGAACTCCGGCAAACTGGTCAGCCTGGTCCGTTCTCAGGCCAAGAAGATCGCCGAGCAGCAAGGGCTTGATCTTATCCTGGTTGACGGGCCGCCGGGCATCGGTTGCCCGGTCATAGCGTCTGTGACCGGCGCTGATGTTGTCCTCGTGGTCGCCGAGCCATCCCTGAGCGGCTTCCACGATCTGAAGCGAGCAGCCGACCTGACCAGGCATTTTGGCATCAAGACACTGTTGTGCGTCAACAAGTGGGACTTGAACGAAGACCTCGCCGCGGCTATGGAGCAATGGGCCTTGCGCCACAGCCTGCAAGTGGCAGGTCGTGTGCGATACGACTCGGCCGTGACCAAGGCGCAGGTGCGAAGACGCCCGATGGTCGAGTGCTCCACCACGGGTGTCGGCAAAGACATCGTAGACCTGTGGATCGCGGTCTGCACAGCCGCGGAACTCCCCCGTTCCGTCGTTGATCGAAAGGCGGTGACGGCACCATGACCCCCGGACCTGGCGAGACTTTTTGTGCGGCAAGCCATGCACAGCCGGACGCCGACGCGCTGGCTGCCCAGACCCAGATGCGAAGGATCGCGCACAAGCTCCTTGTCCTTTCGGGCAAGGGAGGCGTCGGAAAGAGCACCGTTGCGGTCAACCTGGCAGCGGCCCTGGCCAAAATGGGCAAGAAGGTCGGCCTGTTGGACATCGATGTTCACGGCCCGAGCGTCCCAAAGATGCTGCACATGGAAGATCAGAAGGCCCAGATTCGCGACGGCCGGATCATGCCCATCAGGACCCAGGACGGCCTGCTTGTGATGTCTATCGGGTTCCTTCTGCCAAGAACAGACGAGCCGGTCATATGGCGTGGCCCGATGAAGCACGGCGTAATCCGAGATTTCCTGGGAAAGGTCGACTGGGGAAAGCTGGACTACCTTATCGTTGACGCCCCGCCGGGGACCGGCGACGAGGCCTTGTCCATTGCCAAGCTCACCGGTCCCGACTCAAAGGCGCTCATCGTGACGACCCCGCAGCAGGTGGCCGTTTCGGACGTCAGACGCTGCGTCGGGTTCTGCCGCAGACTGTCGGTCGACATCATCGGCATCGTGGAGAACATGAGCGGCTGGGTGTGCCCGAAGTGCGGCTTTGAGACGGACCTCTTCGAGACCGGCGGCGGCGAAGGGCTTTCGGCTGAAACAGGAATCCCGCTGCTCGGCAAGGTGCCCGTTGACCCCTGCATCGTCGCATCCGGGGAGGCGGGCGTTCCGCTTCTCGACTACGAGGTTCAGTGCAGGGCCTCGGGGGCCCTCCACCACGTACTCCAGAGAATCGCCTCGTCCGTTCAATGACGCAGGCGGGGCCCCGAAAGACCATAAAACACGGAAAGGAGCATTTAATGAAAATCGCCATTCCCCTGGAGAACGGGCGTCTGTGTCAGCACTTCGGACGGTGTGAGGAGTTCGCGCTGTTCGAACTGGACGAAGACAATAACGTCATTGCAAGCCAATCGCTTCAGCCGCCGGCACACGAGCCGGGCGTCTTGCCCGCCTGGCTTCGCGAGCATGGCGCGGAGGTGATCATCGCCGGCGGAATGGGCCGGCGCGCCCAACAATTGTTCGCCCAGAGCGACATCACCGTCGTCGTTGGCGCGCAGGCCGATTCACCTGAGGAACTCATAGCAGCTTACTCCACCGGAATGCTGTCAACCGGAGAGAATGTCTGTGACCACTGACTCAAGTCAGGCCAGGCTGGAAAGAACTCGGGAACTGGCGCACCCCAACTGCGTGGTATGCGGCCCGTCAAGTGCGAACGGCCTCAGCGTCGATTTCGAAGTCCTGCCGGACGGGAGCGTCGAGGGCCGCTTCAGGTGCGGCGAGGCCTTCGAGGGGTATCCCGATTACCTGCACGGCGGCGTCATCGCCTCATTGTTGGACGGCGCGATGACGAACTGCCTGTTCGCTCATGGGCACACTGCGCTCACGGGCGAGCTCAGCGTACGTTACAGGCATCTCATTGCCACGAGTCTGCCGGTAACGGTTCGCGGCTGGATAGAGCGATCGTCATCGCGATTGCACGTTCTCCGGGCCCGGGTCGTCCAGGCAGGCCAAGTCAAGGCGACGGCGACGGGAAAGTTCATGGACAAGCTTATGCAGGCTTACCAAGGGCACACGATCAATGGGAAGACCACTGCGCATTACGACACTGGTTGAGGACACCGCCGATGCGCGGAGACTGCTGGGCGAACACGGCCTGGCGTTCTGGATCGACACGGGCTCGCAGCGGATCCTGTTCGACGCAGGCCAGGGGTGCGTCATCATGGACAACGCGCGCGAGCTCGACATACGTCTGGAAGCAGCGGACAAGATCGTTGTCAGCCACGGCCACGATGACCATGTCGGGGGTTTGCCGGACGTCCTCCAATTGGCCAGGCAAAGCCGGGTGTACGCTCATCCCGCCGCCTTCGAGCCGAAGTACTCCCGCCATGACGACGGGACCATTCACTATATCGGCATGCCGACCCGGAACGGGGCCGAGCCTTGCGAGAACGCCCGTGAGCTGATTCTGGCGAACGAGCCAGTCGCGATAGCCGACGGCATCTTCATCACCGGTGAGATTCCGCGTCTGACCGACTTCGAGGACACGGGAGGATCGTACTTTCTTGATGAAGCGTGCCAACGCCCGGATATCATTCTCGATGACCAGGCTCTGTTCTTTGAGTGTGCCGAAGGGATCGTCGTGCTGCTCGGCTGCGCCCACGCGGGCGTGGTCAACACCCTCGCACATGTAACGCAACTGACTGACTGCAAGCCCATCCACGCCGTCATAGGCGGCATGCACCTGCTCAAGGCTTCGAAAGAGCGCATAGAGCGGACCGTAGCTGCGCTTCGAGAGATCGACGTCAAGCGACTTGGACTGGCGCATTGCACGGGCATGGATGCCGCCGCGACGTTCTGGTCGGCCTTTCCGGAACGGTGTTTTCTGTGTCCCGTCGGCACAACGATGGAGTTCGCCGGGAACTGACAGATGGCCGATGCCGCAACCAACAAGAGCTATGTCTTTGGCCCGGTGCCGTCCCGGCGCCTTGGTCGTTCCCTTGGCGTGGACATCGTGCCGTTCAAGACGTGCACGTACGACTGCATTTACTGTCAGCTCGGCCGGACCACGTGCAAGACCACTGAACGTCAAGACTGTGTGCCGGTCGACGATGTGATGGACCAAGTCAAGGCGGCGCTGCCCGCGCAGCCCGACTACATCACGCTGAGTGGGTCCGGCGAGCCGACCCTCAACGTGCGAATCGGTGAAGTCATACGCCGCGTCAAGCAGTTGACAGACATACCGGTCGCGGTCCTGACGAACGGGTCCTTGCTTTGTGACAAGGCCGTCCGCCTTGCGCTGCTGGAGGCGGATTTGGTTTTGCCTTCACTGGACGCGGGCGACGAAGCCATGTTCCAGGCCGTCAACCGGCCTCACGAGGACATTTCGTTCAGAAGAATGCTTGACGGCCTCGTTCAGTTCCGCGACGAGTTCCAAGGACAGTACTGGCTGGAGGTGTTCCTGGTGACAGGCTACACGGCGGACGAGACGGAAGTGGCCAAGATCGCCGGACGCGTTGATCTGGTCTCCCCTAGCCGCATCCACCTGAATACCATTACACGGCCGCCGGCCGAGAGCGCCGCCGTTGCGGTCTCGCGCGACCGAATGGCCAAGCTGGCTGAGGTGTTCGGGCCACATGCGGAAGTTGTCGCGGATTTCCCGACGGTCCATGATCAGCCGGCCTTTGCTGCCAGCCGGCAAGACGTCCTGGAGATGTTGCGGAGACGCCCATGTACCATAGAAGATGTTGCCGCTGGCCTTGGAATGCACCGAAACGAAGCTATCAAATATATCGAAGAGCTGATGACCCGCAATATGCTGGAAGAAGAATCAATTAGCCGCAGGCCGTATTACAGGGCAAAGCGATAGCGGCCCTTGTTGAACAGACTCCTACTCAAGGCGACATGATCTTGGCCGTGCTTGATCACGCGATGAGCAACTGCATCTGTGCCCACAGCTGTATGGACATCGCTACTGAACTGAAAGTGTGGCATCGCCGTCGTATTGCTCTTGGTCCACATAGTACCCACAAAGAAAGGCCCCATGACAATGTTCTCTAACCTATCCGGTCGACAGTGGATTTGGCTTATCCTTACACTACTGGCCGCCGCCGCAATCGTCGGCATTGGTGGGCTACGACAGGGCGCGACCGCCACATCGGTCCTGCCGTCGCAATTCACCGTCGAGATGAGCATGGACCAGATTGCGCCGGTGCTCAACGTTAGCGGCAAGGGCCTCGCGCGTGAAATGGGCTTGCCGTTGGACGTCTCCAAGAAGAAGCCCGTCAAGGCGCTCGGTGTCACCCAGGAGCAACTTGACCACGCCGTCGAGCATCTCCTGGGCCACCGTGAAAAAACGCTGAAGTACTACATTCTTGCGGCGTTGGTCCTCTTCGGGCTGGTTTACCTTGTTCGCCTTGGGCGTCCCGACGGGTCGCCCATCGCCGAGCGCAAGACGTGGTATCCGCGATGGCCGTACGTTGCGACCCTCATCTTGGCCGTGGCGATATGTGGGTTTGCGCTCGGCAAGTCGCCCAATCCCATGGAAAGCGCGGTCAAGGTCTTCAAGAGCCTGGTGGGACTGTATCCGTCGGT
>Ga0114919_10002203_pt1 | contig 15744 bp, 14 predicted proteins | sample BlataG_FD_88682 | JGI IMG/M metagenome (GOLD analysis project Ga0114919, IMG submission 88682) | Deep subsurface microbial communities from Black Sea to uncover new lineages of life (NeLLi) - Black_00105 metaG | ecosystem: Environmental > Aquatic > Marine > Oceanic > Sediment | place: Atlantic... | reverse complement strand
TAATAATATTCGCCATATATTTTACCTGGCGGTTCTGGTACTATCGCTCCCCTCTCCCCAATCCCTATTACGCCAAGACATCGTTTGGGCTGATGGAGCTCAAAGAGGGGATTATCTATATCATAACCTTTTTGAAGGAAAATCTTATCTGGATATTTCTGTTCATCTTCGGGCTTTATAAGAGGAAGGACTGGTATTTACTCTTTATTATAATCGGAGTTGCAGGCTATGTAACCATCGTCGGCGGGGATTGGATGCCCCAGCACCGCTTCTATCAGGTTCTCATTCCCCTCCTGGGCTATGTTGTCGGCTGGGCGATATACTATATATGCAGGGAGTTTAGAGTGAGCGAGAAGATTCTATATATATTTATTATATTTATATTGTCGTTCAATCTATATAGCGTAGTCCACCAGTATTCAATTGAGAAAATAATTAGCGGGAAAAATAAAGAGACGACCGCAGTTGAAATTACCAAGCAGGTGGGGGTCTATATTGACCAAAATTGCCCCCAAGATGAGAGGGTAGCCTTCAGCGGCGCCGGCATTCTGCCGTATTATACCGATAGATATGTCATTGATACTATGGGCATAAATGATTACCACATAGCGCATCTTCCCGGAGGTATTGAAAAGGGCGACCCGGACTATGTCCTGTCGCTGAACCCATACTATATCGTTCTCTTTCACAGCGCCGTTGATGATGATGGGGATGTGTCCTCGTTCGTCTGGGAGGGGGGACGGGCGATCTATGAGCACCCCGACTTCAAGGAGAACTACGGTTTTGAAAAGGCTTTCCCCACCGGTGATGGTGGTGAGGAGGACAGATACTTCCATCTGTATGAGAGGTTGGAGTAGCCGGTTTGCTCCCCCCTAATCCCTCCTCACGAATTTATTGGTGAAGAAGGAGACCAGCGAGCCGAGCATTATGAAGCCCCCCATCACCTCGGCGAGGACCAGCATCTTGCCCAGGGTGTCCTGGGGGGTGAAATGCCCCAGCCCCAACGAGGTGAAGACCAAGACGGTGAGTATGAGACATATCATCCAGGCATATTTATATGGCTTTGCTAAATAATCTCCTTTATGTTTGTGCACCCTTTAACTACCTAATCACCGCTCCCCACACTGCCTCAGCTCCTCCCTTTCGCCGTCTATGATGGGTAGATGCGGCGGGTCGGGGACGCCCAAAACTTCCCCAAGCCACTTGACATCCACCGCTGATTTCAGCTCCTCCCCGCTCCAGCGCACACAGCGGTTCGCCACCAGCGCTACCCCCTGCGGGGCAAGCCCAATCTCCATACTCACAATCATCCCCATTAGCAGGTCCAGAAAGCACGCCACCCCCACTATTCCCACGCTGGGGTGGCGCTTCTTTATTCGTTTGAATACTTCCGTCATCTTGCGAGGGGCTATGTAGGTATCTATGTCGTGGGCTTCAGCCCATACGGTTATGCGGTTGATGTGACAGTCGGGCTGGCAGGCGGTGCAGTGGAGGATGCGCAAGGGACGCCGTTTTTTCGCCCGGCAGGACTTCTCCTTCATCTTGCGGATGCAGGGGGGGAGGACGAGGAGGCGCTTCTTTGCGGAGAGGAAGCGCTTACGGTAGGCGTTGTTTATCGCTTGGATGGTCAGGATGACGGGGATATAGACTTCTGCGGGGGCGAAGACCATCGGGTCGTCGTAGGAGAAGAAGTCGCTTTGGGCGTTTCGGTATTGCAGATATTCGGGGAGGTCGGCAAGGTGACCCCCCAGCGTCTCCTTGCCCCGCTCTTGCAGGTCGGTGAGCAAGCCGGCGAGCCTACTTTGAAAATCCGCATCGGTTCCCCCGCTGAGGAGGTTGTAACCGCATACCGGGGTGCTTTCGGCTTTTCGGGGGATAGCTACTCCTTCAGTTTATTCTATAGGTTGTTTCGGTAATAATATCATACATTTTGGGCTCGTTTATAGGTAGGGCTATGAATTTTTCTCCCCTACCCAAACTCCCCCCTCCTCGTCCACACGAAGAAGAAGGTGAACAGCGCCAGTATCAAATGGGCGGTGAAGACGGTGAAGAAAAAGACCGGGTTCAAGCCTATGCCCTCCCCGTAGGCAAGCATATGCAGACGGGAGGAGAGCAATAGCCCGGAGAAGTATAACATCATCCCGCAGGAGAGGAAGATGACAGGCGGACCCCATTTGGGCTTCCGCCACAGGGCGAGGGCACAGACCAGGAAGACCCACAGCACCAGCGCGTCCCATATCGCCCCGGCACGCGCCTCCAGCAGGGCATGGGGGTTGATGGTGCCCTCCTTCTCCTGTAAGCCCCACCCCTGCGCGGTCTCAAAGTCAACGGCTGAGATTAGCTGACCCACCCAGCCTATGAGGAAGGCGATGAGCCACAGGACGGCGAGTATTCTCATTTCTAATCCTTCTTTTTTGTGATTCCTCTTGCCGTCTATCTACAATGCTTACCTAATCACCGCTATCTTTCCGCTTGCTGGGGGCTTGCTATCGCTTTCCAGAAGCCAGAGATAGACCCCGCTTGCCACCGCGTCGCCGGAATTATTGGTCGCCGTCCACAGGTGGCTTACCTCCCCCCCGAGTTGGTATGAATAGATTTGAGCGCCGGAGATGTCGTATATCGCCAGGGTGGTGTAGCCCTCAAGATTGACGAAGGAGACCCCGGGTGCATCCCCGCCCGGTCGGAAGGGGTTGGGGGCGGGATAGGGCTTTGGGGAGGTCTGCGGTTGAGGGACGATGGAGAGGGGGTCGGCGAAGGACATAGCCCCTGCCAGCTGGAGTTTTGCCCCCAGGGAAACCATCAGGGGGTCCAGCTTGTCCAGTGTGTCGTAAGGGGTATGGATGTAGGGATACCAGAAGGAGCCGGGGTATTCGCCGACCATCAGCGCCGGGTATCCGAAAGCCTGGAAGGAGATGTGGTCGGAGCCCCCCCAGCCCACGAAATGGGGGATGACCTCCAATTCGGGGAGATAATATTCAGCCACGGTAACCATATACTCCCCCATCCACTCCCAGGGCTCGCCTTCGCGAATGCCCACATCGTAGTGCTGGTCATCCCGGAAGCCGAGCATATCTGCATTGACCACAGCGACGATGTTTTTCCCAAGATCGTAGGCATCCTCGGCGTAAGCCCAGCTTCCCCGCAGTCCCTGCTCCTCCCCGCTCACCAGGAGGAAGCGCACCGTGCGGGCGAAGTTGAAGTTTGTCATAGCTCGGGCGGCGAGCAGGACGGAAGCGGTGCCGCTGGCGTTGTCGTCGGCACCGGGAGCGGCTATCCAGGGGTCATAGGAGATGGAATCATAATGAGCCACCAGGACCACCTCTTCGTCGGGATAGAGCTCACCGTATCTGGTGGCTACGATGTTGGGTCGGGAGAAGAGGCCGCCTTCACCCAGGTTCATCTCCTGCCAGGTGGTTCCGCCGTCGGTGGTTATATAGTGGGGTCCGTAGATACAGCAGACCAGTAGTCGGTCGGCGCTTAGGGCATAGAGGTCGGTCACATATCTATCCTCGTTGGGTAGGGAAAGCTCCTCCCAGCTCACTCCACCGTCGGTTGTGTGTTTGACCATATCGCCCACCCCACCAGCCCATCCGTTCAAGCCATCGGAGAAGCTGACCGCCAGCAGGTTATACTCGTCCTCATCCTGCACCGTCCAGTTTTCCCCTCCATCTGTAGTGTGGACTATCTTACCCCCCATCATATGTGCGCCTTCCGCCATCCAGCCCTCGGTGTCGCTTATGAAGCAGAGATCACGGATGTTGTGACCGGCAAGTTCCGGAGGGCAGATGTCGCTCCAGGTGGCGCCGCCGTCGGTGGTCTTGAGCAGAGTCCCTTCAAATCCGCCGCAAAGTGCGGTGTCAGAGGAGAGCATATGGATGCACATAAGGTCTTTTACGCTTTCGCTTGCCCCCAACTGCCAGCTCCCTCCTCCGTCTTGGGTATAGACGATAGCCCCATCGGTGCCGCAGGCGATGCCCCCATCTTGGTCGTAGAAGTCTATGCTAAAAAATGTGGCTTCTGTGGGCGTCTGGGTTACCTCCCAGCTCTCCCCGCCGTCGGAAGAGAGGGCTACCTTCCCACCGCCACCGGCAAGCCAGATGTGTTCCTCATCCAGGGCACATATGGCATAGGGGGCGGTTATCAGAGGTATTCTCTCAAAGGTGTCCCCGTAGTCGGCGGTGGCGAAGAGGAAGCCGTCACGACAGACCAGGTAGCCCAGAATATAGTTGGGGGTGAAATCTATCTCGTGGTATTGGCTCCAGTTTATAAGGTCAAAGTCGTATTCGTGAATCTCCACCGAGTAACCCATGTCCGCCAGAAGGTTGTAGATGTAGTCGCAGGCGCTGATAAGCTGGTCGCTGTAGGTGAAGCGGGTGCCGTAGTCTTCAAACTTGTCAATCAGTTTGTATCCCTCGGCGGTGCCATAGTAATTCAGCGCCAGGGGGATGAGGGCGTTATACTCCGGCTGTTCGGAGACGGCGCTGGTTTTATGGATTGTGCTTCGGGGACGCAGGGGGAAGGCGAGGTAACCGCCGGCATTTATCCAGGTGCAGTCTTCGGAGATGGTCGCCAGGAGATAGCCCTTATCCCGGGGAAAGTCGGGGATGATGCGACCAAAGTCGGAGAGTTTCTCCTCTCCCAGCCCCAGCGGGTCGGCGACCAGGATGTAACTGGTGCCCGCTGGAGCGCTGTCAAGTAAGATGGGAGGAGCGACGCCTGCGCTCATCTCCGCAGTCAGGGGGCTCGGGCTTCTGAGGAGAGCGATATCGCCGCCGTAGTAGATGAGCGTTTGCTTTTCTTTCAGGTGAGTAGTGATGGTAGAGTAATCAGGCTCGGTGAGGAGGTATAGGTCCAGAATCTGTGCCGATTTTGCTATCCCGGTGGCGAAGCCAGAGAGCAGTATAAAGACCGCCAGACTTCTAATCGTCCTTTTGATTGAAGAGTTCATCCAGGAACCTGCTCATTTTATGTAAATGGGTGCCGCTCCAGTAGATGCGCTTACAATCGGGGCAGATGAGGAAGCGGTTGTGGATTGAATGGACATATGGCGGGACGAAGGGGCGCACCTGCGGTCGGGGGATGAAGAGCAAAAGTTGATTGCAGGAGGGGCATCGCCTGAAGGGTTTGATGGGCTCAAGAAGTCCCTTCTCCCTCAGCAGGGAGAGCGCCGGCGTAAGCCCCTCCGGAAGCAGGAGGATTTTCGCCTCATCGGTCTGGGCGAGCGTGGCTGAACGGGTGAGCAACAAGCGTCCTTCATTTGCAGAGAGGGAGGGGAGGGTGGCTTCGGGTTCAACATCGCTTGACACGCTGAAGCCGGCGATGCGCAGCCAGCGGGCTACATCTCCGCAGGTGGCGTCGGTGTAGAATGATTTCTCTTTGGAGGTTATCTTCATCGCCTTGCCGTCACCTTGTGCCCAATGTTAGCTTAATGATGGTCATAAGTCAAGGGGAGGCTTTGAGCGACTTTGTGTCCTGGCGCTTATCGGTTTTCGCCTTGATTTTTTACTAAAAGTGTTGTATTATAGCAGTGTCCAAGGCGGTGTAGCTCAGTCGGTTAGAGCATACGGCTCATATCCGTAGTGTCCCCAGTTCAAATCTGGGCACCGCCAAAACCATAGGCCCACACCCCGCCGATGGCGGGGTGTGGGCTTTTGTTATTGCGCTGGCGATTTATCTATATTAGAATTTATGGAGGAGTGTTAAGCTACGGGGGGATGAAGGCTGTCTAAGTAATTGTGACGATGAGCATCTGCCTAGTGAGGGAGGTGAATAGATGGCAAAGAGGCTTTATTTAGCTGGAGTTTTTTTGATCTTGGCGGGTTTGATGACCTCCAGTGGAGATGTGGCGGAGGGTTCAGGCGAGGGGTGGAGCGCACTATCGGAGGGGGATACCGAGACCGCCGAGGAGACCGCCGACCGGATACTAGTCAGCTCTCCGGATGATTCCTGGGGTCTGGCGCTTAAGGGGATGGTCCTCCTGGAGAAAGGTGAGCAGAAGGAGGCGGAGCTGAATTTGAAGCGGGCGTTGGAGGTGGATGCCGGGAACGCCCTGGCTTACAACGGTCTGGCTCTTATCGCCGGGCAGAACGAGGAGTATCATTCGGCGGCGGAGCTTTCCAACCGTTCCATAGAGCTGGACGACGATAACGCCGAATACTGGAACACCTACGGCTCAGCGCTCGGTTACCTGGGATACTATGAGCAGGCTATCGCCGCTTTTGGTCGGGCAATTGACCTAAACCCCCAAATGGCAAAAGCCTGGGACAACAAAGCCGCCCTCTTCGGCTCTCTGGGATTGTGGCTGGAGGCGTCTTACTGCGCTCAGGAAGCGATAGCTGCCGACCCCTCCTATCATTACACCTATGCCACCCTGGCTGTAGCCCAGACCAGCTTAGGCTTATACGAGGAGTCATTGAAGAATATTGACATCGCCCTGGAGCATTTCCCCGACGACCCTCTTTACTGGCACAATCGGGGGGTTATATTATCCTACCTGGGACTTGATGATGAAGCACTGGAATCTTTTGAGAGGTCCGCATCTCTGGACCCGGATTGGGGGACTAACTTCTTCCAGATGGCGCTGGTCTTTGTCCGCATGGGGGATAACGAGCGGGCGCTGGATAACCTGGAGGAGGCGGCTACCGTATCCCCGTCCTTGGTTCCGGGGATGGTGAACACTCCCTACTTTGAAACATTGCAGGAAGAGGCTCGTTTCAAGGAGCTGGTGAAGAGGGCGGATACCGCGGAGGTGGCGGAATAAAAGCAAAAATGGAGACGATGGTAAGTTCTTTGGGAAAATTTAACGAATTACGCATAAACCGAGCGATAGCAAGGGGGATGCTCTTCTCCCTTTTTTGCTTTTTACAGATACTCTGCCTGAGCGGATCGGTTTGGGGACAGGACGGAGAGGGACTCTCCTCCCCGGAGCAGGAGGAGCTGCAAGACGAGCTGGTCTCCACCGCAGATTTCATCTCCTCCGGTGGGACCTTGGGGGAGGATGAACTTATCTTACTGTTACAGAAAGGCAATGCCGAGAAGCTCTTTCAGGAGACCTACGACCTTGCGCAGATAGCCCTGAATCAGCTTCCAGAGAGTGCCCACCTATACAACGAATATGGGGTTGCCTGTTTCCACCTGAGGGAGACCGGGGAGGCTTATGATGCCTTCCAGCGGGCGATAGCCCTGGATGATTCCTACGGTGAGCCCCATGCCAACCTGGCGGTCATATATCGGCGCAAGGGGTGGTATGACGCCGCTGAAGAGGAGAACCGGCTGGCATTAAATTTTGACCCATTTAACGGGACGATGTGGTATAATTTAGGTATAATCCTGCTCAGGCTCTCTCGGGACCAGGAGGCTTTGGAGTGTTTTCAGCGGGCAATTGAATACGAGCCGGAGAGTGCGTCGGCTTATCGGGAGGTGGCGGTAATGCTTATTTCCCAGGGAGCATACCGGCAGGCGCTCTCCTACTTGCGCAAGTATGGTGAACTTTTTCCCGGTGGGCGGTCACAGGTGGACAGGTTGGTGAAGCATATTGAGGACATCTCCGAGGAGGTCGGTTTTGAGGGGAGTGGAGAAGGAGGGGAGGTTGAGGGCGGTGGTGAGGAGGAGTAGATGGTTAGTCAAAGATAGATGGGATGAAAAGAGTTAAGCTTTTGCCGGGAGGTTGAATAATGGAGAGAGGGATGGTATTAAGGATATTTATTTTGGCGGCGCTCTTGGTCTTGGTCGCCTCGGTCTGCACCTGTGACCCAAGTAAGGGAATTATCACCGGTTCCGTGTATTATTTGGGTCAGCCCTGTGGCGGAGCCTATGTGCTCCTTTTGGATGAGAATAGTCTAATCTTCCTCAATCAGCCTTTGGAGAACGGCACCATCACTTTTGATACCGGGGGTTACATCATCGTCAATGTTAAGCCGGATACTTACTACTATGTGGTTGCGGTCAAAGACCTCAATGGCGACCTGAAATACACGCCGGGGACCGACGCCGTCGGCTATTATGGTGATTACGATGGGTTGGAATGGCTACCAAAATCGGTGAGTGTCCCCCCGGGTCAGACGGTTTCGGGGATAGACATCAATGAGCTGTATGTTCTGCCTTTCTGAAGGGTAAAAGTGAGCGTTATGAGTGAAAATATCCAAGAAATTGTGTTAAAATTTGGTTAAAAAAACACTTGACACGATTGACATTATGTGTTATCTTGGCACAAAATATCAGGGTTTTGGATGTGTAACGGATAGTGGTTGCCAGAGGCAATATCTAGTATAGATTAAAAGGAGCTTTTTCAAAAGTGGTGCTTAATTCTAGAGGTTTTGGGTTAATCATCCTTTTGGAGAGCAGGAATTAACATCATTAAGGAGGAATGAACTAATGAAGAAGCTTTTAGTTGCCATTACGGCTCTTGCCGTCATCGGCATGGCAGGAAACGCTCTTGCCATTGGCTTAACCGTCGGTGGCGGTGGCGGAATCCTTCTGCCACTCGGAGACCTCGCTGATAGTTACAAACTGGGATATGGTTTTGGTGGCGGTGCTACCATCGGGGTCCTTCCGTTCTTGGGTATTGATGTGAACTTTGGCTACTATCTTGGTATGAAGAGCAAGGCTGTCGAAGGTCTTGTTGAGGAAGGCGCCTACAAGATGACCATTATTCCCATCACCTTCGGCGTTCGCTACAACATCATCTCCGGCGGCACCTTCGTGCCTTATGCTGGCGGTGGTGGAGGCTTCTACCTGATGAAGGTCAAGAATAGTGGCGATGCCGAATCCTACAACAAACCCGGCTTCTACTTTGGCGGTGGTATGGACTACTTCATCAGCGACAAGCTCTGCATCAACTTCGGCGCCAAGTTCAACATCGTAATGTTGGGCGACGATAAGTACACATCGGATACCAAAGAGGTCAGCAAGTGGATGTTCATGACCTTAGGCGGAGGCATTGGCTACACTGTAATGTAATCTTTCGTTTTTCTCAAAAAGCTCCGGTCTCATCCGGAGCTTTTTTTATGGTTTTTTAAGGCGCGAAACTTGAATGTTATGTAGAGTGTGTCAGTAGCTCCTGAATTGTGGGTGGGTTATTTTCCCCGATCAACTTTTGACAGTTGACTTGACCGCATTTCATATGTTATCCTTCTATATTCGCATAAAATATAAACTCTTTTCGCTTTTGGATTGACCATCCCTTTGGAGGTGGAGATATGAAGATGGATGCCATTGACACTCCTCTCACACCGCTACTGTTTGTGGTGGGTAAGTGGAAGGGCACCGGAGAGGCGGTGGATTTTGCCTGGGAGGAGGATGCTGAATACACCTTGGAGTTGAACGGATTCTTCATCTTGGAGAAGAGTGTCGCCAAATCCAACGGTAAAGCAGTTCATTCCGATTTCGGTATCTTCAGCTATGATGAGGGTCGTAAACTCTATGTGGCTCGTTGGTTCAACAGTGAGGGGACCGTGGAACTCTCCTACGGTAGTTTCACCGATGACGAGAGTCAGGTATCATTCCTGATGGAGTCCGGCGAAAACTTCCCCCCCGGGGTGCTCATTCGCCGCATCTACAAGAAGATATCCAACGATGAATTCATTCTGCGGCTGGAGATGGCTCAAAGGGGCGAGGAGTTTTCAAACTATGTGGAAGGCCGCTACCGTCGGGTCTAAGCGCCACTTGCCCCGCTCATTATGTGTCAACGAGGATTGTATGCTCTCATTTCCCTGACTCCGCTTTAGATTGAGAGGATGGTTGGCTTTAGATGTTCAAGACACCTATATCATTTATACTCTTCTTAATTATCTGTACAAGCATGCCGGTCGGGTCCGTCGGCGAGGAGAACTTTTTGCCCATAGAGGATGTGGGGCTGGCGGTTTTGTCGCCGGTGCTGATAGAGAGCGAGCTTTTCGGCTTGGTCAGACTGCTCGGGCTTACGGAGATCTCTGAGGACAACAAATATTACAAACCAGCCGAGGAATATGTTAAAGAGCGGGTGGAGGAGGAGAGGATAATGCTGGATGTGGACGGCACCTCGCCGGTTGACGAGCTCGGTCATATTCGGGCGGTGGTCTATTATAAGAATGAGGGTCGTTGGGTCAACCTGAATATAGAGATGGTGCAGTTGGGCTATGCTCGGGTTATGCCCATAGCCAACTCGCAGATAGACCCCAAAGCCTGGTTTGAGTATGAGAAGATAGCCCGGCAGGAGGGCGTAGGAATCTGGGAGGAATGGGAACCGGGGGAGCTCTTTGAGGAGTAGGGTTGGGGGAAAATTTAGATATACAACAAAACGCTGGTCTCTACCGGCGTTTTGCTAATATATGCATCTATGGGTCCATCCAGCCTGGCTTTCAGCTAGCCTTTGGAGGCAATGAATGCTTCCAAGCCGAGGTCGGCGGGAGTCCGTCCCTCGCAGAAGATTTTCTCATAGATGGATTTATATCTGCGAATTGCCGCCAATTTATTGGACTGTTTTATGGAGATATTAAATGTCTCGTCTATCAGCCTGGAGAGGCTGCGCAAAATCTCCTGTTTGGACAGCTCGTCAAGGTGGTTGGTATTGCGCTCGGTCTCCCGCACATCAAATGCGCCGTTTTTGACTACCAGTTCGTTGACCAGATAGTTCTCCGCCACCATCTCCTTTACCTTCTTTTCCAACTTCCAGGGCAGTTTCACCGGGTTGTATAGTTCGTTCGATTGGGAAATATTCTGTATATACTTATTCAAGAAGTGGACGACTATTCCAATCTTGGTTTTAAACTCCTCCTCCAGGGCTTCACCTCCACCTATAGCAAATGCACCTCCGACCTTAGTAAGGAAACCCAGAAGAGCGCCTTTCTCCTCCTCTAAAGCCTCTTCTATTTTCTTCTTATCTACCACCGCCTCCTCTTCAACTACCTCCAACAAGCCCGAGGAGACGAGCCCATAAAGAATCTTGATGGTCTTCAACTCGTTAAAGCCGGAAAGCTCGGCGATTTTGGTCACCGTGCGCCTTCCGTCAACCAGAGATAAAATTCGCCACTCATGGGGCTCCAAGGTAATGTTCTCGGAGCCCTCACGGGGATTGGGGCTAAATCCCAGGACCGTATTCCTTGAGGGGATGAGGGTGCGCAGTTTTGCCCACTCGTCAAAATGGCGGGTTGCCTCAAGGATGAGATTCTGACTGCCGATGGTGATGGTCTTTGGGGTGGGAACGATCTGAGTCTCGAAGCGGAAAGTCCCTTTTGTCCAGTTGAAGAGTTGGAAGACAGCGGGCTCACCGACCTCCTCATTGAGGGTGGCATGAACCGCCTCGCCGTCCTGAAAATAGACCTTAGCAATATCACCGTTCTTAGTAACGGTGAGGATACCTGTTCTCTTTCCGATGTGTATCAACTGGATTACATCGGAGAGAGTAAAATCCTCCAATGAGCCGTCAAGACTCACCGCCTATACCTCTGATAGGGGTTAACCTCGCTTGTTACCTCTATGATAAAAATACTATCTTTTGTTCTATTTTTCAAGAGAAAAATGATAGATATAATTCTTTATATCTCTTTTTATCCCTCCGCCATCTTTTCCCTACATGCCTCATCTTGTATGAAAGCTGACAAAGAAATTCTATCATAAGATTCTTGTTGTGAATGTGTTTTTTCGGATTTAGTGGAATGCCTTTGCGGTTAAAAGAGGTGTCTCAGGAAAGTTCGCAGGGCTTTTAGGTTGCGGCGTCTCTCCTCCGCTCGGGAGAGCGACTGCCATAGTTTGTAAGCCAAGTAGCGGGGGCGAAGATAATAGATTCGGCGGGCATAATCGCAGAAGCGCACCAGCTCGTCCGGAGTGAGGTGCTCGGTGCGTATGATGGTGGAGTGAAGGCCTTGCGGGGTGCACCATTGGGCGAAGTCATCCGCCAGAAGATAGCCCCTTTCTTTTGCCCAGTGATAAGCTTCGGTTCCGGGGTAAGCCATTACCGGGAAGAACTGGGCGGTATCCGGGGAGAGCTTCAGTGCCAGGCGCAAGGTGGCGGAGAGGGTGCGGCGGTCCTCACCGGGGTTTCCAGCCATAAAACATCCGTGCACCAGAAGACCGGCTCGTCTGGCGGAACGGGCGAACTCCTCCATCTGCTCCAGGGTGATGCCTTTGTGCATGTTTCTGAGTATCTGGGAGTCGCCTGATTCATAGCCGACGATGAGCAGACGACATCCGCAAGCTCTCAGCAAGACCATGGTTTCAAAGTCCAGATTTACCCGCACATTTGCCGACCAGGGGAGCCGATTGCCGGCATCTATCAGCAGGCGGGCGATTGCCCGCATTCTCTCCCGATCGGCGGAGAAGGTGTCGTCCTCAATGACCACCTCCCGCACCTGGGGAAGTTCTTTGGCGGTATAGGCAAACTCCTCGGCTACATTCTCAGCGCTTCTCAGTCGGTATCTGCGCCCGTGAAATGTCTGGGGATAGAGACAGAAGATGCATCTGTGGGGACAGCCCCGCCCGGTGATCATCATGGACATGGGATAGCGAGCGGCGGCGAAGAAGTAGTCTTCCACCACCAGATGTCGGCGGTAAACCTCGGCGACCAGAGGTAGGGCGTCCAGGTCTTCTATCATCTTGCGGTCCGGGTTGTGTATAATCTTCTCCTCCCGGCGATAGCTTATGCCGGCGACCCCATCCAACCCAACGCCCCCGGCAAGATTCTGCGCCAGTTCTCGCAGGGTGTAGTCATACTCCTTGCGGGCGACGGAATCTGCCGACGGGCATTCCAAAAGCACCTCCTCGGGGAGGACGGAAGCGTGTGTCCCCACCAGACATAGATAGGCTTTGGGAAGGGTCCTCTTTATCGCACCGCTAATCGCCAGGTCGGAATGGATGCTGGGGGTAGTGGTATCCACTACTACCAGATGGGGATTGAATCCTTTAACCAGAGAGATGGTATTATCGGGTGAATATCCTTGTGCCGGGCTGTCAATGAGCTGGGCCTGGAAACCGGCTTTCTCCAGAACGCCGGTAGCATAAGCCAGCCAGATTGGAAAGTAGAGTGTCCCGCTCTTGGCAACCGCCGGACTCCGTGAAGCCCGGGAGAAACGACCTTTGAAGGGAGGATTCAGCAGGGTTATGCGCATAGTTTTCCTAAATTCTGCGATTCTTTTGAGTTTCTGAGAGATCGTTTGGAGCTTATAGGATATAAACCGAATCTATCCCTGTCAAGCCCTTTATCGGGCTGTGGATTGGTTGGTTTTTATATAAATTGATAGAAATTGAGTGGGCTACTTGACTTTGGCTAATCTACCTTATATACTCTTTTTTAGTTATGTAAATTATTTTGGGAGTGGTATTGTGGGAATAGCGAACATTTTTAGAGAGGATGTAGTCAACACCAGGCGAAACCGTAGAACTGGAGAGCGACCCAGACCGGGGGTCTCCATCAGCGTCATCGTCCCTCACCCGAAACCGCCCACCTGGAACTGACCGGGTGCTCGCACTTTCGGTTAAACCCTATGTTTTCCTGAGTTGTCGTTATTAAAATAGGGGAAAGGATTATTACATCCTCTCCAATCCAAGCTGTTTCCGAAAGGTCGGGCAGTATATCTATCCCCTCATCGCAGGAGGTCATTATGTATAGATATTTCACACCTTCACTTTTCTGCTTGCTGGTGATTGGGCTTCTGATTTCACCTCTGGGTTGTAAAAAGGAGGATTTTATAGAGGTTACCGTAAAACAACCTAAGGGTCCCCTAGCCCTGGCGCTCAAGCAGGAGAACGAATACGCCTTAATCAACCAGGAGAATACGCTCTATGTGGAGGTGGACATCATCGCTCAGCAACTGGATAAGGAGAGCCGTCAGCCCCTGAACCTCTCCCTGGTGGTAGACCGCTCCGGCTCCATGCTGACCGGGGGTAAGCTGGACTATGTGAGGCAGGCAGCCTCCTATCTCATTGACAAACTGACCCCTCAAGATTCCCTTTCAGTGGTAACATATTCCACGGATGTGGAGGTGATCTTCCCCCAGGGTGAGGTCAAGGACAAAGAGTTGTTGAAGGACAAGCTGAACTTCGTTGCCGCCAAGGGGTGGACCAATATGAGCGGGGGGCTCTCGGAGGGCTTTGAGCAGGTCGCCTCCAGAGCCGGAGAAGGGGCTATCAACCACATCATACTGCTCTCCGATGGACTGGCAAATCGGGGGATAAGCGACGAGTATGGCTTGCGCCAGCTGGTTTTCGGTTTCCAGGAGGAGGGGGTCACAGTTTCCACAATTGGTGTTGGCTTGGACTACGACGAGGACATTATGCGGGGCATAAGCGAGGAGGCGAGCGGGGACTACTACTACATCGCCGAGCCACAGGAGATTCCCGATATCTATGCCAGTGAGTTTGATCGGCTGGCAAAGGCGGTAGCCTCGGATGCGGGGTTAATAATCCGCCTGCAGAGGGGGATTGAATTGCTAAAGGTCTTCGGTCAGCAGTTCCGGGAGATTGATGAAGGGCTCTACCATGTGGATTTGGGTAAGCTCCAGAGCGGGGAGGAGCGCTGGGTGGTTATGGAGCTTGATATCGCCGCCCGGGAGGAGACCGGCAAGATGGAGCTCGGTTCGGTCACCTTACGCTACAACGATATCTCCCGGGAGGAAGGGAGGGAGGAGGAGAAGTTGGAGGAGAGTCGGGGCATATACCTGACCTTCACCGACAGTGTGGAGGATGTGGAGCAAGGGCGGAACGTCAATGTCTTCAACACGGTCAATTATATGCTGGCGCAGGAGACCAAGCAGATGGCTCAGAGACTGCTCAAGAGAGGTGATGTCAGCGGTGCGGAGGAGCTTTTAGCCTCCACAAGCGATGAGATATCCCTGCGTTATGAGGAACGTGGTATAAACGCTCCGGGCGCCATCTCCTCTGAACTTGGTGGTCTGGACTCCACCGCCAAGGTGCTGGGTGGCGGCGCCGGTCTCACCGAAGACAAACTGAGCGAGCTACGCAAGGAGATGGACTACGACGCCTACAAGAAGACCAAGTATAGGGAGAACATTAAGTAGTCAAACCCCTGAAGCGAGATGGAAATTATTAAAGCCCCCCGCCAGAGGCGGGGGGCTTTTTTATTGTGTGTAGATGTGTGAGACGATACCCACCCCCAACCCACAAAATCCCTTTATTCTTTTCAATTGATGTGGTAATATTTACTCAATTTTACCTTCAAGAGGTAGGTTTAGGGACTGGGTTTTACAACGATGACCATACCTGATCGTCCGGGGAGGGTTTATGAGAAATAAAGAGAGGGTTCTCTACAAAAGAGTTGCCTGGGTCCTCATCTTGGGGACTATCATTGTTGTCTGCGCCTGCGTTCCCCGCTACCCCGATTGGTCCCACTTCCGCTACAATGTCAGCAGGAGCGGTTCAGACCAGATACTGAAAGCCCCCCTTTCGGGGACTGTGGTCTGGCAGATGGAGCTTCCCGGCAAGGTGTTTTCGTCACCATCATGTGGTGACGGTGTAATTTATCTCGGCTGTTTTGACAACCACCTCTACGCCCTGGATGCGGGCGACGGCTCGCTCATCTTTTCCGCTCCCACCGAGGGGGATATCATCTCCAGTCCCGCCCTCTCCAATGAGTCGGTCTTCGTCGGCTCTATGGACGGATGTATGTATTCCTTTAACGCCTATAGTGGAGAGCTTAACTGGAAGTTTCCCACCATGAAGGGTGTGGTTGCAAGCCCGGTAGTGGGAAAAAATATGGTCTATTTTGGAAGCTACGACACTAACCTCTATGCCCTTTCGGCGGACAGCGGTAAG
>Ga0114919_10002202_pt1 | contig 15745 bp, 9 predicted proteins | sample BlataG_FD_88682 | JGI IMG/M metagenome (GOLD analysis project Ga0114919, IMG submission 88682) | Deep subsurface microbial communities from Black Sea to uncover new lineages of life (NeLLi) - Black_00105 metaG | ecosystem: Environmental > Aquatic > Marine > Oceanic > Sediment | place: Atlantic... | reverse complement strand
TTCCGCCGGATCACGGCCCGCCTCGTCGCCCGCCGACGTCCGCACCCCGTCCCCACCTGACCCGCTGACAACCCGAATCGCGTCTGGGGGAAAGGGGGTCCTCTGCGCCAACCTCAGCCAATCACCCCCCTCGGCAAACGCTTCGACCCCAGACACCCACAAGACGGACCTGAGCGAGCCCTGATGAAATATCCGGGCTAGGGTGCGTCCTTGACGCACCATCCGCCCTTGGCCCTGACCCAAGTCCGCACGACGGACTCGGAGGTCCGGCACTACAGCCCTCAGCGCTCGGACGGCGCTGCGTATACCTTCTCCCCGCCGATGACGGTCTGGAGCACCTTCGTCTCCAGGATAGCCCTCGGCTCGCAGGTCATGATGTCGCGGTCGATGACGATGAAGTCGGCCAGCTTGCCGACCTCGAGCGAACCCTTGTTCGCCTCTTCAAACGCGGCATAAGCGGCGTCGAGTGTGAACGCGCGCAGGGCCTCCGCGCGGCTCATGCGATCCTCCGGCTGCCAGCCGCCGGACGGCTCGCCGACGTGGTTTTGCCGCGTGACGGCCGCGTAAATGCCGAAGAACGGGTTGTGCGACTCGACGGGGAAGTCGCTGCCGGCAGGGATGCGTACGCCGGTGCGTAGCAGCTTCGCCCACGCGTAGGCGCCCGCAGCCCGTCGCTTGCCGACGCGGGCGTACACCCAACGCATGTCGCTGGTGCAGTGCGTCGGCTGCATCGACGGAATCACGCCGAGCTTGGCGAAACGCGGGATGTCCTCCAGAGACAGAACCTGCGCGTGCTCGATGCGGAAGCGATGGTCCTGACGCGGCCGGCGGCTCAGCGCCAGGGCGTACGCGTTCAGCACCTCGCGGTTGCCCCGGTCGCCGATCGCGTGCGTGCACACCTGGTAGCCGTTCAGCAGCCCGTCTTCGGCCACCATGCGGATGAACTCCGGCTTGGTCACCATCAGCCCGGTGTAGGGGTTGCCGTCGGCGTCCGTGGGCCGGTCGCTGTACGGCTCCAGCAGCCACGCCCCACGCGAGCCCAGCGCTCCGTCCGCGAAGAGCTTGGCGGCCCGAACGGTGAGCCGATCGCCGATCAGCTTGCCGTGTTCCTTGAAGTACGCGATCGCCGCGTGGCCGGCGACCAGCGCGTAAACACGTAGCTCGAGTCGGCCCGAGTCGGCCAACTGGCGGTAGACCTCGACCTCCGCGGGCACGACGTACGCGTCGTGCACCCCCGTCAACCCGACCGACAGGCACATCTCCTGCGCCTTGAGGATCAACTCGGCCGTATCGGCCACCGCGGCATCCACGCGCTGCTCGATAAGGTCCTCAGCGTTATCCACAAAGATCCCCGTTGGATCGCCTTTATCGTCTCGAATGATCTCCCCGCCGGGTGGGTTGGGCGTGTCGCCCGTGATGCCGGCAAGCTTCATCGCGGCCGCGTTGGCCAGCCCGGCGTGCCCATCCACACGTGTCAGCCAAACGGGGTTGTCCGGGCTGACCTCGCTCAGCTTGTGATGCGTCGGCAGCTTGCGGCCCGGCCAGCTTTCATGGTCCCACCGGCCGCCAACGATCCACTCGCCCGGTTTGGCCGTCTTCACGCGCGCAGCAATGGCGGAAACAACATCGTCGTAGGAACGCACACTGCTCAGGTCAATCCGCCCCAAACCGAAGCTGCCGAGACTCGCCACATGACAATGGGCGTCAATCAGCCCCGGCAGCACCGTCCGCCCACCCAGATCACATATCTTCGTCCGCGGCTGCACAAGCCGGCGAACCTCGGCGTTCGACCCAACCGCAACGATCCGATCCCCCGCGACACCGAGCGCCGCCGCCCGCGCCCGCGCCGCATCGAGCGTGTAGATGTTGCCATTGACGTAAATCACCTCCGGCGGCGCCTGTTGGGCGAGCACTAGGGTCGGCACCGTCCACCAGAAGCAAATCACGGTCACGGCCCAGCCGAGGTGGTGGGCGATGCCCACCCTACAGCTCCATGCAAACCCTTCGCTACCATCAATCATCGTCGTCCTCCTCGGGGTATGCCAGGACCGCCCACGCCGGATACGTTGCGTCGTTGCCCTTCGTCGCGTGCCAGAGGATGCGGTTAAGTGTGTCCTCGTCGGCTTCGTCCACGTCGTCCAGCGGCAGCTCAAGCGACTTGAGCGCCCACTTACGCTGGGCCGGGTCGCGGATCGCCTCCACCTGCGGATTGAGCCGGTCCAGCGGGATAATGTTCGGTACGGCCGCGTACGGCGTGAAGTCTGGCGTGCCTGCAAAGCAGGTCGTCATCGACGTCGCCGACGCGTCGAACTGGTTCAACGGCGGCAGCCCGAGCAACAGCTCCATCGTCTTGAACATGCTGGTCTGGTTGTAGTTGGTGCTGTCCACGTAGCCGCGCTTGGTATACGGGCTGATCACCAAGGCGACCGTGCGGTGGCCGTCGATGTGGTCGAACCCGTTCTGCGGGTCGTCCTGCACGACGAAGATGCACGTGTCCTTCCAGAACCGGCTGTGACTGATAGCTTCGACGATTCGCCCGAGCGCCAGATCGTTGTCGGCGACCGCGGCCTGCGGCGTCGGCCGCCCCGGTCGCGTGCCCGCTGTGTGGTCGTTCGGCAGCAACATGATGCAGAAGTTCGGCATCTCGCCGTGGGCCTCGAACTGCTTCAATTCCTTGATGAACTCGGCGGCACGGTACACGTCCGGCACGTTGTACGGAAACCCGATGAACGTCGGGCAGATGTACGGTTCCAGCGTCTTGATCCGCGCGGTCGCGCGAATCTCGATCAGCCCGGTCTGGTTGATGAAGTCGTTGTAGCAGTCGATGAACGGCGGCGTGCCCTTCTTGTTGGGATCCTTCCACCGGATGGTCGCGCCGACAAACTCGCCATAGACGCGCAGCGTCTTGCCGTGAGCGAGCACATTGTCCCAAATGAAGCCGCTGCTGGCGTACGCGAGTGCGTCGCCGCCGCTGTAGGGGTAGCTCCGCGGCCAACCGCCGTAGGCCTTTTCGAGGTAGTCCGTCACATACGCCTCGTCGGTCCACTGGTGGCCGTCGGCGCTGAGGGTGCCGCTGCAATAGAAGTTGTCGAACAGCACGAACTCTTCGGCGAGCTTATGGTGATTCGGAGTGACTTCGCGACCGAAAATGCACAGGCTCGGGTCGCCCTCCCCCTGCGGTAAGTCGCCGAAGACCTGATCGTACGTGCGGTTCTCCTTGATGATGTAAACGACGTGGTTAAAAACGCTCGGCTCACCGTGGCGCTGCGGCACCGGCCGCGGCGGCTGGTTCTTTCGCGGCGGCGCCAACGCACTGATCGCCTCGGTCAGGCGGTTGTTCGCCAGGACCGCCTCGCTGTACTTCGCAAGTTGCCCGCTGTCAGGAATCGGAATGAGCGAGACGCTGCCGCGGTAATCGTGCGAGTTATATCCGTAGACGATTTCGCCCTCGACCTTCCGCTTGCCCTTCCAGCCCGTGTCACGTGAACCGATGCCCTTGATGTTGGCGACGTAAAGCATGTTGCGCTGCTCGTCCAGCACGATGCCGGCCGGGTACCAGCCGGTGGGGATCGAACCGACCAGCTCGCTCTGCGCCGGGGAGTCGGGGTCCATTGCCGATGAGACCATTGGGTATTGCGCCCGGTTGCTCAGGCGGATCACGCCGACGGCATTGTTCGTTCCGTTAGAGGCGTACAGGTGCTTGCCGTCCAAGCTTGTTGTCAGTGCGTTCGGCGCGCTACCAAAGAGAAGCTTCTGACTCGGACGCGTTGAGATGGTCTCGACTACTGCCCCCAGGAAGGGGTCGACGACGGAGATGGTGTCACTGTTGGCGTTGGCGATGTACACCATGCGGCCGCTGCCAACCGCCATTCCCGACGCGTGCAGGCCGACGACGGTTTCCTTGACGACCTCGCCCTTGTCGAGGTCCACCAGGGAGACCGATCCCTCGCTGGCGATGTGGCGTTTGCGATCCACCTTGACGGGTGTGCCGCGGCCCGCCGGCCCGGTCAGATCGTCTTCTTCCGGCAGCCGCCCGCCCCAGTTGCTGACGTAGGCCCTGTGAAAACCCGAGCCGGGCGTTCCACGCACGACAACGTCATACGGTGCGTTGCCGACGGGGATTTCGCGAACCAGCTCGCGCTTCTCCAAATCGATCTCGGCGAGCGTGTTGTTCAGGTTGAGCGCGACGAAGAGGCGCGATCCGTCTTCGGAAATCGCCATGCCGGCCGGGAGCGCGTTGCCCGCGCGCCGCGCTGGAATCTTGATCGGCTCGGCGGCGAGCAGCCGGCCGTCTTCGCCGACATCGAACACCTCGATCGTCCCGCGTATGCAGGAAGCGTACAGCCGCTTTCCGTCCGGCGAATAGAGAATGCCCTTGTAGCTCCCGCCACCGCGCCGGGTCTTGTAGCGGACTGTCTGCACGACCTCGCGTTTGTCGATGTCGATCAGAACTATGTTGTAGCGGTTGAGCACCGCCAGATGGCGGCCGTCGGGACTGAGGGCCAAGTCGGTCGGGCGACCGGGGAACTCGACCTGCCACCCGGCCGGCGAAAGCACCTGATTGGTCGGCACGACCACGCGCCCGTCGTCCAGCACTCCCACGCGGGCGCGGTCGTAGTCGAATTCAGGCTTGGCGCGCGCCGGCTGCGTCGTCGCGGCCTGCTGGCCCACCGATTCCAACACCCCCGCGATCGCGAGTAGTACGCCGGCCGCCGCCAGCCATGATCCGCGCATGATGACCTCCTCGTCTTCCGGATCCTCTGAGGTATGAAGGGAACTTACCGGGGATCGTTGGATTGCGGAAGCTGGGTGCCGGGGCAGCGCTGAAGACCGCCAGCGTCGGGCCCAATCGCGCCGCCACGGCTGAGGGCGTGTACGTGTTTGGCGGCCGGACTGTCCCGGAGGGACGTTGTGGGAGCAGCCCAGCGTCCAACGCTGGGACCGCCGACGGCGGCGGGCGCGGAGCTACGGAGCGTACTCCGTCTCCAGACGCGGCAGGGCGCGCGCGGCCTCGCGGTTTCTCAGTCACACTGGCAACTGCACTCGGAGCCCCAGTCGGCCAGCAGGATGCCCAAATCTGCGTGATCCGTGTCGCCGTCGCCATCGCAGTCGCCGGGGCAGTCTCCGCCGGTGCAGTTCCAGTCCGCCAGGAGGATGCCCAGGTCGGGGTGACCGACGCAGCCGTCGCCGTCGAGGTCGCCGGCCGGCGGGTCCCACACGTACGGGTACCAGAGGACCATGGCCCTGCTGGCATCGTCGAAGAAGTCGTAGATCTCCGCCTGGATCACGCCGGTGTCGTCGGTGCCCCAGAAGACGTTGGTGGCGTCGATGTCATGGCGGGCGTCGCTGCCGTAGAACGAGTTGTTGTTGTACACGTCGTACCCGTCGTTGCAGCAGATCGTGTTATACGCCTCGGGGCCACCGTTGAGCGAGACCCACTCGCTGCCATTCGTGACGAAGATACCGCCGGTCTGCCCGGCAGTGGTGTGATTGAACCTGATGATGTTGCCGGCAAAGGCGCTGTTGCCGCTGCCCTGGACATACAGCGCCCCTCCTTCATTGCCGGCAGTGTTGTCCTCGATGTTGTTGCCGGTCAGCGTGTTGCCGCCGCTGGAGTAGAAGTCGATTCCGGCGCCGTTCGAGCTCGCGCTGTTGCCGCTGATCGTGTTGCCGGTCAGCGTGTTGCTGCCGCTGTAGTAGTAGAAGCGGATTCCGCCGCCGCTGCTGGCGCTGTTGTCGCTGATCGTGTTGCCTTCCAGCGTGTTGTTGGCGCAAGTCCAGTTAAAGTCGATTCCGCCGCCGCCGGAGGTGGCGCTGTTGCCGCTGATCGTGTTGCCGGTCAGCGTGTTGCCGCCGGAACCGAAGTAGATTCCGCCGCCCTGCCGGCCCGCGCTGTTGCCGCTGATCGTGTTGCCTTCCAGCGTGTTGCCGCCGCTGAAAGTGAAGCAAATTCCGCCGCCGTCGTGTGTGCTCGCGCTGTTGCCGCTGATGGTGTTGCCGCCCAGCGTGTTGCCGCTACTCTGGGAGAAGAAGATCCCGCCGCCGGAGGTCGTGCTGTTCCCGCTGATCGTGTTGCCGGTCAGCGTGTTGCCGCCGCTGTAGTAGAAGAAGATTCCGGCATCCTGGTTGTCGTGGACGTAGCAGTTCTCGATCCGCAGCGGCGGAGCGCTGTAAACGGCGATCCCGCAGTTCAGGTTGTCGCGGACCTCACAGTAGCTCAAATACGGCGCGGATTGGTCCACGTTGACGGCCGCGTAGTCGCCGGCCCCGGCGTATTCGACAGTGACGTGCTCGAGGACGCAGCCGCTCTGGTAGTTTTCATTGTCATCAAACGTGGCGTCGGCGGCTTGGTCGAGGCAGTCAATCCGACTCCAGTCACCCGGTGTGGGTTCCGGCTGGTCAGACGTGAACAGGATCGGCGACTGCTCGGTCCCGCGGGCCACCAGTGTGCCCGGGCCCCAGGCAGTCCACCCGACGAGAAGCGCCAGTCCCGGCTCGAAGCGCACCTCTACGCCCGCCTCGATGGTCAGCGTGGCGTCGCCGCCGACGACGATCGAGCCGCCGGCAGCGACCGTCACGACGTAAGGGCTGCCGGCCAGGTCCCAGGTGGTGTCGGTGAGGATGACGCCGCCGACCGGGGTGTCGGCCCGCAGGGCGGGCGTTGTTGCCAGCAGCACGGCCCCGACGATCGCAAGACAAACTCTAGGTCTCATGGTGTTTCGCTCCTTCCTCTGTCCCTTTGTCAAGACTTGCCTCTATCACGCTATGCGCCGCTGCGCGGCGCTGATCGGAACCCCGAGCATCAGCGAGGGACGTGGCGCCGCATCGTGATTTGGCCACGTACCCCCGCGCACCGCTGATTCTCTCTTATACACCACGGCAGCGGTCCGTTCAAGGCGGATTGCGGACCCGGGCGAGTAATCCTCGTTCCTCTGATGCTGAGGACATTGCAATGTAGGTTTAACGGGCCTGGGCGGCGCTGGCACGTGATTCGCGTCCCCCACGGGTGAAGCCGCCGGCCACCCATCCGGTGGGACGCAGGCGAGATTCTTCGCTGCGCTCAGAATGACGGTTGTGGCACGGCTGTGCCAGCCGTGTCTTTCCCAGCCACGGCCGGCGGGGCCCGGCCGCTACGCTTTGGTGGCGCGGAGGACCTCTTCCGGCGTGGTGTGGCCGGCGCGGACCAGCCGCCAGCCCTCGTCGCGCAGCAGGACCAGCCCGGCCTTCTCCTTGGCGACGGGTTGCAACTGGGTGGCGGACTTGCGCTCGAGGATCATCTCGCGCAGCACGTCGTTCATGACGAAGAGCTCGAAGAGGCCGCGTCGGCCGGCGTAACCGCTTCCCCGACAATCGCGACAGCCGCGGCCACGCCAGAGCGCCTCTCCCGGCTCGTAGTCGAAGTCCCGCGGGAAGTGCTCGGGATGCTCGGGGACGTATTCCTCCTTGCAGTTCGGGCAAATCGTGCGGATCAGCCGCTGGGCCAGGACGGCTTCGACCGAGCTGGCGATCAAAAACGGCTCGACGCCCATGTCCAGCAGACGCGTCGTGGCGGACACGGCATCGTTGGTGTGCAGCGTGCTGAAGACCAGGTGCCCGGTCAGCGAGGCGTTGACCGCCGTCTCCGCCGTCTCCAGGTCGCGAATCTCACCGACCAGGATGACGTCCGGGTCGTGCCGCAGGAAGCTCCGCATCGCCCGGGCAAAAACCAGCCCGACCTTCGGCAAGACCTGGACCTGGTTGATCCCGTCCAGGTAATACTCGATCGGGTCCTCGATCGTCAGGATCTTCAGCTCGGGTGTGACAATCGCGCTGAGGGCGGCGTACAGCGTGGTCGTTTTGCCGGACCCGGTCGGCCCGGTCACCAGGATGATTCCGTGCGGCCGATGAATCAGCTCGCTGAAACGCTCGAGCGTTTCGCCCTCCATCCCCAACGTGGGCAGATCGAGCTTGATCGCGGTTCGGTCGAGAATCCGCAGCACGATGCCTTCGCCGAACGCCATCGGCATCACGCTTACACGCAGGTCCACTTCACGCCGATGGACGCGCAGCTTGATCCCGCCGTCCTGCGGCAGACGCTTCTCGGCGATGTTCAAGCCGGACAGGATCTTGATACGGCTAATGACGGCGTTGCGAAAGCGGTAGATCTCCGGCGGGACGTTGGCGAAGTTGAGCATGCCGTCGATGCGGTAGCGGACCTTGAAGTCGTCCTCAAACGGCTCGAAATGGATGTCGCTGGCCCGCTGGTCGATGGCCTCAACCAGGATCTCGTTGACCAGCGTGATGACCGAGGCGTCCTGGGCCATCTGCACGTCGAGGTCGGCCGACTCGATGCGGGCTTCGTCGATCACCTCCAGGTCGCCGGCGTCCGCGACCATCTCCGTCAGCACCTCGCCGCCGACGCCGTAGAACGCCTTGATCAGCTTGTGGATCTCGGCCCGTGTGGCCAGCACCGGCTCGACGGGCATGTCCACGCAAGTGCGCAGCTCGTCGAGGGCGTACATGTTGTAGGGGTCGGAGGTAGCGACGCGCAGGCTGCGGCCGTTACGCATGATCGGCATCAGACCGTACTTGTGCACGATCCGGCTCGGCACCAGCCGCAGCAGCTCGGGATCGATGTCACTCTCGCTCAACTCGACCACCGGGATAGAGAACTGCTCGCTAAAGACCGCCAGCAGATCGCGTTCGGTCACCAGGCCCTGGCGGATCAGGGCCTCGTCGATCCGCTCATTCGACGAGCTGAGCGAGGCGGCTACCTCGGCAAGCTGCTCCCGCGTGATCAAACCCTTGGCAATCAGCGCTTCCCCGACAGGCATGGCAGATATAACCCTTTGCTAGCAAGAGACTTACAAATCAGGCGCGCGGCCGGCGCGCTCCCTGTCTCGTTAGCTTATACGGCTGATCCGCCCGCCGATTGCAGTAACCGGGCGGACTTTTCTGCCCGGCGCGACCCGCCCGGGTCCGCGAGTGGTCGGCGACTCGCAAGTCCCCGAGCGGATTGCCCACCGGCGAACGTCAGCCGACAATGGGGCGACCGAGCCCGGTTCGGCCGCCGAGAGGTCGCTATGCTGTGCCACCTGTTCTCGCTGTTGCTGTTGCCCCAGATCATCGACCCGCCGCCGCGGGTTGAGCGGTTGGAGAACGGGCTGCGTGTAGCAATCGTCGAAGAGCACGCCCTGCCGCTGGTCAGCGTGCAGCTCTGGTACCGCGCCGGGTCGGCCGGCGACGCGATCGAGCAACCCGGCCTATGCCACGTGGCTCGGACGATTCTCGAACACCGCGACGACGCGGCTCTCAAGCTGCGTGCGGCCGGAGTGCGCTTCGAAAGCCGAACGCTGCGCGACGCGTGCTACTTCTCATCCGTCCTGCCGCCGAACTTCCTCGAATACGTGCTCGGGATCGAAGCTGCCCGAATGCGCCCGTTGGTCGTTACGGCGGAAATCGTCGCGGACGGCTTGGCGGCCGCCGCGCGCGACTATGGCCTGAACCCTGACGAGCCTGAACAGCTTGCCGAGCGCGAACTGCTGGCGGCCATGTTCCCCGGTCACCCCTATCAACATCCACCGGGCTTCGTCGCGGAAACACTGAAAAACCTGAAACCCGCCGACGTCCAGGAATCCCTCGACCGCTGGTTCGTCCCCGGGAACGCGACACTCTTCATCATCGGCGACGTCTCGACGCCGGCAGCGCTCGAGCTCGTGCGCAAGCACTTCAGCTCTCTGCCGTGGCGCGAACCGCCCCGGCGAGCGGAATCCAGATTGCCCGAGCCGGGAACTGTTCACATCTCGACGGCAGGCCCGGACCGCACTGGTATCGACATCGCCTGGCTCACGCCGCCGGCGGGCTATTTCGAGAACGCGGCGTTCGACGTGCTGATGCATCGCCTGTGCAACCCGGTGGACGGTCCGCTGTGCAAGCGGCTACTCGGGGCCGGCTGCCCGCCGCTACGCTGGCGACGCGAAGCTTGGCGCCACGCCGGCCTGCTCGTTCTCTCGATTGACTTACCGGCGCTGGGTGCCACGGGTGGCTTGTCCACCCGTGCGTCACTCGAGCCCGGAGACCTGCAGGAAATCGTCCGTGAGGAGCTCGCGAAGGCCGCCGAGACGATCCCGACCGAAATCGAGCACAACCGCGCCCGGGCGCTGGCAATGCGCGACGTTCGCAATCGCCGGGCCGCTTTCGGCGACCGCGCCCGCATCCTCGCCGCCCACGAGATCATCGCCGGCGACTTGCTCATCGCCGGGTTCACGCTCCCCCGCCTCGAACACGTCGCCGTCGCGGACGTCCAACAAGCCGCGCTGGCCCTGCAAGCGGCGCGAACAGTCGTGAGGGAGACCGGCCGTCGACCGACCGTCGCGCGCGAATCATCCTCCACCCCCGTGCCACGGGCGGTGCATTCCCGACCGCTTCCCGCAGACCCACCGACCCGTCTTTCACCTGACGCGGCACTCGAGCTGTTGGAGACTATCGGAGCGGAGCTACCGGATGTTGGCCAGGTCGCGCCGCCGTCGTGTACGACCTTCCACACGCAACCTCCAAGCCCGCTAACGCTGACGGTTATCCGTGTTCCTGGGATGAGTCAGGTGGTTGTGCGCACACAGGTGCTGGTCGGACGTTATCCGACTGTGGTGATGCGGGCATTGCTTGCTGCGGGATCGGTGCAGCACACGCACGCACAACTGGCGGACTACCTCTCGTACCACGGCATCGAGCTCGTGCCAGCCGAAACCGGACTGGCGGCAACGGGGCCACCTGAGCGTGCGGACGCCATGATCGAGATCCACGCAGAACTGCTGCGCCACCCTAATCTTGATCCGACAACACTCGCCGCCGCGCTAGCTGCGGCGCGCGCCCGGAAACCTCCATCGAGTCCCGGCGCCTGCGCCGACGACTTGGCGCAAGAGATATCCGAACTGGGTTTTGCCGCGCTGGACGTGAGCGGCCTACGCCAGTTGCTTGGAGGTCTCGTGCGCGAGCCGTACGGTCGCTTCACGCACCCCGTGTACGTGCATGTCGTTGGGAACGTCGATCCTGATCAAGTCCGCAAGACTGGCGAACGCGTTTGGTCGCGCAGGGCCAGCGCTCGCCAACCGACGATACCAGACGACGATGAACGGGCGCCGGGGCGCTCTGTCAGGCTCAGCCGAAAAGAGAGACCGCCCATTTCCTGGGTACCCGGCGAATCCGATTCCGTGGAAATCCGAATCGTGACGCATGTGGGGCCGCTGGCCCACATCGAGGGACAGACGCTCTGGTATGGTGGCATCGAGCAAGACCTGATCAGCACCCTGCTCGCAGCACCGCCGCGCCTCGGCACGCCCGACCTCGACGGCAGGCAAACTTGGCTCTGGCGATCGCGCGTTACCCCGCAAGCTAACCTCATCTTGGGAACGCGCACCGACGCCGCGGCTGCACCGGCCGCGATAGAAGGCGTGCTGAGCCGGATCCGAGACGCATTCAGCGCGCGCGCGGAGCGACCCCCTGGATTGGACGCGGCGCTCCGCCTCGCACGCGTCGCCCGGCTCACGTCGCTGTGCGATCCAAACGTCATCGCGGACGTGGCCATGGCGGCGGGCACGCCTTGGGACCTCGAACTGGACCCGCCTCCGGAGAAGGGCATAGACGAGACAGTGTTACCTCCGCTGACCCCGCAAACCCGCATCGTTGTCGTCGGCGGCGATGACCGGTTGCGTGGGCAACTTGAGCGTTTCGGACGCGTCCGCCAGATCGGCGACGTACCGTGAGTCTTAGCCTTCGCGCGCCGCGATTGTCGCAACGTGGAACCATGTGCGTATAATGTCGGCTCGCGCGAATCTTCCTTCTGAGGGACTGCATGATCGACATCAAGCTCATTCGCGAAAACCCGGATCTCGTCAAGAAGGCTGCCGTTGATAAGGGCATGACGGTCGATATCGACCAGTTGCTCGCGGTCGATGCCCGCCGGCGGGAGCTCGAGACCGAGTTCAACGAGCTGCGCCACCAGCAGAGACGTGCCGGCGAGAAAATCGCCAAGGCTTCGAAAGAGGAGAAGGCGGCCCTCAGCAAGGAGATGGGGCAGCTCAAAAGCCGGCTCAGGGAGATCGACGAGGAGCGGGCGCGGGTCGAGGCCGAGCTGCACGAGCTGATGCTGCTGGTCCCGCAGATTCCGCACCCTGAAGCCCCGATCGGCCACGACGAATCCGCCAACGTCGAGGTTCGTCGGGTCGGCACGCCGAAAACCAAGGCCGACTTCGGCTTCGAGTTCAAGGATCACCTCGCGCTCGGCCAGGCGCTGGGCATTATCGACATCGAGCGTGGCGTGAGGCTGGCCGGCTCGCGGAATTACGTGCTCAAAGGGGCAGGCACGGTGCTGCACGAGGCCGTGCTGCGGCTGGCGTGGGACCTCATGCTCGCACGCGGGTTCGAGCCGCTGACGGTCCCGGTGCTGGTGCTGGACCGGCTCATGTACGGCACCGGCTTCTTCCCCCTGCACCGCGAAGAGGTCTACCTCTGCGAGCGCGACAACCAGAGCCTGGTCGGTACGGCCGAAGTGCCGCTGACCGGCTTTCATTCCGACGAGATGCTCGACGAAGCCGATTTGCCCAAGCTGTATTTCGCGCGCAGCACGTGTTTTCGGCGCGAGGCCGGGGCGGCGGGCAAGGATACGCGCGGGCTGTACCGCATCCACTATTTCGACAAGATCGAGCAGGTGGTGGTCTGCAAGGCCGATCCGGAAGAGTCGGCCCACTGGCACCAGATGATCCTGCAAAACTCCGAGGCCGTCGTGCAGGCCCTGGAACTCCCTTACCGCGTGGTCGAGGTCTGCACCGGCGAAATGGGCCAGGCCAAGGTGCGCATGTACGACATTGAGACGTGGATGCCCAGCCGCGAGGCCTATAGCGAAACCCACTCGGCCAGCGCGCTGCACGACTTCCAGGCCCGCCGGTTGAATGTGCGCTACCGCCGCGCGGGCACCGGCAAGCCCGAGTTCTGCCACACATTGAACAACACCGTCATCGCCTCGCCGCGCGTCCTGATCCCCCTGCTGGAGCTAAACCAGACCGCCGACGGCAGCGTGACCATCCCGGCCGCGCTGCGCAAATACATGAACGGCATGGAACGGATCACACCGTAGGGTCCGCCGTGCGGACCGCTTCGTGGACGCAGGGAGGTTTGCTCAATGCCCACATCCTTTCGTCTGACAATCAACGCAACCACCTGCCTCGTCGCAGCGTGGACAGCACAACCGCTCGTGGCGCAGCAAGACCACCTGACGCCGTCGCAGACCGCACCTACGCCGCACGCCGCCAAAGAGACGGACCCGGTGCCGCCGGCTTTGTCGGATGACGTGACCATCTGGCCCAACAAGGTCAGCTACCGCAACTCCGACGACTGGCTCTGGCAGAACCACGAGCAGATTCGCAAGATGCGGCCGCGGGTGCTGGTGCTCAACTTCGCCAACGACGTGGACATGGAAAACATCCGCAAACACGTTGAGGGGATCATCCGCGCCACGGCCGAGGCGACGCGGCACCACGGCTTCAAGAACCCGAGCGCACCGGCATTCATCGAGTACGTCGTCGCCGAGTTTGTGGACCTGCGCGACAAGACGGGCCCGAAGATCGGCAAGCGCGTCACCAGCAGCCTCTTTCCAGTGAAAAGGGACCGCAAACCGCACGAGGTGTTGTGCGATTATGGCGGGTTCTACACCGACGAATTCGCCGAACACCTCGGCTTTCGCGATCCGCGCGATCCAGACCGTTACCTGAACCTGCACGAGCTGATCAAGTTTGGCTTTGTGCACGAGTTGTGGTTCTACGCGATCCACGACCCCGGCGATCAATGGCCCGGCCGCGAGACGTGCGAGTACAAGCAGTTCTACGACGAGAACTGTCGGCCAATCGAGGGCAAGCACGGCCAGGCCGGCAACGGTGCCGACCGCACGATGCCCTGGTCCGGCCGCAGCTTTCGCATCGCGTTCTTCAACCGGCACCGGGGCATCGGCTGCGCGCTGGAGAACTTCGGGCACACGCTGGAATGGATGGCCACCACGGGCAGCATCGCCTATTACCGCAAGTACTTCCTTGAGTTCGCCGAGCTGGATTACGACAAGCGTTTCGGCGTGCCGTTCAACGAGCTGTATCGCACTGACTATGCCGTGAAGGACTCGATCACGTATCCGACAAAGACGTCCGTGGTCATAAAGATCAGGGACAAGAGCTACAAGATCGACCCCTATATCGCGATCGGCGGCAGCGTGCACTTCCCGCCCGGCGCGCGGCATCACTATGACCTGAGCAGCCCCTACACCGTCCGGAGCACCATCGAGAGCTACCGGCTGCACAACGGCCTGGACGGCCAGGATCTAGCGAAGGACTTCAACATCAAGATGATCGCGGCGGTCGGCAACGTCGCCCCGGATTGCATGGGTAACTGGACGGTCTTCTGGCGCCAGTGCATGCCCGGGCTGGACAACGGCTGCGTGGACGACGACGGCCAGCCGATGAAGAACTGGTGGGCCTTCCTGTTCTACTGAGCAACGTGCGGGCTAGTGAGCGGAGCGCTGCTCGCCGGCATCGGCAGCCAGCGACGGCAGTTCAAACGACGTTTCCGGTGCTGCCGACGCCGCTCAGGCGGATAGCTGCCGCAGGATTTCCTCGCGGCAGCCGGACAGGGTGAGGCCGGACTTCGAGAGGACGCGCTGGGCCAGGCTGCCTTTCTCACGCAGCAGGGCCAGCAGCAGGTGTTCGCTGCCGATCTCCTTGGACTCGAGCTGCGTGGCCTCGTCGATTGCCAGGGCCATGACGTTGCGGAAGTGCGGCGAGCCGGGCAGCCGCCCGAAGACCCAGGTATCTTCCTTGTCGCGCTGCTGGAGTTTTTCGATCGCGGCCCGCGCCCGGGCCTCGCTCATCTTGAACTTTTTGAGCACCTTGGGGCCGAGGCCGCCGCCGTGACGCAAAATGGCCAGCAGGATATGCTCGGTTCCGACGTACTCCAGGCCGAACTCGTAGGCGATCTCGTTGGCCAGCTTGACGATCGCCTTGCCGTCGGCGTTGAGGTGTTGAAACGGCATCGAGCATTCCTTTTAGAACCTATCCCATAACTATGGCACAGGTTTGTAACCTGTGTCCTCCACCGGTTGAAAACCGGTGCCACAGAGGTTGTGGGATCGGCACTTAGGTGAACCAGACTCCCTTGAGCCATTTATACCCCAGCGACAAAAGCGCGACAAGCACGGTGAAAACGAGCGTGATCTTCAGCAGCCGAAGCCGATGCCGCAGTTCCCGATCACGCATATCGCGGAGCTGCTCGTGCAGCTCGACGATCTTGTGGTCGATGCGCCCCTCGATATGGTCGAGCTTGGCGTTCACGCGGGCCTCGATCTCGTCCAGCTTGACGGCGATGTACGTGTCCGCCGCTCCGCGGAGCTTCTCCGCCATGTCGTGCAACATGCGTACGCGCTTGTAGCCTGAGTCAGACAGGGCCTGCTGCTCGGTGGTGACAGAAGCCGCTTCGTCCGACGGTTCCGGCTTGGCGGCCGGCTCGACCAGCTTTCCCAAGGTGACCGAGACCACGTCGCGGCCGATCTGGCGCACATAGCTCGTCAGGCCGTCGAAGAGCGAACGGCGCCCGGCCCGCGCAGGCCGCTTCTCCAGAGGCGCGGCACCGGCGTCGACCGCGGCGGGGTCGGATCCGGGCGCGTCCGGGGGCGAAGGCGGAACAGGCCGTGTTTCGGAGTGTTCGTCCATCCTTCACACCTTTGTGTGCA
>Ga0114919_10002201_pt1 | contig 15757 bp, 14 predicted proteins | sample BlataG_FD_88682 | JGI IMG/M metagenome (GOLD analysis project Ga0114919, IMG submission 88682) | Deep subsurface microbial communities from Black Sea to uncover new lineages of life (NeLLi) - Black_00105 metaG | ecosystem: Environmental > Aquatic > Marine > Oceanic > Sediment | place: Atlantic... | reverse complement strand
CATAAAAAGCTCCAAAATGGAAGTAAATTTTTAATAAAAGTAAAGCGATACAGTTAACCAAAAAAACACCGATGTTTATTTGTGGTAAATGTAATCCAACCACCTCAACAAACATCCATTAGCCCGCTCAAAAACCGTAGTATTCCTAAACCACTCTCCAAAACCCAATACACAAAAACCATCAACTCAATCACCCAGTTCACCTTATAACCGATCCACATTCCTCCCACCCCGCCCTCCGAGCGGGAGATATAAACCCCCACCCGGCTCCTCCAGCCCTATCCAACCCCGCTCCAGAACGAACCCCCGCTCATCGCCCCAAATCCCTGTGTAAAACTAACCATCCAGAAAACCGCCATTGTCGCCCTGGCGTTCTACATCTATACAAACCGGACATACGCTTGATATTTATGCGTTCATCTGCTAAGATGATTTATTTGGAAAAAACATGGAGCCTCAGGTGGTTTCTAAACATAAATCTATCACCAAAATTGCAGAGGAGAAAACCCCTGCAACCAAGTTCAGCGGTGAGGAGCTTTTTCGGCTGGCAAAGGTCAAAGCCCCACCTTTGACCCGCCGCCACTTCGTCTTCGCCACCCTTTCCGCCCTCTGCTTCGCTTCCACCTTAGCCATCCTGTGGATTCTCCTTCCGCCATACCTATCCGCTTATGGTGCCAATTCCGTCTCCATCGGCTTGGTAGTGGGGGCTTTGGGCTTGGGGCTTCTGGTCGGGTCCTCGTTTTTTTCCCGGGAGCTCTCCATCCGAAGCCCACGCACCATAATGACCTTCGGCGGGTTGGTATATCTAAGCCTGCCTCCATTGCACTACATCTCCATCTCCCCCATTACCATAATCCTCACCCGATTGTGGATGGGCTTCGGGACGGCAGCCCTCTTGCTCGCTCTGCAAACCCTGGCGAACGATAACTCCAACCCCGAGCGACCTCCCTGGGCGACTAAAGCATTTCTGAGTTGTATCCTCACCGGCTTGCTCTTAGGTTTTGCTTTCGGCGGGTATCTGCAGGAGGCGACGAGCTTTAACTGGAGTCTCTTCGTCTCCTTCATAACTGCCACACTAACCTTCCTTCTGGCTGCTGGACTTTCGGAGCCGAAGAGGAAGACCATGGCAAGACCGTTCTTTGAACGGCGCAGACCAAAGTTAAAGTCAAAAAAATTCCCCGGGGAGAGATTGGATTGGGCTTTGGTCCTGCCACTCAGTTTAGCCCTCATCCCATTGGGCATCACCTCCGCCTGGTTTCCCCAGGCTGGAAGCTGGCCCCAAGACAGCATCTATCTACTATCTTCGTTGGTAATTTTTTCCATTATAATTTACTTCAACAAAGCAAAACCGCAAATAGCCAAAAGAAAGGTCCTCCTCGCCTGCGCCTTCACCACCACCGCCATTTGGGGGACGACGCTCTCCTTCCCTCACCTGCCGATAATACTATCTCTGAGTGCAGTCTTTGTTGCGCTCCCCATCGCAATAGCCACAACAATTGCATATCGGAAATACTCCGGCGGTGGACATCGCCAAGGGAAAGGGACGGTCAATCTGCTCGCCTCAGCCGGGCTGGGCATCCTTATCGGCAGTCTGGGACCAGCCGTCCTGACCTCCCTTTTGGTCACCTGGGTCGCCTGGCCCATTACCGCCCTGGCATCCCTGGCTGGCTTCGTCGCTCTGGCAAGAAGCCAAAGAGGTGACTAGCTAGAGATGGCAGATACATTCTATAAACAGCTCCTCCGCGTAAACAAACCCTGCCGTTACATCAACGGGGAATATAATGTCATCCCCCCCAAAGCCAAAGCCCGCCTGCGGATAGCCCTCTGCTTCCCCGATGCCTACGAGCTGGGCTGCTCCAATCTGGGCATGGCAATCATATATGCGTTAGCCAACTCCCTTGCGGGAATAAGCGCCGAGCGCTGTTTTTCCCCTCTGCCCGATGCCGAGGCTCGCCTGCGAAAGCTGGGTGAACCTCTCCGCTCCCTGGAGTCTCGCCGTCCCTTAGCAGACTTTGACCTACTTGCCTTCTCCGTCCCATATCAACTCAACTACACCAACCTTCTGGCTACGCTGGACCTTGCCGGTCTGCCTCTGCTCTCAGCAGAACGCAACCAAAGACATTCCCTGGTAATCGCCGGGGGATATTCCGTCTATAACCCCGAACCCCTCGCTCCCTTCGTTGACGCCTTTCTGATAGGCGAGGGGGAGGAAGCCGGGGTGGAGATATTTGAACTGCTGGTTGAGCTGGCAGGTGCGGAAAAGGAGGTCAAGCTTGCGGAGCTTGCCAAACTGCCTGGCGTCTATGTCCCCTCATTCTATGAAGTGAATGATGATATTTGGTCCAAACCCACTCCAACAAAGGAGCACAGTGCCCCCCAGAGGATAGAGGCTCGCCTGGTATCCGACCTGGACCGATGTTTTACCCCCGAGACTCTGCTCGTCGCCAATACCGCAGTCATTCACGATAGGGTATCGGTGGAAATTTCCCGGGGCTGTCCTCAGGGCTGTCGTTTCTGCATCGCCGGCATGGTGCAAAGACCCTATCGTGAGCGCAGTCCCCAAAGGATTGCCGAGCTGGCAGAGCGCTTGCTTTCCACCACCGGCTTTGATGAGGTCAGCTTGATGGCTCTCTCGCCAGCCGAACATACCTTCTTCCCCAACATAATGGAGAAACTCACCACCGCACTAGCAGCCAGGAGGATAGGCGTGGCTCTATCTTCCCTGCGCCTTGACTGCGACCCCAAGGAGACGCTCTCCCTCACCCAATCGGTGCGTCCCACCCAGCTAACCTTCGCTCCGGAGGCGGCAAGCGATAGACTGCGCCGGGCTATCAACAAGCACCTCACTGAGGAGGAGATCTCCACCACCATAGAGGCTGTCTTTTCCTCCGGGGTAAACTCGGTCAAGCTCTATTTCATGGTCGGCTTACCCACCGAGACCGATGAGGATGTGGAAGCCATCCCCGAGCTTTGCCGACGCATAATAGACCGCTCTCGCCAGGCAAATCCCCGAGCCACCCTGACCGTCAATGTCTCCCCCTTCATCCCCCAGCCCCACTCTCCCTTCCAGTGGGCGAAACAACTGTCCACCGGGGAGTTAACCGAACGGTTGTCCATAATTCGCCAAAGACTTCCCCGACGGGTGCAGATGAAGCGCCACAACCTACATATTGCGGAACTTGAGGGGGTCTTCGTGCGCGGCTCACGCCATTTGAGCTCGGCGCTCCTCGCCGCCTTCTCCCTGGGGGCTCGCTTTGACGGCTGGCACGAACATTTCAATAGAGAGCGGTGGCAGGAAGGCTTCGCCTCAAGCGGAATCAACCCCGCCGACTACTTGAAGGGTCCCGGGGAGAGCGGGGAGCTACCCTGGGACCACATCCATGCCGGGGCGGATAAGGACTATCTCAAAGTCGAGTGGGGGCGGGCACTTTCCGCAGAGGAGACGGAAACATGCAAGCAGGTCTCCTGCCGTCTCTGCGGTGCCTGCAGTGAGGAGAGACAGTTATCCTTTGCCAAAGAGGGTACCATCCATATAGCAAAAGAGCGTGAGGCAAGGGAGAAGCCCAGGAAGAACTGGAGACTGCGTTTTATCTTCAGAAAACAAGGGGATGCCGTCTATCTCTCCCATCTAGACCTAATGAGAGAATTGCGCATGGCTCTTCGCCGAAGCAATATGCCTACAGCCTACAGCGAGGGCTACAATCCCCAGGTCAGGTTGGCGTTGGGGCAGGCGCTGGGATTGGGCATCGTCGGGGAGCGGGAGGTGGGGGAAGTGGTGCTATCCGACTTTGTGCAGTCGGATAGATTTGTGCAGACGGTCAACGGCGTTCTCCGGCAAGGTATCGAGCTGGAATCTGCCGCCTATCTCGGCGAGAGGGCCACACCACTGAGCAAAGTAAACCTCTCCGTCTATCGCATAGAGGTATCCCTTACCCGTCAAGTCCAGCCCGACGGAAAAACTTGGGCGCAAAAGATTGAAGAGGTAAAATCTATTGAGATGCTCCCTGTGATACGCAAGGGAAAGGACCGCCGTCTGAATCTACAGGAACAACTCACCCACCTCTCGCTTTCGCCGAGCGAGAGTGAGAAGGCGACAATCTATGCCCACATCCACCATATTTCGGGGGCTACCTTGCGCATTGAAGAACTTCTGCAACTCCTGGGACTGTCTCTGAGTGAGGAAGGAGTGCAAGTAATTCGGGAGGGGCAGGTGGTGGCGGGAGGACTGGGTCAGCTGGTTTCGCCTCTGGACCGCAGCCTATTGGGCTTCGTCTCTGGGAGATGAGCGTGATATGGGGAAAGGGGTAACACTTAAAACTCCCATCAGTCTCTTACACAGAAAAAATCCCCGTCGGTGGGATTTGGGTAGGGAGGCCCGACGGGGATCAAAGGGGGAACATATAACCCCGAAAATATGAAAACAGCCAGCTAATATATCATTTTGTTCTGCGAATACATACCAACGTTTCTAATGTTTTAACAATATATCATATAATATGATAAGATGCAAGTATCCACCATTATATTTTTTACTATTTTATTATTTTTCAAATAGCATATTTAGTGGCAACATTCCCGCATAAAAAGAGGTTCAATATATCCTTCGGCTCAGGGGTTTTTCCACCCACTAAAAGCTACCGCAAACTACGGGAGGAGCTCTCCAAAAGAATGAAAGTAAGAGGACAAAACTTTCACCGAACAATCAGGCATAAACTATAATCTACACATAAAAACCCCGCCGGGGGGATTCTGGAAGGGAGGCCCGACGGGGAAGAACTAGGGGAATATTTAACCCCGCTAATATTCAAACAGCCAGCCAATATTTTTATATTAATCTCCGAAGGCAAATTTTACTATCGCACTTTTCTCCAACATCTATAAATGACAGTCCCTCAAACTTTTAAATATATTGTCTTTATACTCTGAAGTCCGACTATTATTTACCCTTAATATAAAAAACATAGCACATTTTTTACCCAAAATATAACATAACCAACTGTCAACTATTGTCAGTTTAAATCAAGCTCTATCAGTTTTAAATATCCCTTGCAGAAAAAATACACGCTTGGAGTAAAAACCTGCACTCCACAGTCCAAACCCATAAATCGCCCCCTCAAGAAGTTCAAGGCAAAATACACAGCCTTACGCCAAAGTGATATTATACCAACCATTTTCACATCAACCTTCTCCTTCAAATCTCCATTTTTCCCCTGACAACACCTGCAAAAAATGTTAAACTTCATCCAGATACATTCTCTTTCATCCAAGGAGCTGGTAAGCCGATGAAAGACCTCATCAACATGTGGAACAAGACCCGTCTCATAGTCCTGGTAGCGGTGACCGCCGCCGTCTATGCCGCACTCATGCTCCCCTTCAAGCTGGTCACCATCATCCCCGGTTACACCGAACTCCGTCCAGGAGTGGCTATCCCCACCGTCTTCTCCATCCTCTTCGGTCCCGCCGCCCCCTGGGGAGCAGCTTTTGGAAATATAGTCGGTGATTACCTGGGCGGTATGCTGGGTTGGGGCTCGCTTTTCGGTCTTCTGGGAAACTTCTTCCTTGGATACATCCCCTACCGAGTGGCAAAACCCCTAGTCCACAGAATCAAGCCCGGACTGTGGGGGACGGTGCAGATTATATTAGCCTGCGCTTTAGCCTCCATCGCCTGCGGGGTCATCATCGGCTGGGGGCTGGACCTTTTGGGCATACTTCCCTTCGCCACCCTGGGAAATATCATCATCATCAACAACCTGCTTTTTACCTGTATCCTGACCCCGGTCTTCTACCGCCTGCTCGTCTTTCGCTCCCGACGCTGGAACCTGCACTACACCCAAGTACTCGGAGAGGATGCTGGGAGGCGCTCCCGCACCTTCGGCATAGGTATCATCCTGCTCACCCTAGGAGCGGTCGGAGGATGGGTCGCCGGCAACCTGCTCTCCCTTCAAATCATAGAGGGCTCTGACCTGATAGCCCTCTTACAACAGGCTAGCGGAGGGGGATACTTCATAGAAGGAGCATGCGGCTCCTTGACCGTCTCCTGGGGGCTCTCCCCAGCCATTCTGATGATCATCGCCGGCGCAATCCTCATCTGACCGGTCAACCGAGATGAAACCGTCGCCACAGTCCCCAGCGGTCAAGGTGAGCGGTCTATCCTTCACCTATCAAGATGCCCACACCCCCGCACTCAACGACATAAACATCCAGATTCCTCGGGGAAGCTACACCCTCCTTCTGGGTGGCTCAAGTAGTGGTAAAACCACCCTGCTCTGGTCCCTAGCCAGGGTGGTCCCGGAGTTTCATCCCGGAGAGATTGCAGGTAAAATTGAGATTCTGGGCGAGCATAACACTTCCCGCAGTCCGCAAGAGATGGCTCCTTATCTGGGACTGATCATGCAGGATTTTGCCAGCCAGCTATTCTCCTCGGAGGTGGCTACGGAGGTGGCTTTTCTGCCGGAGAATCTGGGCTTACCTTATGAAGAACTAGCCCGCCGGGTCGCCGAAGCCCTGCAGATGGTAGGGCTTTCCCACCTCGTCGGAAGGGACCCCCAAACCCTCTCCGGAGGGGAGAGACAACGACTTGCCATCGCCTCGGTCCTCTCCGGGGAAGCGCCCATCCTAGTCTTTGACGAGGCAAAGAGCGACCTGGACCCCGCCGGGCGCAGGCAGATAGACGAGCTCTGTGGACGACTCTGCCGAGGGGGGAACACAATCATCTCCGCCGAGGTGGAGGTGGAGGAGGGCGCAGAAGCAGACCTGGCTATACTCTTAAGCGAAGGGCGCATCGTCGCCAAAGGCTCACCGAAGGAGGTCTTCGCCAACCCGGATGAGCTTATACGCTGTGGTATCCGCCCCCTGGATGTCACCCTACTCGCAGACGAAGGCGGCGTCCCCCCGCAGACAGTAGAGGAAGCACTGCAATACCTGAAGGAGAGAGACATCCATCCCCACCCAAAAGCACCTGCCCCAAAGTCCGCAAAACCCGAGGGGGAGGAGATAGCCAGCCTGGAGGGGGTCAGTTTCACCTATCCCCGTTCCGATGCGGGTATCTCCGATATTGACCTATCGGTCAGGAGGGGTGAGTTCATAGCTCTTGTGGGAGCGAACGGAAGCGGAAAGACCACACTGGTCAAACAACTGAACCGTTTGCTTACCCCCCAGCAGGGGAATGTCTATGTGGGCGGTCGCCCCACTTCGGAATACGACGATGCCGAGCTGGCAAGCATGGTCGGCTATCTCTTTCAGGACCCGGACCATCAGATATTCCACGAGAGGGTTAAGGAAGAGGTGGGCTTCGGTCTCAGGAACCTGAAGCTTTCCGAGGAAGAGACCACCTCCCGCACAAGAGAAGTTCTTGAGCTGATGGAGCTGTCCGAGCTTGGGGAGGAGGACCCCTATTCCTTGAACAAAGGTCAGAGGCAGAGGCTTGCCCTGGCTTCGGTGCTGGCTATGCACCCCCAACTGCTCATCTTGGATGAGCCCACCACCGGTCTGGATTATTTAGAGGTGAGACGGCTTATGTCCGCTGTGGAGGAGATGAACCGCCGGGGCATCACCGTAATCGCCATCACCCACGCCATGTGGCTGGTGGCTCGCTATGCACACCGAGTTGCGGTCATAAGCGGCGGAAACAAGGCATTTGATGGCACGCCTGAGGAGCTCTTCGCCGATGAGGAACTCCTATCCTCCCAGATGCTCTCCCGACCGCAGATTGTGGAGCTGTCCCTCAGACTGGGGCGCTACTGCCCCACGGTGGAGGAATTCCGCCGAACCTTCACCTGGAAAGGGGCGGAAAGATGATGGAGGAAAGACAGAGTCCATCCCCCCTGCACCACCTCCACCCCAGCACCAAGGTGCTCTGCCTGCTTCTTTTCCTGGTCTGGGCTATGGTCTTCAATCATCCTCTCTATCTTCTGGCTATAACCGCCCTGGTGGTGATAATCAACCTCATAGGAGGGTCTTTCCGGCGGGCGCTCTCATTCTGGAAGTTCTATCTGGTCATCGCCTGTGCCGCAGTCCTCCTCTGGTCCCTATTCCTGGATGAGCCCGGTCCCGGCTATAACATCCTCGGACGCCATATCGCCACCTCGGCGATTCTCTATGGCATAGGTATGGGGCTTCGGCTCATCTCCCTCATCCTCTTCGCCGTCGTCTTCTCCTCCACCACCCCCGTTGAAGCCTTCACCTATGGTCTGCGCCGTTTAGGTCTACCCTATCGGGTGGGTTTTTCACTCTCGCTCGCCTTCCGGCTGGTGCCCAGCGTCTATCAAACCGCCAAGATGGTGGAATCCGCCCAGCAAGCCCGAGGGCACAACCCCAGAAAGGGGGGTCCTCTACGCCGCATCTTCGGCTTCGTCCCCCTCATGATTCCCACCATCCTCTATACCCTGCGCAGTGCCAATAATCTCTCCTTAGCCCTGGAGTGCAAGGGCTTCGGCTTGAAGCGCAAACGCACCTCCCTGGCAAGGTATCGTATCGGATGGGGGGATATCCTCACCCTGGCGCTTTTCATTGTAGGTCTTTCGGCAAGCATCTGGCTGAGGCTGAAGGAGTATGGGGCGGTAATAGACAGATTGTGAAAAAAATGGAACAATTGGGAGGGATTTTTGGTTATATATATAGCAAGTAGATGTAGGAAAGAAGGGATATAAGCCCCCCGCATAAGCCTTGACATAAGGGGGGGTGATGCTACAATTACCATTTGCTATATAACGGTAAAAAACTAAGAAAGCTGGAGGGACACCTTTGGATTACAGCGAGAAAGTGATGGAGCATTTCCGAAATCCGCGCAATGTGGGGGAGATAGAGAACGCAGACGGTGTGGGGCGTGTGGGCAACCCCACATGTGGTGATATTATGGAGCTTTACATCAAGGTAGAAGACGGGAAGATAGCCGACGCTAAGTTCAAGACCTTCGGCTGTGGAGCGGCAATCGCCACCTCCAGCATGGTAACCGAACTGGTCAAGGGAAAGTCTTTAGAGGATGCCCTTTCTTTATCCAACCGTGCTGTAGCCGAGGCGCTGGGAGGTTTGCCCCCCATCAAGATGCACTGCTCGGTTCTGGCGGAGGAGGCACTGCAGTCGGCTCTGGCAGATTATTACCAGCGCCAAGGCTTGGAGCTTCCCGAGGAACTCAAAAATATCAAAAAACACGACGATGACCTATACGAGAAGGTGCACGGGAGTGACGATAAAGATCAAGGTTAACGGCGAGGACAGGGAGGTGGAAGCAGGCGAGAGCCTGTCCGACTTCATTGGCAAGCTGGGCTTACGCACCAAAGTGATCGTTGTGGAGCGTAACCGAGGGATTGTCCCTCGTGACACTTATCGTGAGACCACCCTAAATGATGGAGATGTTCTGGAGATAGTCCACTTGGTCGGTGGGGGTTAAACTCTCCAAAATAGCCAACCCAGCCCCAGTTTTTTGGGGCTTTTTTATTTTCCTTGACAAGTTCACCACCCTTTTCTAAAATCGGCGGTTGAAGTAGTGGAAAATAGGGTTTTGGTCAATTAAAGGATGATGGACTATGGCTGACCAAAAAGTTCAGAAACACCCCCAGGATACCCCTCTTATAATAGGGGAAGTTGAGTTAAAAAGCAGGCTTATAATCGGCACCGGCAAATACGAAAACTTCAAGATAATGAAGGAAGCCCTCACCGCCTCCGGCTCGGAGATGGTGACCGTCGCCGTCAGGCGCGTTGACCTGAATAAAGTGGGAAGTGGAGATTCGCTGATTGACTACATCCCCAAGCACATGACTCTGCTCCCCAACACCGCCGGCTGTTATAGCGCCGAGGAAGCCATCCGCACCGCCCACCTGGCACGGGAAGCTACCGGCTCACCGCTCATTAAGCTGGAAGTCATCGGCAGTGAGCTAACCCTTCTACCCGATGTGATGGGCACAATTGAAGCCGCCAAGGTGTTGGTGAAGGAGGGCTTCACCGTTCTGCCTTATGTAAACGACGACCCCATCGTTGCCAAGAAGCTGGAGGATGTCGGTGTCCCTGTGGTCATGCCTCTGGCATCACCCATCGGCAGCGGTCGGGGGATAATCAACCGCTACAATATCCACTTCATAATGGAAGCGGTCAGCGTGCCGGTAATCGTCGACGCCGGAGTGGGCACCGCCTCCGACGCTTCCATCGCTATGGAGCTAGGAGCCGACGGCTTGCTGATAAACACCAGCATCGCCCAGGCAAAGGACCCGGTCAAGATGGCTGAAGCGATGAAGCTGGCTATCCAAGCGGGACGGCTTGCCTATCTTGCCGGCCGCATCCCCAGAAAACTTTACGCCTCAGCCTCAAGCCCCGATGAGGGGATTATAGAGTAGCGATGGCGAAGACGAAAAGAGATGCGCCCTTCTCGCTAATGTTGGTGGTGCCCCTATCCGGTGGGCGCCACTTTTCATTGTATCATGTAGTAGAACAAGCCTTACGTGGAGGGGTGGACGCGGTGCAGTTGCGGGATAAGCAGGCGCCGGAGGAAGAGGTCGCAGAAGCGGGAGAGGAGCTCGCCAGATTGGTACACAACTTCGGGGGCAGACTATTTATAAACAGCTTTGTGGATGCCGCCCTTTCCAGTGGTGCCGACGGTCTGCATCTGGTATCAAAGGGAGTGGACTATAAAGCGGTGAAAAAAAAGGTGGGAAGCGGGCTCATCATCGGCGCTTCCAGTCATAGTGTGGAGGAAGCGGCTGGTATTGAAAAAGCGGGTCTGGATTATGCCATCATCGGTCCTATATATCCCACTCCGTCCAAGGTGGGAATGGGAGAACCGCTGGGAGTCGGCGGGCTTGCCGAAATAAGCGCTCAGGTTAATATCCCACTGATAGCCATCGGGGGAATAACCCCCAAGCGTGTTCCGGAGGTGGTGGGGGCTGGGGCAAGCGGAGTTGCGGTGATGGGCTACATTCTAAATTCTCGGGAACCGGATGCATCAGCGCGCTGGTTAAGAGAAGCTTTGATACGGCAGGGGAAATGATGGATTTTGTAAATCACAGCGTATTATTTTGTGCGAAGAAACCCAAAACCCAACCAAATACTCCGTCCTTATCATGAATTTCCAGAATTCTCCACTGGGAGCCCTCCGCAAGACGGAAAGTGATATCTATTACTCCCATAGTCTGATAGCCCTCCGCATCGGATAACATCACTATAAAGTTGACTTCTAGATTACTGACTGAGTACTCGCCGACATCCTCCCCCGGGTCACCCAACCCCTCATCCAACCTGGGTATCTCCAAATCTATGGAGTAGGCTTGGTAAAACAGATTATTGCAGGCGTAGAGGAACTCCTCCCGGGTGCAACAGTTGGGGAAAAGGTAGCCACCTATTTCAGTACCCTCCTCATCCTCAGTAGCGAAGTACAAGACGAAATTCTCGGAGAGGGTGTCCGCCAGCAACTTGATGGCATCGTGTTGGGTGTAGTGGTTGAAGGCATAGACGAACTGGCGCAGGGTCTCGGTGGGCGAGGACAGGGGCGGAGGCGAGGTGCTGGTCTCCTCCCCGCAGGCAAAAAGAAACACCCCTACCAATGCTAGGGGCATCAGCCCTTTCCACAGCTTACCCATATCCGACCTCCCAAAAGCTCCACTAACTTAAAAAGTAGTGGTTTTTCCAACTGGGTTATTCACTTACACGCTAAGCCACTTAAACAGAGAGGTCATGCGAGTTATTTACACTCCGGATATTGGTTTTTTGATAAACCCTCAAAGGGTTTTCAGGGATTACCACAGGTCGGCTCCACAACCAACGCGAAATCTACATAATTTGCTTCTAGCAAAAGACTACCAGAAGTATGACTTGACCCAGCCCATGCTGTAAATCTGAACGGTTCCGTGGTGCCCGGCAGGTCCACTTAAGTAGGGCACATAGTCAACCCGACCCTTGCTGGGGTCATCAAGTTTATCGTATATCTTCAGCTCAATTATACTAGGGTTGGTAGTTCCCCACCAGTTGCAGGTGGCATCCTGATTGTTGGCGCTGTCGTTGCGGTAGTTATAGACATAGTTGTCGTAGATATCGTTATAGTTGATCAAAGGGGTGGAGTTGCCCAGAGTGCGGACGCCGACACTGTTCTCAGTAAATTCGTTGTATCTCAATGTCGGGGAGCATTGATAGAAGAAAACGCCGTATTCGTCGTTGTAGCGAAAGAGGCAGTTCTCCACATCCGAGGCTATCTCGGAGAAATAGTCCAGGTCGTAGAAATAAAGCCCCACCTTGGCATATTCTATCGTGCAATTGCTTAGAATGATCAGGCTGTCATCCTCCACCACAACACAACCCCAATCGCCGGGACTGGGCAAGGTTGCATTGCTGGAGAAGATTACCGGGTCCATTTCTATACCCATGGCAAGCAGAGTTCCATCCTTGACATACAGCTCTGAGCCCTCACGGAAGCCCCCATCACCGATGACCACCTCAAACAACACCTCCACCCCATGTTCAACGGTAAGGATAGCGCCGTTATCTATGGAGACATTGCCATAGATGATGATGGGGCTGTCGGACTTGGCCCAGGTGGTATCCTCAGTGATATCCTGTTGGATATAAGTTAATGTGGCATACGAACTGCCGACGGCAACTAACAGGATAAATAATATGTAGATTATCCTCTCCATAAGCCACTCCTCTGGAGAAAAGTCAAAAAACTCACTATCCAAATTACCAGTCTAACATAAAAACCATTATTTTGCAAGCATTTTTTTAGTCTTTAATTCTTAACATCTCCAATAATTACAAAAATGTATTTCACCTTTAAAAAATACAAGATGGAACTTCCATCTCATTCCTCTTTGTCATGCCACAGCAGGATGCGACCACAGTTCTCGCAGAACTCCAGGGACTTGCGGGTGCGGATGCGGGCGAATTTGACCGGCGGGATCCTCACAAAACAGCCCTGGCATACATCGGAAACTATGGTGATTATTGCCTGACTCTTGTAGCGCTCGTAGAATCGCTTATACAGATTCTGCAAATCCCTTCTCACCCGGCCCATAATCTCATCCTTTCCCCCACCGATGTGGCGCAACTCCGCCAAAATAGCCTCCACCTCCTCCTCGGACATACCCTCCTTCACCAAGGAATCAAAAGCATCCTTCAGGTCACTTAACAGTTGGTCCACCCTCTGAATCTGCATCATCAGGTCAACTTCTTTTCGCTGGCTTTCTTCGCTTTTCTCTTCTTCCAACATCACCTCCCGGTTCATCTCCCAAATTATCCGCTAATCATACTTTCCGGCTCTGATGTTCTCAATGGTCTTTACGATGTCTTCGTATTTATCGGTATCCGGTTCAAGCTCCAGATAACGCTCAAAATGGTGAATGGACTCATCAAAACGGCTCAGTTTAAGGTAGAGCGAGGCGATATTGTAATGCACCAAAGCCCAATCAGGACGAAATTCCAGGGCACGGGCATAGGCGTCCACAGCCTTCTGGAAATAAGACTTCCAATTGGTGGAGGTGGCTCCCACTATCCAATAGTCGTTTCCCAAACGACTGTAAACCTCTGGAATGCGGTCGTTCTTCTCCAAAATCCCCAGATAGTGTTCTATTGCTTTGGTGTGGTCTCCCTCTTCCTCAATCAGCACACCTATGCGCACGGATGCGGGCAGATAATTGGGATCCACCAGCAGAGCGTTCTCAAAAGCCTCCCTGGCAAGGGCGTATTCCTCCGGTTTTGGGGCGGTCTCTCTGGAAAGCTTCTTTGCCTCGGCGATGGCTTCTTCGGTCTCCTTTAAACTCTCAGTAATCTCCATAAACTCATCACCATATTCAAACTTGATGTCATCAGCAATTTTCTCCAACCTCTTGATATCTGCCTCCAGCTCGGGGTCAAGTTCGCCACTAGGGGAGATGGCTAATTCGGAAAGACCAGCAACGACCTCCCCCAGCTGACCTAAAAATTCCGGGTCAATTTCGAGGACGGGGATTTCCATGGTGGACAACACCTTCCCTAAATTGTCCAGTTCGGCGAAAAGCTCCTCATCTATGATTACCAGTGAACTCAGTTTCTTCTGACCGTATTTCAAATAGACCAAACCCAAACCCAGATATGATGAGGGCAGGGGCTCCATCTCTATCGCCGTTATGTATTCTTCAATTGCCCCTTCGTAAGCCTTCTCGTTGAACAGTGCCTCAGCCAGTTTTGCATGAGCCAATGAGAATTCCGGGTCCTTGCCTATCGCCTGAGAGAAAAAACCTATCTTCTGCCCGGTTACAGTAGCCGAAAGACCCTTCGCACACCATTTAAGGGCGTGGAGATTATCGGTAGGGGCAAGCTCAAGCTCTGCGGTGGATGTAAAACCTATCGCCTCCACCACCTGCTGGGCTATCGTGGTCATATAATCATAGAACATGCTCTCGTCATCACCCAAAGTGGTTTCCAAGACCACATCACCGCTGTCCACATCCACCAAACGACAGTTTATAGTCAGAGCGCCCTCCTGACCGGAATAATCGCCCAGGAGAATGAAACTGGCTCCCGGATATCTACCCAGGTCGTAAAGTTGGGAGCTGTCCAAATCCCCACCTAGACTTATACCGCAGGCTTTAGATGCATCCAAGACCACATCAAAGGAGCTGACCAACATCAGCTGGGATTTCTCCATTTTGTATGCAATGCAAGCTGGAATGGCATAAGAGAGCCATTCGTAAGTGCTGAAGGGGGAAACTTCCGGCAATTCCACCCCCGGTGGAGCCGGCGGGGTCTCCTCACCACCAGGTGACATATCCTCAAAAGGCAGGATCGCTATCTGGTAATGAATGGGACCGGTCGGTGAAGTAACTACTTGCGCCAAAGCCTGCCCGCCCAAGAGGGCTAAGACCACTATCAGCGCCGATAAGCGGTAACCCTTCTTCATCTACATCCTCCTTAAAATCTATCAATGATTGCTCATTCTTGTCAGACCATACAACAGATCGCCCAAAAACTGCCCCTTTTAAACCACCCGCTCCCCGGCTCTCTTGCCGGGGCTTTTGTCATAGACCTCACTTACATAAAAAACATAGGCTGCGGGAACCTTGCGCTCGGAGGGCTTATGAAACATATCGTGAGCCACCATCTCAAAGCGGTAATAGGGGCTTTTGGGCTTCACAATCTCGGTCACACAGTTGACCATATATGAAAGGACTCCGCTTTCCAAGTCCACATACAACAGGCTTGCCCGGGGGTCCTGCTGAATATTCTCATAGGTTCGCTTGCCATAAATCTCCAAAGAACCTAATTTGTATAAATCCAGCTCATCCTCACTGGTGTAAAATTCCATCAAGGCTTTAAGCCTTTCGGGAAGAGTCGCCTCCCAATCCCCGGCCATACCTTCCTCTATCATCTTCTCAAAGGCGGAGGTCCTCTCCTCCAGCAGGTCCTCTCCGGGGAGCAAGCCCACCCCCTTTGCCGCTGAGCTGACCGGAAAGGGATGATAGCTCCCTCTGGTGGTCATCACCGGTAGATGGGGACCGAAGCCCCCCGGACCAACACCTTCAAGCATCCGCTCAAGCGACTTAATGCGCGCGGAACACTGCCAGTGGATGAAGCTCTCAGGCAGGGGGCGCAGGGGAATTTCTATCCGACTGCCGTTGACATTGATGGTTATACTTTCCAACTTACCCTCAGGGTTATAAAATTCTATTATACAGCATATTTTTGGAATTTCCAATATAAAAAAGATGTAGAATTTTCGAGGGCAAGGCGGATTTTTCGTTCCAAGTTATTCCCACCTTATTCGGCAAGGTCCCTCGCGGTCTCGGAGAGTTTTTCCCTT
>Ga0114919_10002200_pt1 | contig 15757 bp, 13 predicted proteins | sample BlataG_FD_88682 | JGI IMG/M metagenome (GOLD analysis project Ga0114919, IMG submission 88682) | Deep subsurface microbial communities from Black Sea to uncover new lineages of life (NeLLi) - Black_00105 metaG | ecosystem: Environmental > Aquatic > Marine > Oceanic > Sediment | place: Atlantic... | reverse complement strand
GTTACACCTCGTTGATGATAGTTTTTGTTTACTAAAACTACTCTATCACCCTGATTATACAGGGTCAACGAGGTTTTTTACTTTTTTCGGTGGTGAATCATAGGTGATTCTTAGTTATGTCCCTTTTTTTCCTGCAATTTAAGCTGGGCATCCGATTTCCTTATATAATTTGGCACAAAGGTCTCCGCATCTTCAGTATCATCATTTTCAAATCTATCCATACTCAAACGTGCCACAGTAGAAGCACGAATTATGTTTTCATACTCTTGAGCGAAATATGCGTATTCACCCAGCTTATCTTTAATCGCCTTTCGATATAGAACAGCTCCGCTTCCAACAAATATACACGGCTCATTGATTTCATCAAGCGCATCTCCAGGGGAAACGGCCTGCTCTTTGCCCTCTTTTTTTAATTTTTCGTCTTTGTATCTGTACCTTGAGGAGTAAACCTCATCTCTGCGCGCATCTATAAGAGCGCAAATAAGATATGGAGAAAAGGACACCTGTCTTGCCAGAGCGTCCAGACTTGAAACACCTGCAATTGGCTTTCCTTGGGCTGCTGCTAACCCTTTTACAGAACCAATGCCGATTCTCAGTCCTGTAAAGCTCCCGGGTCCACGTGTTACTGCAAATCCGTCCAAATCAGAAAGGTTAAGACCTGAATGCTTTACAATTAAGCGTATCATATCAAGCAAATGTTTTGTATGGGTCTGCTCATTGACCACCGTCATTTCAGCAAGTAATGATTCTTTGTCAACTATTGCAACGCTGCAACTTTTTGTAGCCGTATCAACGGCAAGTATCTTCATTAGCTAATTTCTTTTGGTTTTTTTGTTAGTTTGCTTTCTTATCGAAATCGAAAGTACTTCATCCATTTTTCCCACAGGTATAAACCTGATTTTTCTCTTTACACTCATGGGAATCTCAGCTAAATCCTTTTTATTTTTTTCAGGAATTATTATGGTATGAATCCCCGCCCTCAAAGCTCCAAGTGCCTTTTCTTTCAAACCGCCAATTGGAAGTACTCTTCCCCTTAGTGTAATTTCTCCTGTCATGGCAACATCACTGTTCACCGGTTTATCGGTCAAAGTGGAAATCAGTGCTGTCGCCATTGCAATTCCTGCTGAAGGCCCGTCTTTTGGTATTGCTCCTGCCGGAACATGAATATGCATATCCATATTTTCAAAAATATTCTTTTTGATCCCAAGAGCACTGATGTTTGCCTTGGCATAACTTAGTGCAGCACGTGCGGACTCCTGCATGACATCTCCAAGTTGCCCGGTGATTATCAATTCTCCTTTACCGCCCACCAAAGATGCCTCTATATACATCACTTCACCACCGACCTGGGTCCACGCCAAACCGGTTGACAAACCGACCTGACTGCCTTCTTTATCTAACTCCGGCATATATTTTGGAACACCCAGATACTTATGCAGATTATTCCTTGTTATCTTAAAGGAGCCCTTTTCCCCTTCGGCAATTTTCCGCGCTGTTTTTCGACATAGTGTACCAATCTCGCGTTCCAGATTTCTGACACCGGCTTCTGCTGTGTATTCTGTTATTATCTGTTTCAAAGCACCGTCGCTGACAAACACGATTTTTCTCTTTAAGCCGTTTTCCTTGATTTGGCGTGGGATAAGGTGCATTTCGGCAATGACTTTTTTTTCATCCTCTGAATACCCGGAAAGAGAAATAACCTCCATTCTGTCAAGAAGTGCTGAGGGTATGGTATCTGTTAAATTTGCAGTAAGAATAAACATTACTTTTGAAAGATCAAAGGGAAGATTTAAATAATGATCGCTGAATTCAAAATTCTGCTCCGGATCAAGAGCTTCCAAAAGAGCCGAGGAAGGATCTCCGCGAAAATCCGACCCAAGCTTGTCTATTTCATCCATCATAAAAATAGGGTTATTTGATCCGCACTGTTTCAACCCCTGCAATACTCTACCGGGCAGAGCACCGATATATGTGCGGCGGTGTCCTCTTATTTCAGCTTCATCACGAATACCGCCAAGAGAGATTCGGATGAACTTTCGTTTTAAAGCCTTTGCAATCGCCTGCCCCAAGGACGTTTTCCCGACACCTGGAGGGCCTACAAAACAAAGAATAGGGCCTTTCATTTTAGGATTGAGTTTACGAACGCTAAGGTATTCAAGAATACGGTCTTTAACTTTGTCTAGTGCATAATGATCTCTATCCAATATTTTTTTTGCATTTTTAATATCTATTATGTCTTTAGAGCTTTTACTCCATGGCATCTCAACAAGCCAGTCGAGATAGGTTCTTATCACAGAAGCCTCTGCAGATTCAGGATGCATTTGCTCCATTCGCTTTAGCTGTTTTGTCGCTTCTTTTTCAGCATTCTTTGACATTTTTGCTTGTTTTATTTTCTTTTTATATTCATCAATCTCTTCGATTCTCTCATCCTGCTCTCCAAGCTCTTTGTTAATAGCCCTTACCTGTTCTCTTAAAAAGTAATCTCTCTGATTTTTTGATATTTCATCTTTGACATTTGACTGAATCTTGGCCTGCATTGCGGAAAGCTCTACTTCTCGTGATAGAAAATCGTTTACTTTTTTCAGTCTCTCCACTGAATCCAGGATCTCGAGCAGAATCTGTGACTCCTCAATTTTTAATCTCAAATTCGATGCTACAAGATCGGCAAGTTTTCCAGGGTTTTTAATATCTTCCAGGATAGTTCCGACTTCACCGGTCATCTCTCCCCGAAGTGTCAGAATTTTTATAGAATTTTCACGCACATTCCTCATCAGTGCTTCAAGTTCGATGTTGATTCTCCCGGCAGGTTTCTCTTTAACAATTTCAACATGAACACGATATAAGGATCTCTTCCTAACATATTTTACAATCCTCGCTCTGGCAATGCCCTGCACAAGCGTTTTCACTCTACCGTCAGGAAGTTTTAACACACGCAAAATTTTACCTATCGTGCCAACAGAAAATATTTCATCTGCCTTTGGGTTTTCAATTCCAGGATCCTTTTGAGTTGCCAGAAACAAAAACCCGCTATTTGCAATCGCCTCTTCTACAGCACGAACAGATTTCTCCCTTCCTACAAAAAGTGGTAGAAGCATATCAGTGAAAATCACGATATCACGCACAGGCATAAGGGGAAGTATCTTAGGCAGCTCCTCTTGATTTTCATCCTCACCAATTAAACTTATTAGATCATCTTTATCCGTTTCAGCCATTATATCTCCGGTTTTATATATTTTTATGCCCTTCGGCGATTTCAACATCAGCAAATCGAAAAAAGGTATAGAGAGTGAGACCTTTGAGAAATGGTAATTTTCGAAGTCTGCGCTTATCTATTCAAATCCAAGGACGGCGATCCGCCTTAGGCGGATCAACCACAGGTCCGCTGCGGATCGAGGATTGAAATTTGAACCTGACGCAGAAATCGGGTAAAAAGTGCCGTTTCGAAGTCTGCGCTTATCTGCAAAGGTCTCAGAGCTTATATAATAATACAGAATCGTTCTATTACAATATCTATCTTGATTTTTTTATAAAACCTATCTATATGTTTTTAGCAAAAAGTCATGTTCAGGGAAAGCCCGAATATCGAAAAATTCAGAACCCCTTTCCCCGATCATATCGAGAACAAGGATTTTTCTGGATTTCAACCTGCACGGTAATGACGGTTTGGCTGATATTATATATAGTAGCCGTTCACGGCTTGAAACTTGAAATTAGAAAGTAGAAATTCGGGAGGCCAATTTTCCAATTTCTAACTTCTTATTTCAACGTTCCATGAACGCTTACTATATTTCCTTTAAAATTTAAAGAGTTAAAGAAATTAATGAACTTTCAATTAATTATGTATAGTTATATTTTGGAAATTATAGCATTTATATTTGGCACATGCATCGGAAGTTTTCTAAATGTATGCATATACCGGCTGCCTGCTTCTAAATCGATTGTACACCCGAGGTCAATGTGCCCTGAATGTGAAAATATGATTCGCTTTTACGATAATATCCCGATTCTAAGTTATTTGTTACTTAAAGGCAGATGCAGACACTGCAATACTGTCATATCTTTTCGTTATCCTCTGATCGAAATTATAACAGGGGCTTTTTCTCTTTGCGTATTTCTGAAATTTGGCTTTACCCTTGAAGGACTTATTTACTTCGCCTTTATTTCATCTATGATTGTAATCACGCTTATCGATATAGATCACAGGATAATACCAGATGTGATATCTATTCCGGGCATACCTGTATTCTTTGCAGCCTCATTTGCTCTTCCTGAAGTAACGTACATCGATTCTCTTATCGGCATCCTGGCAGGCGGCGGAAGTCTTCTTCTCGTTGCATGGCTCTATAACCTTATTACAAAAAAAGATGGCATGGGAGGGGGCGATATCAAACTTCTGGCAATGATCGGAGCTCTTATCGGCTGGAAAGGCGTACTCTTTACTATTTTTGTTTCATCCGCAGTGGGTACTGTCTCAGGAATGGTCATTATGCTGCTGACTAAAAAAAACATGAAGCTTGCTATTCCCTTTGGTCCGTTTCTGGCAATCGGTGCTGTTATATATATATTTTACGGCTCCAGGCTTATCCACTGGTACTTAAACCTTCTGAGATAATTCAGTAAATGTTCACCACAGCATACAGAGTTCACGATGATTTATGGATACTATGCATATAATTGACAGTCACATACATTGCGGCATACAAAATGTATCACAGCCTTTTGAAGATATCGAACCATTGCTTAATTTAGCTGGAATAGACGGAGCATGTCTCTATGCCCCTGTGGAGGATATTTATTATCGCTACTCATCGCACTTTGACGATAACGAAACATGGAAAAAATGCAGGTCTGATGCTCACGATTACCTGCTTGAAATCGGCCGGGAAAAAGATCAAATTTACCCGTATTATTTCGTATGGAACGATTTTACTGTTGAAGACCTGGAAAAAGAATTTTTCGGAATCAAATGGCATCATCATAAAGGAGAACCTCCGTATAATTACACTGATCCGAAATGCACTGAAATGATAGATGCAATATGCTCCAGAAATCTACCAATTGTGCTGGAAGAGACTTTCAGGCAAACCTTGAAATTCATAGAACAAGTTGCAGGAAGGGCACCTGTTATAATACCTCATCTCGGATTATTAAACGGTGGCTTTGATTGCCTTTTAAATGCCGGAATATGGAATGATGATAACATTTACGGGGATACTGCCCTTGCCGGTAAGTATGAAATTTCAAGTTTCCTTGACGCGTATGGATCCGACCGGCTTATATTTGGCAGTGATTATCCGTTCGGTATGCCCGGCAGTCAGCTTGATCAGATAAAAAGCATGGGAATAACAGAAAGAGATCTCGAAAAGATATGTGGAAAAAATATTCTAAAACTGCTTAAAATTATTTACTAAACTCATCCCCCATCGCCATTCCAATACTCAGGGCCTTTCGGTTCATATCTAAAAAACCGGAAGGAATTCTGGCTTCAAGAACCTTCATAATCGATTCCGGTTTAAGCAGCTGCGTCATACTTATTACAACGCCAAGCATGAAAATATTAAACACGATCGGTTTGCCAATTTTTTCCATTACCGTCTGATACATGGGAATTTCTCTTTGCATGGCATCCGCTTTTCTTTGTGTCTTTACATAGCGGGTGTCTGTAATTAAAAGTCCGCCCGGTCGTACTATGGGATAAAATTTATTATAAGCTTCCTGTGTAAGACAAACCAGCACATTGGGCTGGATAACCTTTGGGTAATTTATTTTTGAGTCGGAAATGATTATGTCACTGCGGGTCGCCCCTCCCCTGGCCTCAGGCCCGTACACCTGGGTTTGAACAGCAATCAGGTTTTCATAAAGTACGGCAGCCTCGGCAAGTATTATTGCGGCGGTTATAACCCCCTGCCCGCCTGAACCTGAAAATACCATCCTGCATCTTTCCATGACTAGTGCCCTTTCATCGCCATTTCAATTACTTTGTCGTATTCTTTGCAATACTCCGGCATCTCTTTTTGTACAAAAATACCACGTTCAATAAGATCCGGATTCTCTTTTTTAGCCTTTGACCCAATGGGTGTTGTAGTTTTTTTATAGCGTTCGAGCATATCAACCGCACTTCCTTCTTTATTCTTTCTCCCGAAATAGGTCGGACACTGTGACATAATCTCCACTACCGAAAAGCCCTTGTGCAAAATAGCCTGCTGGAAAATATCCACAATCTGCTGTACATGATAGGTTGTGGTCCGCGCAACAAATGAAGCACCTGCTGCCTTTGCCAGTTCAACGACGTCAAAATTATGGTCTATATTCATGTACGGAGCTGTTGTAGCTCTGATTCCGTATCCTGAGAGGGGAGAATATTGTCCGCCGGTCATGCCGTAAATGCGATTATTCATGACAATAGCTGTAATATCAATATTGCGTCTTGCCGCATGTATAAAATGGTTCCCGCCGATTGCCAGGGCATCACCGTCTCCCATTGGTACAAGTATATTTACTTCGGGACGACTCATTTTAACACCTGTTGCAAAGGCCAGAGCACGTCCGTGGATTGTATGCAACGTGTGAAAATCAACATACCCTGAAATCCTTGCTGAACATCCGATCCCTGATACCATTACAATATCATTTTTATTCATTCCCAGCTTTTCAATGGCACGCAGCATACTGTTTAGTATAATTCCATGCCCGCAGCCAGGACACCACATGTGCGGAAAGAATCTTTCTCTTATATAATCTTTTACTGCCATTTGCTAGGCCCCCTTCCCTTGAATGAACCGAATTATTTTCCTGATATCGTCCGGGTTTATGAAAACACCGTCAATGCGATTGGCCAGAAACACTTTTTCAGGATCTGTTACTGCCCTTTTCACAGCCCTGAGAATCTGACCGATATTCATTTCAACAACAATTATATGCTTTGCGTTGGCGCATTTTTCCCTGACAATCTGATATGGAAAGGGCCACAGTGTATTTAGTTCCAAAAGGCCGAGTCGCTCGCCCCTTGTTCTCCTATTTTCAACAACATGAAGTGCTGACCTGGCAGATGAGCCATAGGAAATCAATATGGTTTCAGCATCTTCCAGGTAATATTCCTTGTATCTGGCGATTTGATTGACATTGTTTATAATTTTGTCAACCAGGTGCCTGTGAAGCCCTTGAACCACACCAGGATTGTTGGACGGAAATCCCCACATATCATGGTATAAGCCTGTAACATTATACCTGTGAACTCCTCCGAAATCCGACATGGGAAGACGTCCGTCTTCTCTTGGCAGATACGGATGGTAGTCCACACCTTCTTTAACGGATGTCCTGAGCCGTTCAACAAGCGGTATTTCTTCTTTATCCGGCACAGTAATTTTTTCCCTCATGTGCCCGACCACCTCGTCAAAAAGGAGTATTACAGGGGTCCTGTATGTTTCCGCCAGATTAAATGCAGCAACTGTCATTTCAAATACATCTTGATGGCTAGAAGCCGTCAGGGCGATAATGGCATGGTCTCCGTGAGTACCCCAACGTGCCTGGTAAATATCCCCCTGGCTTACGTTTGTCGGCAGTCCTGTTGAGGGCCCCCCGCGCTGCACATTGACGATCACGCAGGGGATTTCCGTCATAATGGCATACCCCAATGCCTCCTGCATAAGTGAAAAACCGGGCCCGCTGGTAGCTGTCATGACTTTATGGCCGGTAAGCGATGCTCCGATAATTGCGCACATTGAAGCTATTTCATCTTCCATCTGCAAAAATTTGCCGCCTATCTGTGGCAACCTGACCGACATATGTTCGGCAATTTCAGTGGAAGGAGTAATAGGATAACCTGCAAAAAAATCGAGGCCTGCATACAAAGCTGCTTCCACACACACTTCGTTACCCTGAAGAAATTTTACGTTTTCACTCATAATTTTTTCCTGCCGATTTTAAGTAATTTATTTTAAATACAAACAACGACATTTTGTATAGATTTTTACATGATGATTTATCATTGAGCATTTAGCATTGGTCATTCAACATTCGATGTTGGCCGTTTGATGTTCGATGTTCATTTTTCCCTTCTGCCTTCTGCCTCTGTGCCTTCTGCCTTTCCCTTGAGCCTACAATGTTTCAATTTCAATAGCAAGATCCGGACATCTGAATTCACACAGCCTGCAGCAGATACAATCCTTTGCCCTTGCTGCAAACACTTTTTCCTCTTCATCGAGTTCAAGAACTTTCTTGGGACAAAATTCTACACAAATACCGCATCCTTTGCACCAGTCCCTGTTTATAATATGTTTCTTTAACTTTGGTTTAGCCATGGAAAATCCCTTTTTTGTAAGCACCCGGCTATTCAGCCGGATTTTTTATCCAAATAATTCGGTCATGTATTGACTTTATTAAGAGATGTCAAGGGAAATGGGAAATCTTTTTGAAATTGCCTCTTTTAAAATATATTAAAAGTAGCTACCTATGCCTCCGCAGCAATCATGGATGTTTTTTGGGGAGTATAGCATTTTTGCAGCACAACAACGCCCACAAATGCGATAAAGCCGGCAACATCAGCCCAGTATTCCGGCCAGAATAGTCCGACGGCAGCCAGCCATAAAAGAATGGTTTCCAGCCAGGTTGCTTTACGCAGAAAATATCGTTCCAGTCCGGAAGCAAAGGCTATCAGTCCCAATGTAGTAGTAATCATAGTAATTCCAACTTCCCAGTGCATTAGCTCGTAATTTTCACCCATGCCTAAAAGCGGCCTGTAAGCCATTATAATAGGAATGATATAAAGCCCCTTGGCAAGCTTCCACGAAGTAAATGCTGTTCTCATGGGATTTGCGCCTGCTATTCCCGCGCCTGCAAAACTTGCCAGACTCACCGGAGGAGTTACATTGGCGTCCTGTGAATACCAGAATACGATCATATGGGCTACCATTATGGGGACTCCCATATCTAAAAGAGCGGGTCCGGCCAGTGTTGCCAGTACTATATAACTGGCCGTTACAGGCAGCCCCATACCAAGCACCAGCGAGGCTGCACCTATCAAAAGGATGGCAAGGACTTTTATCCCATAGCTAAGATCCAAAACCAAACTGGAGAACTTAAGCCCCATGCCTGTTAGTGTGACCATGCCGACTATTATTCCTGCTGCCGCACAGGCAACAGAAACCATTATGGCGTTTTTTGCTCCATTTTCAAGAGCCCTGATTAATAGTCTAAACTCATTAAGACCGAATCCGCCAAGGCTGATGCGCTTAGAATTTCCTCTGGGCAGACGAGTAGTATCCACTGCCCATCGTATAGTGTTTGCAATTATACTTGTAGCCAGAGTGCTCATCACAGCCACAAAGCCGGCCATCATGGGCGAATAGTTTGACACCAGCACATAAATCAATATCAATACAGGGATAATAAAATGCAACCCCTTTTTGATTACACCCATGATCTTTGGCAGACTCTCTTTTGGCTGCCCCTTCAGACCGAACTTTTGAGCCTCATAATGCACGAAAAAAAGCACCGTAATGTAGTACATGATAGCCGGTACCAAAGCTACTTTTATAATTGTAAGGTAACTTGTGTTGGTAAATTCAGCCATTAAGAATGCCCCTGCCCCCATAATAGGTGGCATAAGCTGACCGCCGGTTGAGGCGGCAGCTTCAATAGCCCCTGCAACATGGGGCCTGTATCCGACTTTTTTCATCATTGGGATTGTGAATGAACCGGTGGCGACTACATTGCCTACTGCCGAGCCTGACACCGAACCCATAAACCCTGAAGCGACAACTGATGTCTTGGCAGGACCGCCTGAAAAGCGGCCGGTAAGCGAATAAGCCAGATCAATAAAAAAGGCTCCGCCGCTGGTGGTTTCTAAAATTGCACCAAAGAGGACAAAAACAAAGACAAAAGTAGCGGCCACACCAATGGGAAGTCCGAATATCCCCTCGGTGGTAAGCCATAATGTGGTGGCAATGCGCTCTATGCTGTAACCTTTGTGAATGATCAACTCGGGCATATATGGTCCGTATATTGCGTATAATATGCCGGTTACACATATGCCTGTCATAATAAAGCCGATCACCCGGCGGCAGGCTTCCAGCACCAGGATGGTGCCGATAATGCTAACCACCAGGTCACTTGTCAGCCAATCCCCCTGGCGTTCAAATATGGCTGTGAGATTGTAGCAGATGTAAAATGTACAATAAACTGATGCAAAAACCAGCGCCCAGTCAAAAAAGAACCAAAAGGTTAATTTATCCTTGCGAGCTCCCTTGAAAGGTGGCTTGAGCAAAAAAGTCAAACTAAGAATCGCCCCCAGATGGATTGAACGCTGCACCAGGGCGGTTAAGGCGGCAACACCGGCAGTGTATAGCTGGTACAGACTTAAGCTGACAGCCAGGATCATCACTACCCTGGCTATTATATTAATTAAAGCCTGGTTTCTATCAGCAGGTTGCATACTGTCTGGCGAATCTTTTTGGGTTTGAATTTCCTGGTTTTCCGGTACATCTTTTTGAGACATTATTAACTCCTAACCACAGGGGTAGCACGATGTGAAATTAAACATCGCCACATTTTGTAAAGCAGGCTCACCGGCTTTGCGGAAAACCGCACAGCTTCGTGCGGAACCACATCTGAAAGGTTTTCCCTTCCTCCTCGCCATATAATTGTATGATCCACCCCGGGGCTTCCCACTCTCAATATAAAATCACCGGTGGGCATATGCATATTCTCAATAACCTCATAAGGACCTCGTCGCACCATCCGTCCCACACCAGGCATTCTACCCATGCCTGCACCAAATTTCAGATATCGCTCCTCCTCAATGTAGATACGCCCTTTTTCATCCAGGCTGTGCTCTTCCCATATGGGTGCATTTTCCACTGAGTGATAATAATGGATGGTAAAACGTTCACCCGGATCAAGGGGCAAGACCAGCAGCGGTCTACTCCCTTTTACAGGTGTTATTTGTAATTCCAGACCGCCCGGCTCAAACCAGGCGGTCAGGATTAAAGAAAAGACAAGGCCGATTAAAGAAAAAATTATAATTCTAACCGACCTGGTCAATTTTCACCTCTAAGGCATCAGCTTTGCGGGGATTGTAATGCCTTTTTCCTTTATGTATTTGATGGTACCCGGATGCAAGGGGATTGGGGAATATTTCACTGCATTTTCTGGCGTAGTATATGCAGCCGAAGGATGAATCTTTTGCAAATAGCTGTTATGTTCAAATAAGGCTTTGGCCAGTTCATAGACCAGATTCGTATCCAGGGACTTTTGACAGATCATCACGTTCCATACACCAATTGTGGGTATATTTTTGTCAGCGCCCCGGTAAACGCCACCTGCCAGCTCCACTCCAGAGTATTTCTCGTTGGCAGCCACGATCTTTTGTGTCTGTTCCTGCGTAAATGAGATAATGTGGATGTCATGAGTAGTAGATAGGTCCAGGATGGAGCTTGTACCAGGTCCTACGGACCAGACGCCGACTTCAATTGTTCCGTCTCTTAAAGCATTGGCGGTTTCAGTAAAAGAGAGCCTGCTGTCTTTATATGAGTCCAGGGGAATTCCCAGGGCCTTGAATACGGCTTCAGCCATAAAATTGGTACCGCTGCCCGGACTTCCGGTGCTGATGTTTCTTCCCTTGACCTGATCGATGTTGGTGATGCCGCTCTTTTTCAGTGTCACTACCTGCAGCAGGTTAGGATACATAATGGCCAAAGAAAGAATATTATGTTTCTTGCCCTTAAACTTGCCTTCACCTTTGTAGCCGGCATCTGCCACGTCCCCCATAACCTCCCCAACCACGGTTTCGCCTTTGTGTGCCAGCTTAACGTTCTCCACACTGGCTCCGGTTACCTCGGCCACTGCCTTTACACCCTTCACATACTTAGACCAGACCTCAGCTACACCACCACCATAAGGATAGTAAATGCCACCGGTCCCGCCCGTACCGATACTGACAAATGTTGTTTTAGCAGCCACCGGCCCTGCCAGGGCCAGTACTACACATAGAGACAGGATAATGCTTGTTCGTTTCATATTAATACCCTCCTTTATTTTCACTTAACAAATTTTATTTTCCCATTGTTTTTACAATAAGCGTTATTGCCTTGGGTTTTTTGTCCATACCAGTTACAGGATAAACAAATTTGGCAGTCTGTCCTGGTTTTACCAGACCCTTTTTGGTATTGCTTGGAAGTAAGCCTCCCACAGCTTTTCCGTTATCTAAAAAGATATTCACTTTAAACCGTTGATCTTCTTTGCTCACGTTTTTTATAGCTACATTAAAGTGAAGTGTATCGCTCCCCTCCCATTTTTTAAAAACGCATGAAAAATCTTCCAACAAGGCTTCAGGCGCTATAGTCTTATCGAACTTACCGTCGGCTACACAAGGAAAGACTTCTCCAGGCTTGGGCTTTGCAGTGATGCAGCCGGTCAGGATCAGGCCTGCTACTGCCAAAATTACTAGCAACCATGTTGATACCCCTTTAAATCGATTCATGATTCCCTCCTTTATTAAAGTTAACAGGTTTTTATTGCTGCCCTAATACATAACAATTTTGATGCCAAAATCTATTATTTCTTGTTTATCATTTAATTTCATGATTTTGGAGCCATTTTGTTATAATTTTAATGTAGGCCAAATGTCAAGACTGTGTTGAAGATTCCGGACTTTGAGCTGGGAAGGCGAAAGTTTTGACCACCCCATACGATCTGCCAGATATACTGGGCAGGCAGGAATAGGTGGAGTATTTCGAAGATTAAAGTTTGAGTCTGACCTCAGAAAAATAGACTCCGCATTTCACAGGGCAGGCACAGAAATTGGGCAGATAAGCGCAGCTTCGAAATTGGACATTTTGAAATCGCCTTTTTATATAAACCTTTTCATCATCTCATCAATTATCTCATCTACGTTTTCAGGCGTAATATTGAGTTCGCGGCATATCTTTTCCGCCCTCGCAAATCTGTGAGGACTGTCCATATCACTCAGGCGCGAAAATATACCCAGTCGCCTTCCAACCTGGAATAAAGCCTGGTGCTTTGAATCCATGGAGAGAAAGTTTTGAATAACTCCTGTCATATATTCCCTGTCATCGGGAAGAACGCCTTCCACTTCCTCAAACAGGTTCAGTATGTGATCGCTCTTGATAACACTGGTTATACCGGCAAGCATTTCCAAAAAAAGGAGAATCTCTTTGGCCATCATAACATCATTGCATTTTTCAAAAGTACCATTCATATAATCTTCATAAAGACCAAGACCATTTGGAATAGCCAGTGTTCTTAGGCGAATAAAATCTGGATTAATCCGGTTTAATGCGTCTGCTGTTTCCAAGGCATGAATCTCGGAGTATTTTCTTCCTCCAAGACCCGGCATAACATATTCAGAAAGCTCAATCCCTGCCTTTTTTACCTTAAGTCCGGCCTTTATGTGAGTCTCTTTTGTAACCCCTTTTTTTATCATCTTAAGAACCTGGTTGGAACCTGATTCAAGACCGATATGAATTCTGTTTAAACCGGCTTCCTTTATAGCTTCTAAATCCGTATCTTTTATCCTGGCAACAGTATGCGATCTGGCATACGATGTGATACGTTCCACCTGACTAAAACGTTTTTTCAAGTGCTTTAATATTTCTACAAGGTCGGCCGGCTTTATAATGAGACTGTTTGCATCCTGGATAAATACTGATCTCATACCTCCTGCAATCCAGCTGAACGCAGCGTTAAAGGCATGTAATTGATCCGGTTCGACTTTTTCTGCGGCCTGCCGGATATCTTTTCGACTTATGTGTCCGGACTCATCAGACAGCTTTTGAAGTTTTTCAACATGGCTGCAAACCGAATCAATATCTTTTTTAATATGCTCTACAGGTCGGATGGAAAATTTCGTTCCCTTGTAAACCGGACAAAATGTGCAGCGATTCCATGGACAGTTCCTCGTTATACGAATAAGCAGGCTGTTTGCCTCGCTTGGTGGTCTTATCGGCCCCTGTTCAAAACCGTTGTACTTTTCAACAGGTTTATTTTGAAAGTTCATTCTGATAATATCTCCATGTTTTTTATTTTTTTGCGAAAAGTTCATTTCTATTTGTATTCTTATACGGTTTCTTTGTGTTTGGGCAATAGATATTTTTTATTGACTCATAAGTCAGAATTCAGGGTTTCTATAACTTTAATTGAGCGAAAAACGCACAACTGCCTGTTGCTTTTGTATGATGTCCGTTGGTATATATGAGATTAATTTGTCTGATGTGTTATATATCACAGTAGAGGCCAGCTTGTTTCATATTATCTTTACCTCTTTACAAACCACTTTCCAGAGCATTTCATTTGCCATGAAAAATTGACATCTTGAAATGCTATTGACACATATTGACATTTAAACTTGAAAGTCTGAATTTTTTATGTCATTATCTTTGCATATCGTTTGTGATTTAATTTACTGTAAAAACAGTGGTTAACAAGATTTCTTATTATCTGTTAGCGCTTATTGAGATATACCCTATTCAAAAAATTTAAATTGTTTTACCGGCTGTTTTCTTCGGTCATTCTTTTTCTTAATAAATCTTCGCTGTTTCTGAATAGGGAATAAATAAGCCTTCTGTTTCATTTCTATTTTTTTGCGGAACAAATTGCTTTGAATATATTAGAGACAATTAGAATTGGGCCGTACGAAGGTTGGCTCTTCGAAGAAATGCCGGATAATATGCGTGAACTACTTCCTTTCTGGCTTGTAGGGAAACGCGTTGAGGATGGAAAGGAAATCGTTTCCGGTCGCGTCTATCGCTGGAACAATTATATTGTGAAATTCTTTGGCTCCAAATGGGCCCCGCAATACTACTTCCGCCATAGTCCAGCCTGGCGTTTCGCTAAATCATATTATGAGTTAAAACCCATTTTAAGTCCCTGCCCTATCGCATTATTCGAGAGGAAAAATCTCTTTCGTATGTATGAAAGTGCAATTATTGTGAAATATCTTGAAGGTCGAACGCTGAAACAAGTCTGGAATAACGATTCATCTGCAATAGAAGTTCTTCCGACCTTCTTTGCCGAAATGCACAAACGCCGAATTTTTCACTGCGACCTTTCGATCAACAATCTACTGTGGACAAAAAATAAGTGGGCGCTGATAGATCTTGACAGTATTGATTCATGGAGTTATCGTCGTATCCTATATTCACTTTCTTATAGGTACTATGTGCTATATAGGTGGACAAAACTTTATTGCAGCCTGCAACTTGATGACAAGCTACAAGAGGTATTCTTCAAGTATTTAGATGAAACGGGTTTGTCCTGGAACAAAGAGGCCACATGGAGCCGCATCGACCATCAAGCACGAAAGATCTATAAGCGCATTAAAATACACGGTCGTGGTTAGCGTCTCCCGTGTATTTTCTGATTTCTCTTCTCAATTTCTGCGAACTTCCAAAGCCGCCTCAGCGTATCTGGATCCTGACTACGCCGCCGGAAGAGGGAGGCTTGGTGTTATATCTTAAAAGCCATGCCATCATTTCCTCCCGATTTAAAGCGGGGCGGGGTATTTTCCCCGGAACCATCAGATATACTTTCCTGTGGTCCAGATTCCGCCAGTCCTCTTCCTTCTCAAAGTAACCTCTTGCGCTGATGGAAGGTACACGATTGTAGTACTTGGAAGCTATTCTGATAAAAATTTGAAGGCTTGGGGCTTCTACACCGGTAAGTATGATTTGTTTGTCCAGGTTTTCCTCTATGAACTTCCACTGCCAAGCATGGTACTTCCTCGTAGACCACGTTTCAACGT
>Ga0114919_10002195_pt1 | contig 15780 bp, 10 predicted proteins | sample BlataG_FD_88682 | JGI IMG/M metagenome (GOLD analysis project Ga0114919, IMG submission 88682) | Deep subsurface microbial communities from Black Sea to uncover new lineages of life (NeLLi) - Black_00105 metaG | ecosystem: Environmental > Aquatic > Marine > Oceanic > Sediment | place: Atlantic... | reverse complement strand
GGCATGGGGGCAAGTTCCCAGGCCCTCTTCGCCCGCGTTGGCGGAGGCATCTTCACCAAGGCAGCCGATGTCGGGGCCGATCTCGTCGGCAAGGTGGAGCAAAACATTCCTGAGGATGACGCCCGTAACCCTGCCACCATTGCTGACAACGTGGGCGACAACGTGGGCGACGTGGCCGGGATGGGGGCTGACCTCTACGAGAGCTATTGCGGGAGCATTCTGGCAACGGCTGCCCTCGGCGTGGCAGCCTTCGCCGGCCCTGCTGAGTCCGACTATTTCCTCCAGTTGAAGGCCCTGTTCCTGCCGATGCTGATTGCTGCCGTTGGGATCGGGCTGTCGGTCTGGGGCATCTGGCAGGTCCGGACTGATGAAAACTCATCGCAGAAGTCGCTGCTGGCCGCACTGGCCCGCGGCATCAATCTTTCGACGATCGCCATTGTTGGCGCGGCAGTCGTCCTGACCTTTCTGTTGCTGGGCTGGTCGCATATCGGTGTGTCTATCAGCGTGATCGTCGGCCTGGTCGCAGGCTGGCTGATCGGCAAGTGGACGGAGTACTCAACCAGTAATGAGTTTGCTCCAACAAAGGAACTTGCGGACCAGGCACTGACCGGCCCGGCGACCATCATCATCGGCGGTGTCGCCGAGGGGATGCTGTCGGTCTGGGCGCCGGTGCTCATTACTTGTGTAGCCACCCTGTTGGCGTTCGGGTTCGCCAATGGGTTTGATTTCGATGATCCCAATGCCTTTGCCCTTGGTCTCTACGGCGTCGGTATTGCGGCTGTTGGCATGCTCTCGACGCTTGGTATCACGCTGGCGACCGATGCCTATGGGCCAATCGCTGATAATGCTGGCGGCAATGCCCAGATGGCCGGTATGCCGGAGGTTGTGCGGGAACGCACCGATGCTCTTGATGCCCTCGGCAACACGACTGCCGCTACCGGCAAGGGTTTTGCGATCGGCTCGGCGGCGTTGACGGCCTTGGCCTTGCTGGCCGCCTATGTTGAAGAGGTGCGGATCGGCTTTGAACGCTGGGGTGAAGCTGCGGTGACCGTCACCGAGAGTGGCGCCGTCCAGCCGGATTCGTGGGTCAAGGTGGCCGATGGCGTGCTGGTGAAGGCCGGGGCCACTCCGGCGGAGAATCAGACCTGGCTGCTCGTCGATAAGCGGGAACTAGTAAAGCAGGTGCCCGACTACGCGAAACTGCCGGGTGGTTCGGTGATCGAAAAGATGCCTGAGACCAAACCGCTTGAGGCCGCCCATGATCTGGTCGAGGTCAAGGCGGCTCGGATGGCTGACTTCATGCGGTTCTATGACGTCACGCTCATGAACCCCAAGGTGCTCGTGGGCATGTTCCTGGGGGCGATGAGCACCTTCGTCTTCTGCGCCCTGACGATGAAGGCCGTCGGCCGGGCCGCCAAGGGCATGGTCGAGGAGGTACGGCGTCAGTTCCGTGAAAAGCCGGGCATCATGGAGGGAACTGAGACGCCCGATTATGCGGCCCCAGTCGCGATTAGCACCAAGGCGGCCCAGCGGGAAATGGTGCTGCCATCGCTACTTGCCCTGCTGACCCCGGTGGTCGCTGGCATTCTGCTGGGCGTGGGTGGAGTGATGGGCCTGCTTGTTGGTGGGCTCACCAGTGGCTTCTGCGTGGCGGTCTTCATGGCGAATGCCGGCGGGGCCTGGGACAACGCGAAGAAGCACATTGAAAGTGGTGTGCACGGGGGCAAGGGAACCGAGGCTCACAAGGCGGCGGTCGTCGGCGACACGGTCGGTGACCCCTTCAAGGACACCAGTGGCCCCAGCCTGAATATCCTGGTCAAGCTGATGAGTATGGTGAGCGTTGTTGCCGCGGGCCTGGTGGTGCGGTACAGCCTTGAGGCACTTGGCATCTTTTGAGCACGGGATTTGGCTTTCGCGTGGTGGCGGACGATCCGACCGGCCCACGGGCCGGTTTGCTTGCCACTCCGCATGGTGAGGTGGCGACGCCGCTGTTCATGCCGGTGGCTACCCTCGCCTCGGTCAAGGGCGTCGATATCGGGCGGGTCGGTGAGACCGGCGCAGCGATGCTGCTGGCCAACACCTATCACCTGCACCTCAGGCCCGGTGAGGATCTGGTGGCCCGCTCCGGTGGGCTGGCTCGATTCATGGGCTGGTCGGGGCCAACGCTGACCGATAGTGGCGGCTATCAGGTCTTCAGCCTCGCCCAGCAGGTAAAAGTGACCGATCGTGCCGCGACCTTTCGGTCGCACCTCGACGGCAGTGCGGTGGACCTGACGCCTGAGCGGGCGGTGGCGATTCAGGAGAAGCTGGGCGCTGACATCGCGATGCAGCTTGATCATGTCATTGGACTACCGGCCGACCGCTCCGCCGTTGCCGAGGCGATGGAGCGGTCGCTCGCCTGGGCAGAGCGGAGTCTCGCTGTTCGGCAGCGGGCCGACCAGGCTATGTTCGGCATCGTGCAGGGAGGTCTGGAGCCCGACCTCCGCGAGGCCAGTGCTCGCCAGCTGCGGAGCCTGCCCTTCGAGGGCTATGCCGTCGGCGGTCTTTCGGTGGGGGAAGGGCCGGAGGCGATGGCCGCCTGTCTCAATGCGACCATGCCCCACCTGCCTGCCGACAAGCCCCGGTACCTCATGGGAGTCGGCAAGCCCGAGGACATTGTCAATGCGGTTGCGGCAGGGATCGACATGTTTGACTGCGTGCTGCCGACGCGATGCGGCCGCAATGCCCTGCTCTACACATTCTCGGGTCCCCTCCGGCTGCGGAATGCTCGGTTCGCTGAAGATCAGGCCCCGGTTGAAGAAGGCTGCCCCTGCCTGGCCTGCCGGCATAGCCGCAGCTATTTGCGGCACCTATTTTTGGCCGGCGAGATGCTCGGGCCCGTTTTGGCGACAATTCACAACCTCACCTTCTATCAGCGGCTTGTCGGTCGGCTGCGGGAGGCCATCGTGGCGGGGCAGTTTGGCCAGACCCGACAGAATCTCCTGCTGGGGCTGGCCAGCTGAGCGGCCCGTTGGGAGACTCTGGCCCGGGCGGTGACCGCTGGACTTGTCCACAGCGACTGCTGCCAACTACATTTTCCGGTTCGAGTCCATTCGTCAGCCCCCTGCAAAATTCCGTCGATGTTGTATTCCTGCCAGCTTTTCAACTTTGCCTCTCTGCTGGCAGCGGCCGAACCAGGGCCACCGCCCGGCCCGCTCGAACTGCTGATCACCTATCTACCAATGGTGTTGATCGTGTTCGCGGCCTGGATGCTGCTGTACCGGCCAGAGCGGGAACGGATGCGGAAACAACGGGAACTACTCGCGGGCATCAAAAAGAACGATCGGGTGGTCACCGCTTCGGGGATCTGTGGAACCGTGGCCAGCGTCGACCGGGAACACGACCGGGTGGTGCTCAAGGTTGACGAGGGCTCCAACGCCAAAATCACCTTTACGCTGGCGAGTGTCAGTCAGGTGCTGACAGAGTCCGACACTGGATCGACGGGCGAGCGGCCCGTGTAGGCCTGCGCGAGATTTGCATAAGACGATTGATATCCTGACGAAAGAAGAGATTGATGAATCGCATGGATGGCTGGTTCGGAATGCTTGCCCAGGCTGTTGACGGGGGTGTCATGACCGTCCCATGGTGGGAAGAGAGTTGGGCGGTTTGGGGGGTAACGCTGGCAGTGGTTGCCGTCCCAACCTTTCTGGCTTGGCTGATCACGCGGCAGTTGCGGGTTGCGAGCCTCTGGGGTCGGCTGGCAACGGTGCTGGTTGCCCTTGCTGCCGGTCTGGTGGTGACCAGCCTCGGCTGGCCGCCCCGGATGGGTATCGATCTGAAGGGGGGCGTAATCCTGGTCTATGAGATCGATGCGGAGAAACAGCCAGAGGACGGCGTCAGCATGGACAAGCTGGTCGCCGCCGTCAGTCGTCGGGTTAATCCCGGTGGCCAGAAAGAGGTAACCGTCCGTCAATATGGCCTCAACCAGATCGAGGTCATCGTGCCGGAGGTCGATCAGGCCGAGGTCGAACTGATCAAGCGAATTGTCTCGAGCGCCGGGGTGCTCGAGTTTCGTATCGTCGCCAATCCACAGGATCCTCGCCACAAGGACGTTATCGCAAAGGCGTCGCGTTCACCCGGGATGCAGGTCAGTGACGGTAAGCGGCCAATCGGTCGTTGGGTGCAGATAGACACCGCCAAGATTGACCCGTCCGGTGATCCCAGTCTGATCACGCGACAGGCAGCCGACGGCAATCCTGAGGTTCTGATGGTACTCGACCGGTTTGATGTGACCGGAGGATATCTCTCCAGGGCTTCTGGCGGCTACGACCAGAATCTGCAGCCCTGTGTCAATTTTTCGTTCAATTCCCAGGGGGCGGCCCTGTTCGGCACGCTCACCAGTCAGAATCTGCCCGATCCAGCCAACCGGCTCACCAGTCGCCTCGGCATCCTGCTGGACGATGTGCTGCTGTCGGCCCCGACAATCCGCAGCACGATTTCGAGCGACGGCCAGATCACCGGCAGCTTTAAGCAGGCCGACGTCGACTTTCTGGTCGGTGTGCTCAATGCCGGCAGCCTGCCGGCAGCGTTGTCGAAGGATCCGATCAGTGAGCAGAAGATCAGCCCGCAACTGGGAGCCGACACGATCCGCTCTGGCGCCCAGGCGATGCTGCTGGCAACCATTCTGGTGCTCAGTTTCATGCTCGCCTATTACCGTTTTTCTGGCCTGGTGGCCGACCTGGCCGTCCTGCTCAACATCGTGCTGGTGCTTGCGCTGATGATCTCGATCAAGGCGGCCTTCACGCTCGCAGGGTTGGCAGGCCTGGTGCTGTCGGTCGGCATGGCGGTCGACGCAAACGTGTTGATCTATGAGCGGATGCGGGAAGAACTCGATCGCGGAGCCTCGGTTCGCATGGCCATCCGGAATGGCTTCCAGCGAGCATTTTCAACGATTGTCGACTCAAACCTCACGACCTTGATTACCGGCATCGTGCTGTTTTCGATCGGGACCGATCAGCTGAAGGGCTTCGCCGTGACGCTGATTCTGGGCCTTACGCTCAATCTCTTTACAGCTGTCTTCTGCTCGCGGGTGATCTTTGACCTGGCGGAGCAGACCCGGCTGTTGAAGAAGCTCTCGATGGCCCGGCTCTTCGGCCGGACTGAATATCAGTTTGTTCGTTGGGTACGGCCAGCCGTGATTGGCTCACTTGTCTTCATCGCCGTTGGCCTTACGGCCGCATGGCAACGGGGGCAGGGGTTGTTCGATATTGACTTCACTGGTGGCACCAGTGTCCAGATTGCCTTTCAGCCTGATCAGGCCTTGGAAATCGCTGCTGTTCGTGATGCAGTTTCGGGCCTGCCGGATGTCGCAGTCAGCTCAGTGACGGTTGGTGACGCCGCCGCCAACCTGCGATACAAGATTGACACGTCACAGCGGGATGCGGCGGCAGTCGAGCAGACGCTGCGAGAGGCGTTCCCTGGCCGCCTGGCAACCTATTCGATGGGCTTCGGGGAAATCGTGTCATCAACCGGCAAGGAAGCTGCCGGTGGCACGGCAGCTGACGATGGGCCAGATTCCGAAGGTCCAGTCAGCGACGAGCAGCCAGCGGCCGATGCCAAGGCAACCGCCTCACAATCGTCCAAGGATGCGCCCGAGGAGGATGTTGTCTCGCTCAGCACAGCAGTTGAACTCGACTTCCCTCAGAAGATCAACCTGCCAACCCTCCGAGAGACGATTGAGCAGGCCTTTGCTGCGGCAGGTCATGCGGAGGCAGCGTTTGAATTGACTGCCCCGGAGATGACAGCCCGATTAAAGCCTTACCGGACCTGGTCACTGTCGACGACCCTCGATCCTGAGGCGACTCGGGGTGTGCTTGAACAGGTCGCATCCAAACTGGCTGAAACTCCAATCTATCTGTCGGCGAATACGATCGGTGGCAAGGTGGCGGGCAACACCAAGGTGACGGCGGTTTACGCCTTGCTGGCCAGCCTGGTAATGATTGTGGCCTATGTCTGGCTGCGGTTTCAAAACGTGGCCTTCGGGCTGGCAGCGGTCGTCGCGCTGCTTCACGACGTGCTGGTGACCATCGGCTGTCTGGCCCTCAGTATCTATGTGGCGCCATTCCTCGGCTGGGCGCTCGTGGATGATTTCAAGATCAGCCTTGATGTGGTGGCGGCCCTCTTGACGACCGTCGGCTTCTCGATCAACGACACGATTGTGATCTTTGACAGGATGCGGGAAATCCGTGGAAAAAGCACCACCGTCACGGCGGAAATGGTTGATAGGGCCGTCAATCAGACCCTCAGCCGTACGATCCTCACTTCCGGGACGGCACTGCTGGCAACGCTCATTCTCTATGCACTCGGCGGGCAGGGCATTCATGCCTTCGCTTTTGCCACGCTGATTGGGATTGTCAGCGGTACGTATAGCACGATCTATATCGCCGCGCCGATTGTCCTCTGGCTTCAGGGCCGCCTGGGGACGGTAGGGATCCCGGCAACCCGGCCTGCTAACCAACCAGCCTAGCCGTTGGCCAAACAGACTTCATAGCGCTTTCGGCCTAGGGTTGCTGCAGAACTTCAATGGGTGCTGGCCGCTCATCGCTGCACCATTTGGCGGCAACTCTTTTTCGTGTTCGGCGGAAAGAGAGAATTTCCGCGCGGCTGCATTGCTTGCGAGGATGCGGGTCAGGCCGACCTTTCTGTTCAATCGGCTGGTGACAGGCTGACAGAAAATTCTTGATGCCAGATAGCCCGCGTCGCAGCGTAGCGCATAGTTGAGAGAGTCTGTAGGCCTCCCGTGGCCGACAGATTTTTTTGGGTGTTGATGAGTTCGCCCCCGCTGCAAGCCCGCCTTTTCTTTGGTGCTATCCATGTCAAGTGTTTTGCAAGTCATCCGCTTTGCCCTGGGACTGACGATGGTGGCTGCTGGCGGGTTTCTAGCGGCTCCGTTTGTTTCCGCCGTAATGGATTCGGCCCGGGAGTCCGCCGGTTCCCAATCGCAAATTGGGCCGCCACGGCAGACAGCTGCTCTCCAGTCGGCAGGAGTCTTTGCGGTGCCAGGTACCACAGGTCATGCCCTTCCCAGGCAGCCGAATAAACCCCTGCATCAAGATTTCCCCCCACCTCCTGGGGCGGCGTCGATGGTGCCCCCCCAGCCTTTGCCACCGGTCCAGCAGGCAGGGCCACCGCCAGGGTTGCACAGTGCCTATCGATCGACGGTGCAGATGCCCCCCCCGCCACTTCTCGATCCAGCAGCACCATCACCCGCTCGTCTTGACCATGGGTTGCAACCGTTCCCCGCCACTGTAAACCGGTCAGAAGAAATGAGTGTTCCCGATGTCTATCGGGTGCAAGACGGAGACGATCTGACCGCCATTGCGACAAGGTTGTACGGGCACCCCAGAGGGGCCACAGTGCTTTGGCAGGCGAATGCAGATCGGCTGGAAAGTCCCGATTTGCTGCCAATCGGTATGCCACTGAAGGTCCCGCCCGCCTGGGAGGTGTTTCAGGCCGATCCCGCTTTTGCTGGGCGGACCCAGCAGATTGAACCGCAGCACCGGCAGCAACAAGTGGTGCCGGCAGGCGGCGTGAGCCTGGGTAGCCAACCGGGAGTGGCGACAGTTTCCCATCAGTCTGATCAGGCAATCAGGCCATGGCTGGGAAAAGCTCCGACAGTTCCCACTATGGCGACCGTTCAACCAGCGCCTCTCGGGGGGCGGGGCAGCCTCCGAGTCGCTGCGGGTGAAACGCTCGAGTCGATTGCCCAGCGTGTCTACGGTGATCCGCAGATGGCCGCTACATTGTTTGCAGCTAACAGTGACCGGCTGCGAAGCCCAGAGTTATTGGTTCCAGGCATGGAACTGCGGCTGCCTTAGCCCGTGCGGCATCTCATGCCAGTCTGCCGAGGCTCACCTGCTTTTCGTTTTGCCAAGTTCACCAATGAACCAGCTGCAGAACTGGTCGGGCCTGAGCTTCCCTGACTGAAGAGTAGCCAGCTTGTCTGCCTGCAAGGGCGACTTGATTTGGACGAATATGACCGGCCCAGTGTCATCCTTCCTGCCTGCAGGTGACTCAGTCTTCGTGCCATCTGACTGCTGCTGAAACCAGTTCGACGGTCGTGCCTGCTTCAGTGTCTTGAAGAGCCGGTCGGCTTGAGAATCATCTTCACCCGCGATAATCATTACGGGTAAGCCTTCTAAAATCGGTTTGACGGGCCGCCGGTCGACAATCGATCTTGCTGCCAGGGCTGCGTTGATCGAAATGCCCTTATCTGCCCAGACTGGACTGATCAAAACAAGGCCATCGACGTCCTGCCCCTGAGGGCCACGGGTATTTGGCTGCCACCCCCAGTCGGCGGCCGTCCAGAGGGCAGCAAGTGTGCCTCCCAGCCCTGATCCAATCACGCAGAATCGTTCTAGGTCGACCTCGCCGTCGCGGGCTTTGGCCTGAAGCCAGTTTCGTACCGTTTCCAAATCTCCACGTATCCGGGCCTGGCTACGGATCGAACCGCCGCCCGTCCCTGCGATCATCAAGAGCTCATTGCGTTGGAGGGGTGGGCCAACCCGATTTCCAGCCCCCGTAATACTTCCTCGTAGGTCAGGTACCGCGACAGCACAGCCTGCTCGCTGGAGGCTGGCGGCCAACTCTCGGACGGTGGCGTGTGATCCACCAATGTCGTGGACAAGGAGCACGGTAGCGGCGTTATCGCCTGCCGGTGGGTAGAAGGTCAGGCCGATGCCCACCCCATCTGAGGTCTCGAGGGAAGCAGTTTCAATGGTTCCATCGGCCCCCACGGCGATTGAACTAATTGCCATTGAAAGCAGCAGGCCGGCACATTGGCTACGGGTAATTGTGGGGGTGATGAAGCAATGCAGCACGAGTTTCCTCGACGAATGGCAGGAGCGGCGACTTGCGGGGCTATCGGGCAGGGGAAGCCGAGTATCGTTTTGTTGAGTATACTTTTACCAGGGAAAACTTTGTGAAAAGTGATGCCCGTGGATTGGTGCGACTCAGCAACACTCTCGAGCGGGAGGATCGAATGGGAGAGCAGCAAAACGAAGCTCAGAAAGCACTCGCGGACGAGACCCCTGTTCCACCACCCGTCCCTGATGCACCTTCATCTGCTGGCAGCAATGTGCCAGAGCGAGTATTCCCTCTCATTGTACCCGTTGCTTCCGCACCGGCTCAAGCAGCCATGCGAACAAGCGGTGGCCGTGGTCGCGTGCCAGGATGGCTGGTGAGTTTTTCACTGCATCTGCTTGTGCTCATCGGTTTGGCGGCAGTCGCCATTGATCCGCCGCCGATACCGGTTCCGGTCATCATGCTTGAGCAGGAACCAGAAGAGCCGGAACCCGAGCTGGTGATTGAGCCAGAAGAGCTGGCAGTTTCCGAAGAAGAATTCGAGGATATCGGTGCTCTTAGTGAAGCGGGAGCAAGTATTGCTGAGGCGGTCTCACCTGCGCTGGCCGAGCTTTCGGTGGTTCCTCTTCGGGCCGACACGATGCTTGAGACAAAGGTGCGAGTGGAGCCGGTCAGCTTTGAAGCGATGGGGCCGAATCAGGTTGACCAGCTGATCGAGATGGTGGCAGGTGTCAATGTTGGCGTGGCTGCCACCGGAGCTGCCGGTGCTGTCGATCGGCTCAGTCTTGAAATCGCTCGATCATTGGAAGATGCGCCAACCTGTGTCTGTTGGGTTTTCGACCAGTCCGTCAGCCTCGCTGGACAGCGGCAAGAGATTGCTGCGAGGCTTGATCGGGTATTTCGTGAGCTGCAGGTGGATGAGCAGGGGGGACTTCCGACCGGCCTGACCAACATGGTGCTCGCCTACGGCCAGCGTTTCAAATTCATAACCGACCGCCCCACGGCCCTCTCGGCTGATGTGATAGCGGCTATCCGTGGAATCGAAGTCGACAATAGCGGGCTTGAGCAGACCTTTACCGCTATTCAGGCGGCGGCGGAGCGGCTCAATTCAAATCCGGGGGCAGGCCGCCGTAACAGCATGGTCATCGTCTTCACTGACGAGGTTGGCGATGATCAACTCATGGCCGATCGGGTGGCGGCCCGTTGCCGAAGACTGGATACTCCCGTTTACGTGGTTGGGGTGCCAGCACCATTCGGACGTCGATTCATCGAGATGAAGTATGTCGAGTTTGATCCGTCGTACGCCTCGGCTGAGGAATGGGCGGTAGTTGAGCAGGGGCCAGAAACGCTGTTCCCTGAGTCAGTCAGGGTCGGCAGCACTGCCGTTGCCGACGAAGCAATTGACTCAGGCTTCGGGCCGTTCAGTCTGTCCAAACTCTGCTATCAGACTGGCGGCATCTACATCGCAGTCCATGCCAATCGAGATGCCACGGGTCGCGTGAATGATCGGATGACGGCGGCGATGAGTTCTCGCATTCGTTACTTCTTCGATCCAGAGGCCATGCGGGATTATCAGCCTGACTATGTTTCAGCTGCAAAGCTCAAGCAGAAACTCAACGCCAATCGTGCCAAGCAGGCATTGGTGGAGGCAGCGACAGCCACCAATCTTTCCCCGATGGAGTCTCCGGAAACAACCTTTCCCAGAAAGAGCGAGGGTGAGTTGGCAGGTCTGCTGACGCTTGCTCAACGGGCAGCGGCCGTGCTCCAGCCCCGAATCGATGCCATTCACAGGGTGCTGCTCAGTGGCCTGAAGGACCGAGATGCCATTGAGGAAAAGCGGTGGCGAGCCGGCTATGACCTGGGTATGGGGCGTATCCTCGCACTTAAGGTGCGGACCGACGCCTACAATCTCATGCTCGCGCAGGCCAAAGCCGGCATGCAATTTCAGAATCCCAAGAGTGATACCTGGGTGTTGCGGCCCGCCGCCGAAGTTCGGGTTGGTTCACAGACTGAAAAACTGGCCGAGCAGGCGCGTGTAATTTTGGAGCGAGTGGTGCAGGAGCATCCGGGAACGCCTTGGGCGTTCATTGCCGAAAAGGAACTGCAGTCCCCACTCGGGTATCGTTGGGATGAGATCCATACGGGCATTAACGACCCGCCGCCACCTCGGCCTGCGGCGAACAACAATAATAACCCACCTATGCCGCGGGATGACCAGCGGCGAATGCTCGGGCCCCCAAAGCCGAAGCGAAACCTCAAGCGGATCTGAGCAAGAGTGTCGGCTCGTCTGCAAACGCCCGGCAGCCAGTCGATTTGGCTTCTCCCACGAAGCCTCTGTGGGGGTGCCCGTGCTCCTTGCGCGATGTTCACGTCGGCCCTCGTGGCCGTCGCTCACTGCCTGTCCGCGGTGCTTCGCCTCCTGGCTGCGTTTGCTTCCAGCGCCCGCTCGTGGGTAGGGGCACTCCCTCACTGGTCAACCGTGTTGTGTCGGAGGAAGCCGGGAGCGGGAGCGACCGGACTGGTAGCACGCAACCTCAACTCACCCTGCCGGTCCACCGGCTTCCGCCGGAGGCTTCCAGTGTTCGCAGCGAGGCGGCCAGCATGCGGCCCAAGGAAAGTCGGGCAGGATGCCCGTTCGGTTCGGCACGCTAGAAGCTCAGATGCCTGCGGAACGGAATTGGTGTTCGATGCCCTTCAAGTCCCTCAGGGCCGTCGCCGGACCCCTTCGAAAGCCCCCAGCGTAAGCTGGGGGATCCTCCGGTCGATCCCCGGGCTCGCGCCCGGGGCTTCCGAGGAGCGTCCTCACGCCGACAGAAGAGATCTGTGACTGTCGCGCCGAATAGGATTGGCAGGATGCCCGAGCTTTGGGTGAGACGAGCACGACCACACACTCCGCCTACCGTCCGGCGGCAGGATGCCGCCGATGAGCACCAGCGGAATGATGAAAACCTTGGCTTTTCATCATTCCGCCCCAAGGAAAGTCGGGCAGGATGCCCGAGCTTTCCGTGAAACTAGTAAATCAGATTCTCTTCTGCGAAGTACGCACGGCTTTCGTAGGCGTGGAAGGGACGTGAAAGCCTGCCTGAGAGAATGCGAAGAAACAGTCCGCGGAACTGCTGCTCGGACTGGTCGGCGGTGGGGATGGCGCTGTCTGCAGGAAAGGTGAAGTCCTCCAGTTGCTTTTCAAATACGACCATTCCATCAGCGACATCAAAGACTCTTAGATGAGCCGTTGTCCGGCCGCGGTAAAGGGTAGAGCCCTCGTGTAATGAGAAATGATCAAGATCAATACCCACGACGAGGTCAGCATCAACTGCCTTGCCGAGCGTTGGGTAGTCGACCCAGGCATTCTCATCGAGCCAGCGGGAGACCTCCTGCTGACTAATGACTTTCGTTCCTCGGACGTTGTCACGGATGTTTGCACCAACTCGCTGGGCAAGATCACGGGCGGTGCCGGCGTCAGTGAATTCCAGTTCGACGACTGGCCGGCAGACCACTGCCACATGCTTGCCCCGCAAGCCTTTGTATTCTGCCGGCACATCCTCGGGACGGATCAAATAGGCGACTGTCAGGAGCGTGGAGCAGCCGTTTGAGGTGATCAGCAGGCAGCAGAGGCCGAACAGCAGCCCCCATCGATAGCTGGAAAAATATGCTCTGAGATTCCGCATGAAATTACCTCGAGACGCGGTGCCATGATGCTGCGAGAGAGCGAGAGGCTATCGAGACAAGCAGTCTGCCTCAACCGCATTTCAGGGTTGTTCGGTAATGGCTTCATTCGGTGATGTTGTCGGCTTTCCCCCTTTGGTCCAAGGTCGGCTGGTAGGCTGGGGGAGATGCGGCAGGCTTGGCGGGCCTGCCTAGTTTCAATCGGTTGGCTCCCGGAGTGGTGATAAGGTGCACGGCAGCGAGAAAGAAAAGACGCCTTTGCCTGCGGCATTTGAGGCAGCCGTCGCTGCTGGGCTACCGGCCAGTTGGGATTGGCACCAGCCGGTGATCTTGGCGGTCTCGGGAGGTGCCGACAGCATGGCGTTGTTGCAGGCAGTCGCGGCGATTGTGCCATCGCAAGCCCGGCAGCGGGTAATCGTCGCCCATGTCGAGTATGACCTTCGTAGTACTGCCGAGCGGGACCGCAGATTTGTCATGGCGCAGGCTGAGCGGCTGCAACTTGCCTGCTACTGGCAGCATTGCCCGGTGGTTGGTTCGGGGGAAGCCGTCGGCATTGGGCTTGAGGCGGCAGCAAGAGAGCTGCGGTACAGGTTTTTCTCGAAACTGGCATATGCCCATGGTGCTAGGCATGTGGCAGCCGGGCACACGCTCGACGATCAGGCGGAAACGATTCTGCATCGTATCTTGCGGGGGACGGGCATCGCCGGTCTTGCCGGCATGCAGCGGAACCGGCAGCTTGCGGAGGGTGTCAGCCTAGTTCGGCCGATGCTCGGCCTGCGGCGGTGGCAGGTCGAGGAGTACTTGCGGGTGACCGGAACCTCTTGGGTGCAGGATGAATCAAATGACGACCTGCGATTTGCCAGGAACATCCTTCGGCATCGGCTACTGGCCGAGGCAGAGCAGGGGCCCTACCCGGGAGCAACCGAGGCAATCGTCAGACTTGGCGAGCAGGCAGCTGCCCGGACGGCCGATCGTGCGGTGACTATTGAGCGTCTGATCGAGCAGGCCGTTGAGCGGCAGCCGGACGGGGCACTGCTGCTGCATGACCGACTTGCAGAGCTCGCCGGGAGCGACGGTCAGCTGATGGCAGATGTTTTCATTGCCCTCTGGAAGCAGGAAGGCTGGCCACGGCGGGATCTCTCAGGTCGGCATCTCGGACAGTTGACACTGATGCTCGCTGGCCCCGAGGCGGTCGGCGGCAACGCGGTCACTGCCGCCAGCCTCCCTGGGGGCATTCGAGCCTGCCGGCATCCGCAGGGAATCCAGTTGTGGCCACCGGGAGTCAGCGGTAGCTGAATAGTCCCACGCTCCAATGGGAGCATTTCTGTGACGGCACCGGTTCAGGGCGTGTCGGTCAGGCGGTTGGCCCTGCTGCACCATCGGCAATTGTTTCGTCAGCCGAGACGTCATGGTCTATACCGCCGGGTTCCTGATGTGCTGGATGGGTACGGTCTTCTTCAGCACCAAGATGCACCGCCGTGTATCCACCGCGACTCTGAAAATATCCTCCCAGCATCAGATAACAGATCAGCATAAAGCCCGGGAAAGCCGCCATCTTGGCGAGGGCATCAAACTGACCGGCCTTGTTGGCAGCAGCCAAAGCTTCAACTGCCCCTTCGGCCTGAAGGCTCCCCGTCTTTTCGGGGTCGATTGCCTTGTAAGGCAGGCCAAGATAGTTCTTCTCAACAAGAACCTGGGCGGCAATGTCCTGTGAGGAGGCAGCCAACTCGCTGCTTGCAGTTCGCTCCTGCAGAAAGCCAATGTAGGGGAACCCCAGGACGCCCACTGCGATCATGCCGATACCCGAAATCGCATTCAGGGTGAGGGCCCCCCCCTTGGGACACTGCTCGGCGGTGATGCCAAGCATCGTCGGCCAGAAGAAGGTTTTGCCAAAGCCGTAGAGCGTTGCTGCGGCAAAGATGATTCCCAAGCCGGAACTGCCAGTCTGTGAGAGAGCGAGCAGGCCGGCAACTGCAAGTACGGAACTGAGGATCAGCAGTCCGATTGGTGAGAGTTTGTGGACGATTGGGCCGGCAAAGAACCGTAGGACCATCATGATTGCCGAAGTGTAGATAAGCACCCAACCGGCATTGAAGCCGGCCTCTTTCATCGGTTCCTCCATCAGTCCGCTGATCCAGCCATCGGTGCCGATTTCGGTCGTCGCCAGCGGCATCATGATAATGATGAGGAAGGCAAGAATGCCTCGCCCGAGGCTTCTGGTGTAGGCCGCAAAGCCGATGGTGACCACCAGGGTCAGGAAACCGGTCACCCCGATTGACCAGCCAAAAACCTCTCCCAGTTGCATGAAGATCAGGCCGAAGCCGACCAGGGCGCCAAATCCACCGAACTCAGCGAGCATGTCCCGGTAGCTCACCCCTGCCTGCTCAGTTTCACTGACTGGGAACTTTGCGTTGGCGAGCATCGCCAGATAGATCACGGCGGGCAGGGCAATGATTCCCAGGACAATTCTCCAGTCGCCGTTGGCGGCAGTGTCAGCCAAGGCGATTGTCATGATGCCGGCGATGACGAGTCCACCTGGCCAGGCAGCATGCAGGATGTTGAGCCACTTGGTCTTTTCGCGGCTGAACATGTTGGCCACGACCGGATTGATAAAAGCCTCGACGGTTCCGTTGCCCAACGCCAGCACAATGCTCCCCCAGTACAGAAGAGCATGGCCTTTTTGTTGAGCCGCGGCCACTTCCGCCCCCTCAACCCCCTGAATGGCTGCGTAGGCGAGGCAGGCCAGAACGAGGTAGACCGCATAGCAGGCGAAGGAGAAGAGCATCGCAATCCGATAGCCAATCTTATCGATCACGAGGCTGAACAGAATGATCGAAATTGCGAATGGCCAGACCCCCGCCCCCTTTAGGGCACCGATGGCAACCTTATCGAGGCCGAAATCAGCGCCGAATCTGACGTCACAGAGATACATGCGGGTGAAAAATGCAAATGACGTCGTGATTAAGGCGATGAAGCAACCCCAGAAGATTGCCTTGTTGCCAACGGCGGCTGGTGGCTGATCGGAAGGCATGTGACGTTCGCTTTCGTGCAAAGGGGGGATATGGGTTGAGGTCGAATTTTAGGTGGGCCGGAGGTCTTCCGGGCTGATCGGCTTCTTGGCAGAGATCGCCCGACAGACAAGTCCCTCAGGTCGGTGCTTGATTTCCTCCACTCCGGCAATCTGCGGACTATAGCAGGAACCCGCAGGCTGCGAAACACTGGCTGAGTCGGCCCCGAATTGGCATCTTGACCGAGTCGGTTGGGCCTTTCTAT
>Ga0114919_10002194_pt1 | contig 15789 bp, 13 predicted proteins | sample BlataG_FD_88682 | JGI IMG/M metagenome (GOLD analysis project Ga0114919, IMG submission 88682) | Deep subsurface microbial communities from Black Sea to uncover new lineages of life (NeLLi) - Black_00105 metaG | ecosystem: Environmental > Aquatic > Marine > Oceanic > Sediment | place: Atlantic... | reverse complement strand
TCTCTTTAAAAAAGCAAAAATATGCTCTTGCTTATTCTGATGGAAACTATACTCCTCTTATAGGTAAAGAAGCTACTCAAGCTTATGAAAATTACAAAAATGCTCAAGAGTTATCTTCCCAATATTGGCAAGATTATATAGATTATCAACAGAAATTGGCTGAATACCAGAGTAAAAAGGCTGAAGGCGAAAAAAATCTTAAAGAACCAGAACCTCCAAGAGAGCCGGAAAAACCTAAGGCAGAGATACCGGAACCGGTAGATGCTTTTATTGTAAATTTAAAAGAGGGAAAATACAAGATTAGAGTAAGAGATGATAAAGGAGAGATAATAAAGGGGACAGAAAAGAATTTAATAGTCTTTTCGGGAAAACAAGCTGTAGGGTATCAAATTATAAGGAAGGATAACTGGCCAGCAAGATGCGATAATCCTCTGGAAACTATTTATTTAGCTGGAAAGGATATTCTTTATTTTATTCCTGTGAGAGAAATAGGGTATGATGATTTCTATTATAGTAAACTGCTTGATCCTCAAACTATTAAAGGAGTTAAAGGGGCATGGAGTTGGGTATATCTGGAGCCCACAAAGAATTTAACCTTGAATTTTTCTAAAAGTAAGAAGGTTTTGGAAAAAATAGAGCCATTCAAGTATTATGTAGACTTGATTCCCGGGCATGCTCTTGGATTCAATATTGTTAAGTATGATGAGGAAAGTCCTCCTGAAGGTAGTCCTACCCAATTTATGGCTTATAAGTTAGAATTAAAAGAAAAAGGAGGATATAAGATTAAGTTCACTGATTCTACAGGAGAAGTTGTTTTAGGAAGTGAGCGGGATATAAGAATGGTCAGAGAAGAAAATACGGGGATTATTTATCTACCGGCCTTAATCTCCTTACCTTTCGGGTTATTCATATTTATTGTGCGCAGAAGAAAATATAAGGAATAAGAAAAAGGTGGATGTAGCGAGAATAAGGAACCTTCTGTTTATAATATTATTAGTGAATGTTTTTTCTTTATCAGGAATAAAGGTAGGATTAAGTGCTGATTACAGGTTAAGAATAGCAATAGATAAAGAAAGGAATGAAGCGAGCGGAGAAGAGATTGTCCGTTTTATCAATAAGGAAAGAGAAGAAATAGGAGAAATATATTTTCATCTTTACCCTCAGGATTTTAAGGGTAAAATTAGAGTAAAAGAAGTTAAAAGTGAAGGAAGAAGTTTAAATTATAGAGTAGAAAAAAATATTTTGAAAGTAGTTCTTCCTGAAAAGCTTTTATCGGGGAAGGAAATAGTTCTTTCTCTTAAATTTGGGTTAGAGTTACCAGAAGGAGAATTTCGATTTGGATATTATAAAGAATTGATTTCTCTAATGAATTGGTATCCTATTCTTCCTGTTTACGAGGGAGGAAAATGGTCTTTGGGTTTGTATCAAGGAGTTGATGATCCTTTTTATAGCGAGATTAGCTCTTATGAAGTTGAGGTTATCCTCCCCAGGGAAGAGGTAATAGCGAGTACCGGGGAATTAGTGAAAGAGGTAGCAGAAGACGAGAAAAAACATCTGTATCTAAAAGCGGATAAGGTAAGGGATTTTGCTTTGGTTATCAGTCCAAAGTACGAGTTGATCGAGAAGGAAGTTAAAAAAATAGAGGAAGGGGAAGAGGAGAATAAAGAAAAGGTTGAAAAAGAAGTTAAACTACCGGAAATTAATGTTTATTACTTTAAAGGGAAAAGTATTGGTGAAGTAATTCTTTCAATGGCCGAAGGAGCAATTACTTATTTTAACTCTATTTTGGGAGTATACCCCTATGAAAGACTGAATATAGCTCAAGGTTACGGTGAAGAAGTTTTTGCTTACCCCGAGCTCATTGTTATTGGAGATAGGTTATGGAGCAGTAAAGGTCTTAGTTCTTATGAGTTAGAGTTCAAAGTAGCCTATGGAATAGCCCGTCAGTGGTGGTCCCAGGTAGTGGGAGCAAATGGAGCCGAAGAGCCTTTTCTTATGGAAGCGCTGGCAAATTATTCAGCTTTAATGTATATGGAGGGAAAGTTTGGTAAAGAAAGGGCGAAGTCGCTGTTTTTTTCTTTTTACGAAACGCCTTATTTAGAATATCTTCAGAAAGAAGGAAAAAATCTGGCGGTTCTTAGTTCTTTGAAAAGTTTTGATCTTGTATCTTTTGAAGCAATAGTAAGAGGTAAGGGAACAATAGTTATTTCTATGTTAAGATATTTAGTAGGAGATGAAGTTTTCTTGAAGATTTTACAATTTTTCTTTTCCCAATATAAATATTCTCAGGTTACTACTCAGGATTTTAAGGAACTAGCTTCTCAAATTTCTGGCAAAAACCTGGAATGGTTTTTTGAGGGATGGCTCAATAGCACCAAGGAGATTGATTACGAAGTGAGTGAGGTAATTAGTCAAAAAGAAATGTCTCCCGAAGGGAAAGAAGGTTATCGGACGCTCGTTACTCTTACGCAAAAAGGGACGGCAATAATGCCCGCAGAGGTTATTATTGAGCTGGGAAATGGAGAAAAGATAATTAAGAAATGGGAAAAGGAAGAGAGGGTAAAAAAATATAGTCTCTTTACTGAAGAGGGTGTTTCTTTTGTTGAGGTTGATCCTGAACAAAAGATTTTAGAGAGAGTAAGAGAAAATAATATCCGGGTCTCTCGTTCATATACAAGAAAAAAGTTCTTGCACTTTACTCTCGGTTTGTTCTTGTGGGATATGTTCTCTTGCGTAATGATAGGGATTGTGATTGTTATTCTCTCATTATTTTTTAGCTTCTGGGATAGATTTAGAGAAAGAAAGCCTCTTGTTTCTTTAGTAGTGATTTTTGTCTCTTTATTTGCCTGTAAAATGGTTATTCCCTATCTTTTTTTGGGGTTACCCAGTGCGGGTATTTCTGAGGCGATTCTTGGAGCGGCATCTTCTCTTCCCTTTTTATATCTTATTATTTCTTTCTTGACGGCTACCTTTTTAAGTATTTTAGCTTTAAAGATGGAGAAATTAGATCTTGCGCAAGGAAAAGTACTTATTCAAGCTTTTATTTTCTGGGTAATTATTGATGTTCTGGTGGGTGTATTTCCTTATCTTTTTATTATTTAAATTGTAACTAGTTAGCCACTATTTACACGAATGAACACCAAAATCTGTAATTTGTAATGTGTAATTTTACTCATTACCGGTTTTTACTGGATACTTATTTTCGTGATAATTAGTGGCTGGATAGAACTTTAAAAATATTTTAAAGGGGGTGATTATTAAATGGAAAAAGGAAAAAACGTGAGCGTTCGTTTAGAAAATGTAACTAAAATATATTATAGCAAAGAAAAATTAAACATTTTAGGAAAGGACTTGGGTAATAAAGCTTTAGATAATGCGAGTTTAGAAATTAAGAACGGAGAGACAATGGCTATTTTAGGTCCTTCTGGCTGTGGGAAGAGTACACTTCTGCGAGTAGTCGCCGGTCTGGAATCAGTAGAAGAGGGGGCAATATATTATGATGATAAGGATGTAACGGATATGCCTCCCAAAGATAGAGGTATAGGAATGGTCTTTCAAAACTACGCTCTTTACCCTAATTATAAGTCTAAGGGTAATCTTTCCTTTTTTTTCTGGGTTCATAAGCGTTCTGAGGAGGAAATTGATGAGAGGGTAAAAGAAACCAGCAGGATTATGGGAATGGGTTTTGATAGATTGTTAGGGAGAATGCCTACCACCCTCTCTGGAGGAGAACAACAAAGAGTGGCTATTGGAAGATGCATTGTTCGATATCCTACTATTTTCCTTATGGATGAACCTATTTCTAATTTGGACGCAAAACTTAGAGTAAGAACCAGGGGTGAGATAAAGAAATTGCTTATGAAGTTTGCCATTACTACTATTTATGTGACCCATGACCAGGTAGAAGCTATTGCTATGGGAGATAGGATTACCGTGATGAGAAAGGGGAGAATAATCCAGGTGGGAACATTTGATGATATATATACTCATCCTGCAAGTCGGTTTGTAGCAGAGTTTGTAGGAAAACCACCCATGAATTTCTTTGAAGGAGAAGTTTCTGAGGAAAATATTTTTAAGACCACCGATTTTTCTTTAGCTCTTCCTTTAGAAAAGATTTCCAGGCTAAATGGAGGAAGAGAAATTTTCCTGGGAATAAGACCCGAAAATATTCGTCTTTCCCAACTTTCCAGTGTAGATAAAGAGGAGGATAAAGATTTAATTAAGGGATGGGTGGAAATAGTTGAACCAAACTTTGCAGAAAAAGCCAAAACAGTTTTCTTAAGGATAGGAAATTATAACTGTTGCGCTAAGGTAGATGAAAGCGTTCCCTTAAATCCAGGAGATAGAGTCCAAGTAATCTTTGATAAGAATAAGATTCATCTTTTCTCCAAAGAAGATGAAAGAATACTTGTTTAAAAATAACAATATAAGGAGGTGAAGACTTGCAATAAAGATTCTTCTTTATAAAGGGAAGGATTTATTTGCAAGAAAAATATGGCAAGAGTTTTAATAAAAGATGTAAGTAAAAGATATGGCGAGGTACTGGCGGTAAAGGGTATGAACCTGGATGTAAAAGATAAGGAATTTGTGGTTCTGGTAGGTCCTTCTGGTTGTGGTAAATCTACTACCTTGAGGATGGTTGCCGGTTTAGAGGTGATAACTTCGGGGGAGATATACATTGGGGATCGGCTCATTAATGAGGTTCCTCCAAAAGACAGAAAAGTGTCCATGGTTTTTCAGGAATACGCTCTTTATCCCCATATGACTGCCTATGATAATATTGCTTTTGGTATGAAGGTAAGGCATGAATCAAGAAAGGAAATAGATAAGAGGGTAAGGAGGGCAGCTCAAATGCTGGAGTTAACCGAGCTTTTAGATCGTAAACCCGGCCTTCTTTCTGGTGGAGAAAGACAAAGAGTAGCTTTATCCCGAGCTATTGTAAGGGACCCGGACGTTTTCCTCTTTGATGAGCCTTTAAGCAACCTGGATGCAAAATTGAGAACTCAGGCAAGAAATGATCTTATTAAGCTCCATCGCCGCCTGGGAGTTACTTCTGTATATGTTACCCATGATCAGACCGAAGCTATGACTATGGGAGATCGAGTAGCCGTACTCAGTCACGGCATTATTCAGCAGGTGGGAGCTCCTGGTGAATTATACGATCATCCTCAAAATAAGCATGTAGCAGGATTTATTGGTAGTCCAGCAATGAACTTTATTGACTGTAAACTTATGAGAAAGGACGGAAAGATATGGATTGATGGGAAAGGTTTTATGATTAAGGTTCCCGATAATTATATTCCTTTAGTAGAAGGTTATATCAATAAGGAGGTAGTATTTGGAGTTAGACCTGAAAATGTATATTTGGGACAGGCACCCTTTCCTTCCAATGAGGAAAATACTATTTCCGCGGTGGTAGAGATGATAGAACCTCTGGGGACGGAAACAGTTGTTCATCTTACTTCACTTAATCCTGGGAATCATGCTTTTATTTCCTTAACCGGAAGAGAGGCTATCCGATTAAGAAGAGGGGAAAAGGTAAAGGTAATCTTTAACCTCAGCAAAATGCATGCTTTTGAAAAAGATACAGAGAAGGCAATTATGTAAGATTTTAGAAGTAAAGGAGGTTTCGGGGGGATATATCTTGTGCAACCGAGAGCAGGGGAAATTCTGGGAAAATCTTTTAAAGATTTTTATGGAAATCTGGAAAAAGTCCTGGTAGCTAATTTAATATGGTCTCTTTCCTTGATTCCTGTAATTAGTGTATTAATGATAAAAGGTTTTTCGATAGGGTTGTTTCTTCTTCCTTTTGCAGGTATTTCCATTTTGCTGTTATCGCTAACAACCGGAGGCACTTTTAGTTATATGAAAAAAATGGCGAAGGGAGAAAGTGTAGAGTATATGGATATCTGGAAAGACGGGAAGGAATATTTTAAAGAAAGCCTTGTCGTTTTAGCTATATATGCGGGAGTAGGGTTTCTTACTTTTTTTGTAGTAATGGGATTTGAAGGGAGTGGTTTTTTTCTTAGTTTTTTACAAGGAGTAGGAATTTGGGCCTTTCTCTTCTTTTCCCTCATTGGGACCTATATTTTTCCCTTAATGATTAGCGAAGACCTGAGAATATGGAAAATAATGAAAGAAGCGACAGCGCTTACGCTGGATAATTTCTGGTTTACTCTGATTATCAGTGTGGTGGTATTGCTCATTTTTGTTCTCTCTACAATAGTGGTAGTAGGAGTATTTCTTTTTTTAATATCTTTGATGGGTATTATTCAAAATAATGCTTATTTATCTATAAGAGAAAGGTTTTATGGTAGCGGCGACCTTTAGGTTGTGGAAAACATGTTGGGGATAGACCCCAACGTTTATAATTAGGTAGTCGCAACCTTCAGGTTGCGCATATTTTCGCAGGCTCTGAGCCTCGCGACTACCAGTTTTTTCATGTGAAGTTGACTGACAATACTCAAAATACTAAAAGGAGGATTTAATGTCACGGGAATTTGTGGTTCTCTCAAGATTTGGAAGTGGAAGAGCGATGTATAGGAAAGAAGATGAGGTTCCGCCCTTATCTGATCAGGAATTTCTTGAGTTAATCAGAGAGAAACATATCGGAATTAAAGAAATAGAGGAAGACAAAACTATTCCTTATGAGGAGATAGAAAAATTATCAGATAAACAACTTCTTAATTTGATTCAGGAAGTTAAAGAAGATATAGAATCTCGTAAAAAACCTCCCAAAAAGCGCTATCCCATCGGAACTTATATAGCTATTGGTGTTCCAGTGGTTGTCCTCGCTTTGTTATTGTATATAAGGATAATCACTCCTCCGAGAGTGAATCCCCAGTTAATAAATCAGTATTATAAGGTTAGTATTCTAAAAGATGAATCCAAGGTGTGTGATGTTTATTATAAAGTAGAGAATGAAGGAGGCCCGGGAAGCTATCGCCTTGATGCCGAGATAAAATTAGCTAAACAAAAGCCGGAAGATTGGAAACGGACATGGAAGAGTATCAATGTTCCTACTGAGGGTGAGGATATTAACGAAGGATATGTGCGATTCCCTTTAAATAAGGAGGATGAAGTTGTAGATAGTTCGGTCAAGGTTTTTGGTGATTAACTAAAGGAATCTCCTCCCTCCATTGTTCCATGAATTATAGCGCTAAATATGAAAAGAAAGCACCTGTAATTACTCCCCTGTTCATAAAAAAAGGAAATATTTATGTCAGAATTAAAGATTATGCTATCTGCCACGGAGGTATCAGGGGATCTTCACGCAGCCAATTTAGTGAAAGCTGTAAGAAGGATTTATCCCGCCACAAGCTTTATCGGTATCGGTGGCGAAAAGATGCGGAAAGCGGGGGTAAAAGTAAAAGCTTTCACTGTTCATATGGGGACAATAGGTCTTTTGGAAGGAGTGAAATATTACCCCTCCTTTTTAAGGATAATGTCGATGGTCGAGGAGACTTTAAAGGAGGAGCATCCCGATCTGGTAGTGCTGGTAGATAGTCGAGATTTTAATTTAAGAGTTGTTCGCCTGGCCAACAGGCTTAGAATTCCCACTGTTTACTATATTGCTCCTCCTGTTTGGGCCTGGCCCGATTGGAAAGCTAAAACTATAGCCAGGAGTCTCACCAGGATTATTGCCATTTTTCCCTTCGAGGCTAAGGTTTATGAGAAAATAGGAGCAAATGTCACCTTTGCAGGGCATCCCCTGTTGGATGTAGTTAAACCCAAATTGAGCAAAGAGGAGGCTTATAGAAGGTTTGACCTCGATCCTTGCAAACCTATAATTGGTCTTCTCCCTGGAAGTCGGGAATGCGAAATAAGTAAACTCCTACCAGTTATGCTAAAAGCCGCTTGTATTTTGAAGAAAAATCTGGAAGGTGTTCAGTTTTTGCTACCTATTGCCGCCTCTGTTTTCCAGGATAAAATTAGCAAAATAGTCGCAAGAAGCAAGCTCCCCATTAAGATTACAGATAATGACATTTATGATTTGATGAATATCTCTGATTTGCTCATTGTTGCCTCCGGCACTGCTACCCTGGAGGCGGCTTGTTTAAATACTCCCATGATTATCGTCTACAAGACCAGTATTTCTAGTTATTTACTGGGGCAGATTTTATTGAAGCTTCCTTATGTAGGTCTTCCCAATATTTTGGCTGAGAAAAGGATAGTTCCTGAATTGCTGCAGTTCAGAGCCACGGCAAATCGTGTAGGAGATTTAGCCTTAAAACTACTTGCTGACTCCAAAAAGTTAGAACAAATGAAGGTTGAATTAAGGGGAGTGGTGCAGAAACTTGGCAAGCCGGGCGCTATAGATCGGGCAGCCAGAGTTGTCGTAGAAACGGCAACTTCCATGAGGAAGTAAATCTAAGAAATGTATATCTTCATAGTGACAAATAGTCCAGGAGAGGTGGCAGGCTGGGTGAAGCCGGTAGTCAAAAGCCTGAAGAGAAGAAAAAATCAGGTGAAAATTATAGTAGTGATAACTCCCTGTCAATACGCTAGCGGGAAAGAGAGGGAGATTGTAGAAAGTCTTCCAGAGGTAGACTATGTGATGGGGAAAAATGAATACCTGAAATACGTTTTTTTTGGCTTTAAGCCCCCCGGCCTTTGCTTGAATTCGCCTTATAAGGGAGCTATCCTCTTTTTAGGGGGAGACCCGATACATCCTTTACTTCTTTCTAAAAGATTGGGTCTGCCTGTTTTCTCTTATACTCATAGGCCAAGATATAAGAGGTATTTCAAGAGATTTATGGTGCTGAATGATGCGATGAGAAAAAAATTTATAGAAAAGGGGATTAGTCCAGAAAAAGTTGTTGTCGTCGGGGATCTGGTAGGAGATGCGGTAGAGTCTTTGATGCCCAAAAGGGAAATATACAAGCTCTTCTGTATTAACCCTGAGTCTCTGTATATTTCCCTTTTCCCCGGGAGTAGACCCTATATGGTGCGCTATATGAGCCCCTTTTTTCTGAGGGTAGGTGAATTAATCAAGGAGGAATTCCCCGAGGCTCATTTTCTTTTGGTCCTATCACCCTTTGTGGCTAGAGAGGAGCTAACAAACTTAACTGAAGAGAAGATAAACAAGGCATTTCAAGCAAAACCAGCTATATTGAGAAAAGAAGACGGGCAGTGGGAGCTAATTACAGAATCCGGGTTAAAGGTTTTAGTAGTTGAGGAAAATAGATATGAAGCAATGAGTATATCTACTATGGCTATTACTATTCCGGGCACCAATACTCATGAACTTTCTCTTCTGGGTATTCCGATGATAGTGGCTACACCCCTGAATAGACCCGAAGCAATACCTTTTGACGGTCTGGCAGGATTGATGGGAAATATACCCTTGTTGGGTGGTTTTATTAAAAGGTGGATCGTGAAGATATATAGCAAGAAGGTCAAATTTTTTGCTATTCCCAACCGCTGGACGAAAAAAAATATCGTCCCTGAGATAAGAGGGATAATCCAGGCAGATGATGTAGCTGAGGAGGCGATAAGATTATTAAGAAATCCTGAACGTCTGCACTGGATATCTCGTCAACTCAGGGAATCATTTCCTCAAAAAAGCTCGGCTGACAAATTAGCTGAGATAATATTAAATGATTAATTGAAAAATAGGAGTTATTTATATGAATGTTCAACGTCGATTAATGAGGTATCTTCGTCCCTATAGATTATCTTTAATTTTAGCTGTAATCTGCATAGTTTTCGTGACCTTAACCTCCTTAATAGCTCCCTGGTTAACAGGAAAAGGCTTGATTGATAAGGTTATAGTAGAAAAAAATATTTCCCTTTTAAACTTAATTGCCCTGGCATTTATAGCCTTAGTTATCGTAAAGGGGACATTTTCCTATCTTCAAACTTACCTGACATCATTCCTCGGCTACAAGATAGTTGTGGATATGCGCAACCAAATATTTCAACATCTACAGAGACTTTCCTTGAGCTTCTATAAAAGAAGGCGCACAGGGGAAATTATGTCCCGATTGATAAATGATACCAATGTGGTTCAAAATGTCCTCGTTGAGAGTATAATGAGGCTTATCTTAAACATTTTTCTTGTTATAGGGGTTTTAATATTTATCTTTTACATTGATTGGTCCCTTTCGCTTTTTATTTTGATCATTCTTCCTCTCCTTGTTCTTATACTTGGGAAATTAGGTTCTCAGATTAAAAAATTTAGCAATCTGGTTCAGATGAAAATAGCTGACATCTCCTCTATCATCCAGGAGGTAGTGGGAGGGATTGAGGTGATAAAATCTTTTGTTACGGAGAAAAAAGAAACACAGAAATTTCAAATTCAGAATATAGAGAACTTTCGTTTGAATATGAAGAGGATACGCTTTGTTGCCATTCTTCCCCCTTTAATGGAGATCTTAACTACCATAGGCTTGGCTGTAATTTTATGGTATGGAGGATTAAAGGTAATAAGGGGAGGATTAACTATAGGAGAACTTGTTGCTTTTCTGGGATATATAGCCTTAGCTGTTAATCCTTTAGACAGAATAGGTAGAGATTATAGTCAATATCAACAAGCTTTAGCTTGTGCAGAGAGAATGTTTGAGATATTGGATACGGAGCCTGAGATAAGGGAGTCTCCCAGGGCCATAGAAATGCCCCGCATAAAAGGATATATTCAATTTAGAAATATTTTCTTTAGTTATGATAATAAAGAGGTAGTTTTGAATGATATTAATTTGGATTTAAGGCCGGGAGAAAAAGTTGCTCTGGTGGGACAAAGCGGAGTGGGCAAAACGACTCTGGTTAGTCTCATCCCTCGCTTTTACGATCCTACGTCAGGCTCTATCCTCATAGATGGATACGAGATAAGAAATGTGAAGCTGGCGAGCTTAAGAAGGCAAATAGGTATTGTATCACAGGAGACATTTCTTTTTAGTGGAACTATAAGAGATAACATTGCCTACGGTAAAGCAGAGGTAACCAACGAGGAAATCGTGGCCGCTGCTAAAAAGGCAAATGCCCATAACTTTATTATGGCCTTAGAAAAGGGATATGCTACCCCCGTGGGCGAAAGGGGGGTAAACCTTTCCGGGGGACAAAAACAACGTATCGCCATAGCCAGAGCTATTCTTCGAGACCCCTGCATACTTATCCTTGATGAGGCTACCTCTGCCGTAGATGCGGAAGCTGAGGCCTTAATTCAAGAGGCTCTGCAGAAATTGATGAAAGAGAGAACCACTATTGTCATCGCTCATAGACTATCTACCATCTTACGCGCGGATAAGATAGTTGTCCTTCAAGAGGGGAAAATAGAGGGAGTAGGAATCCATAAGGAACTCTTATCCAAAGGAGGGACATATACAAAGCTTTATAAGGCTTAATTTAAAACTTAACTTAGAGGAAGGAGAAATACAAATCAACTTGTTCACTACAGGAAAGAATTAATTTATCTTGAGGGGGAAATTGGATCTATCGATTTCTATTGTTAATTTTAATACTAAATATTTTTTAGAGAAGTCTCTATTATCAATATATAAAAATACCAGGTATATAGATTTTGAGGTCTTTATAGTGGATAATGGTTCTACAGATGGTAGCGCAGAGATGGTGAGAAACAAATTTTCTAAAGCAAAACTTATTGTTAATAAAGAAAATGTAGGATTTGCAAGGGCAAACAATCAAGTCATAAAAGAAAGCAAAGGAAGGTATATTCTTCTCTTAAACAGCGATACAGAAGTCTTACCCTCTACCTTTGAGCTAATGGTCAAGTTTATGGATAGTCATGCTGAAGTTGGCGCTCTGGGCTGTAAGCTTCTTAATCCTGATGGCTCTTTGCAGCGTTCCTGCAGGAGTTTTCCTAATTTTTTAACCCTTTTCCTGGAATCTACCTTTTTAGATCAAGTTTTTTTCAGAAAAAGATTTTTTGGTGGCTACCAAATGACCTACTGGGATCATGATGATATAAGAGAAGTGGATCAACCGATGGGGGCCTGCCTTATGGTAAGAAGGAAAGCCGTTGAAGATGTCGGGCTCCTGGATGAGGATTTCTTTATGTTCTTTGAGGAAGTAGATTGGTGTAGTAGAATAAAGGAGAGGGGTTGGAAGATATATTTTTTGCCTCATGCGAAAGTAATTCACTATGGTGGGCAGAGTATAAAGAAGTTAAATCTCCCAATGTTTTTTACATGGCACAAAAGCAGGTATAGATACTTCAGGAAGAGATATCCGCACATCCCGCCTATCTTATTAAAGATTATCCTGATTGGGTGTAGTTCGCTACAACTCATAATCATATTGGTTGTCCTTTACGGGATTTATAGGTTAGTGATATATGGAATATCCAACTTTATTGGTTATTAGAAGTTTTACTTTTATTCATCGTTTTTAAAGGAAAATAAAGTGCTTAGTCTGATCATTCCGACGTACAATGGAGAGAAAACGATTGGAGAATGCCTAAGATCCATCGCTACTCAGAATTTACCTCCTGATCAAGCTGAAGTAATTGTAATAGATGATGGGTCTAAAGATAACACTCTCTCCATTATTCAGGGATTTGTTGAAAAATTTCCTTTTCCGCTCAGGTATATACATCAGAAAAACAAAGGAGCCAATGCTGCCAGAAACCTGGGGATAAGAGAATCAAAGGGAGATATCTTCTTGTTTATTGGCGATGATATTATCTTAAAACCTGAGGTGTTAAGAATCCATTGTGAGTTTCATACAAAATTTAAGAACTGCGCTGTTGTTGGAAAAACTGTGGCTCCCCCTCAATTTGTCTCATCACCCTTTAGCAGATTTATTGTTAGGAATTCCAAGAGAAATCATAGGATTATGGCAAAAAATTGGAGGGACTTATCCTTTAATTTTTTTACTACTACAAATGGGTCCATCACCAAAGATGTCTTCAAAAAAGTCGGAGAGTTTTATGAAGATTTGCGCAGATATGGATGGCAGGATATCGAATATGGTTATAGAATAAAAAAGAGTGGGGCAAAAATTCTGTTTGCAAAAGGTGCCCTGGCTTACCACTATCACCCTATTGGCCGGGATGATTTTTTAAAGAGAATGATTCAAGTTGGAAAGGCAACTCATATCGTGTTAAAAAGACATCCAGAGTTAAAGACTTTTCTGGGAATCCATGCTGTAAACTTTCTTGGGGACACCTTATTTTTCCCCGGGGGCAAAGGAGAGAAATTCTGGCTAAAGATGACAAAGAAAGCTGAAATAAAAAAAAGAGAGAAAGTGCTTTTCTTTCTCTATAACTTATTGATCAACCATTCTTATTTAAAAAGTTACAAAAATATTAGTTAAAGCCAGCAAGGATAAGTAGAGATCGAGCTTTCATGAAAAAAGGGAAAATTGTTAAAAAGCAAGGGTTGATAGAGAATTTAGCTGAGATAGGTTTATGGATTAGCGCTTTTTTTATCCCTATTTACGAGGGAATGATTTATCTGGGCATGTTTTTGGCTCTAACAAGCCTGGTATATAAGATAATAAAGAGGAAGGTGGGTAGGTTTACTAAAACCCCTTTAGACTTTCCTCTGCTTATTTTTATCCTTATAGGATTTATCTCCGCTTCTAATTCTCTTGTTCCCAGAGAAAGCCTGATAGCCATACCTGTATTCACAGTGGGTATCTTTTTAAGTTACTATTTAGTTGTTAATAACATATCCAGTGAGAAATCTTTAAGGAGGTTTATTCTCGCTATGATTCTAGGTGGAACTGCGGTGTCGTGTTTTGGCATTTCTCAGCATTTAATTCAAGGAGAAATACGAAGTTACGCTACCCTATTGAATCCCAATATTCTGGGAAGTTATCTCGTCTTGATAATACCAATTGTCTTTTCATTGTTACTTTATACTTCAAAAAAAGCTAAAAAAGTAGAACTGATAGTCTCCTTTGTAGCCATGGTTATATGTTTAACCTTTACCTATTCTCGGGCTAGCTGGTTAGCGTTAATGGGACTTATGATTTTCTTTTTGATGATTAAAAAGAGGAAAAGATTTATTATTGGTTCAGTTTTAGCTGTTATATTAGCCATTCTTATTTTCACGCCTTCAACTAATAGAAGGCTAAGTCTTGTTTTTAGTTTTGGTTTTTCAATTAAAGAGAGGATATACGGGTGGGAGAGTGCGCTTCAAATGATCCGCGATCACCCTTTAACGGGTATTGGCATAAACACATTTGAACATATTTATCCTCAATACCAATTACCGCAAGCCAAAGAGTCCCTTGTTCATGCCCATAATGTCTTTTTAGAAATCGGGGCAGAAATGGGCTTACCCGGCCTAATAGTTTTTTTATGGCTTTTAATCAAGGCCTTTGCCATGGGATGGAAAGCTTTAAAAAAAACAAAGAATACCTATTTACAGTTCCTGCTAGCCGGTCTGTTAGGAAGCTTGGTGGCTTTTGTAATAAATGAGGAGTTTAGCTACTCATTTATTATCCATAACTTTTTCATATTTTTCTGGATGTTGCTTGGTATGCTTTCAGTGGTGAGTAAAATGGCTTTGAGAAGAGAGGATGTTTAATATCTTGTATGTTTCCCACGAAGCAAGCTTAACGGGAGCACCTAAGTGTTTGTATGCACTTATAAAAAGGATAAACCGAAAAAAATATCATCCCATCTTTTTTTCCCCTTGCCAGGGGCCTTTAATCAAAAAATTAAAAGATATAGGAGTAGAGACGGTAATATTTAAGAAAAATATTACCTTAAATTTGAGACGATTAATTCGAGGAAAGAGTATAGATCTTGTTTATGTAAACACCATCGTCAGCACTTACGGTGCTTTTGCTGGGAAATTGGCCAGGACAAAGGTTCTCTGGCATATTCATGAAGATATTTCAAAGGGATTGTGGAATCGATTCTTAAAAGAGTTAGTGGGAGTTTTATCTGATAGGATAGTAGTTGTTTCAGATGGAATTAGTCGGTCTTTTGGAAATAAAAATAAAGTCACGACTATTCATAATGGAATAGACATTAAGGAGTTTGTTAAAGATGTAAAAGGTGATACCATAAAACAGGAATTTGACTTAAATGAAAACTTTCCCATAATTGGCGTTATTGGAAGTATAGCTCCGGCCAAAGGACATAAGTATTTTTTAAAGGCATTAGTGGAAGTGGAGAAAAAATATCCCAAAGTGGCAACTTTGATTGTAGGAGAATCTCCTCCTGTCTTTAGAGGATGGCAAAGTAGGATAGAGAAGCTTGCAGAAAAGTTTGGCTTAAAGGAAAGAGTTATCTTCACAGGGTTACGGGAGGACATTTCTCAGATAATGGCCGCTCTGGATATTTTTGTTTTACCTTCAGTTTATGAAGCCTTTGGTCTTGTTCTTTTGGAGGCAATGGCTTTTAAGAAACCCATTATAGCCAGCAATGTGGGTGGAATACCAGAAATTGTAGAAGATGGGATAACAGGTTTATTAGTTCCTTCCGGTGATTCTAAATCCCTGGCAAAGGCTATTATAGAGATCGCTGGGCATCCGAAAGAAGCTGTGAAGATGGGGGAAAGGGGTAGAGAAAGAGTGGAAAGATACTTTAGTTTAGATGTATATGTCCAAAAAATAGAGAAGGTATACGAAGAGCTTTTATCCTGAATAGGGAAGACTCCAAATTTATGCGGGTCAATGGAGAACTAAATGTTGGATTTGAGTATCATCATTGTAAGTTATAATACAAAAGATTTACTGAAGCAATGTTTAGATTCCATTTATGGGAAGGTTCAAGATATAAGTTTTGAGATTTTATATCCTCTGAAGGAAGAAATTGAATTATCCATTTTGGTTCTTGACCTCCAATAATTCTGTATCCCTTACATCTTGGTTGAT
>Ga0114919_10002193_pt1 | contig 15792 bp, 22 predicted proteins | sample BlataG_FD_88682 | JGI IMG/M metagenome (GOLD analysis project Ga0114919, IMG submission 88682) | Deep subsurface microbial communities from Black Sea to uncover new lineages of life (NeLLi) - Black_00105 metaG | ecosystem: Environmental > Aquatic > Marine > Oceanic > Sediment | place: Atlantic... | reverse complement strand
GGTATCCGCCAATCCGTGTACCCGCCCAGGCTCGCTGTGTTTGCCGCTGCGCAGTATTGGAAGATGTCGTACAACTCTCCAGTCCACGGCACCTTGCCGTTACTGGCCGCACCCATCGCCGCGTTCTCTGCACTCGTATACCGCGCCCACATCAGCCCGGTGTTCACGTCCAGCACGCAGTTGTTGCTCAGTGCCTCCCGCTTGGCCAGGCTCATTGAAGCACCCGCCGCCTCAAGGAGCGTCGCCTCTGTGGTGCGGATAGTGCCAGCCACATTCCCGGTGCTGATGTTGTACGTGCCGTCGTTGGATGCTGTCCCAGTGACGATCAGCACATCGGCGGTCTTGAAGATCGCTAGCCCATTGTTACTGTCTGTGATCGTCCCCGGCGTGGTCGCAGCGAATGCGATGCTGGTGTCCGTCAGGTGGATCAGGTCGATATTCGACGTGCCTGCATACTGGCCCGTAGTCAGGACCTCATATCGCTTGGCCAGGCCCTTCTCGTAGTGGCCATCATCCAACTCCGAGGAATACTGAGTAGTCTGCCCCGTCGCCAGCAGTATTCCAGCCCGTCTTGGCATTCTCAAAGGCATATCACACCTCCTACGTCCACGCCAACAGCTCTACCACAGTCCCCGCCGTCGGCGATGCCACATACAGCGTAGACGGTGCCGCAGCCTGGTTGATCTGTGGCGAGAAGTAGTAATCCCCGGCCTTCAGCGTGTGGTACGGAGCCGTCGGTGTTGCCACCTTGCCCGTGACGAACGCATAGCGCACGATTGCCTCTGTCCGCGCCTGAAACTCGAAGCCACGGCAGTTCGCGGGCAACGCCTGGCTATATTCGGTGTCAGCAACCGTGCAGGTTACGTTGTAGGTGGTCGGTATGGCAGTTGGAACGTCGAAACTGCCAGCCAGCCTGTCAGGTCGGTCGGTAACATCTGCCTGCCGAACGGCTCCAGCAGCAGCACTGGTATCGTAGATAGCAAGCGCATGTACGCCACCACCTACGTCTACCCAGCGAGTTACCAGCGTGTGCGGAATCCCTGCACCCTGAACTCTTTCAATATCTGCCATCTATCTAACCCTCCCAAATAAGGCTCCACCCTTCTCCTTCGAGGCTGTTGAAAGGATGCCCTAAGACCCAGAGCCAAACTGGATGCCTCACTAGGGCCCAAAGCAGCGCCACCTGACCCCAACCTTTGCGTCTCAGCCACTCGTCACGCCAGGCCTCGAAAAGGGACCTCACCTTAGGTGGCTTCTGAAAAACATAACCCCCTTCGGACCTGCTTTGTGATCTTCAAAGTAATCCAGGGCATTGCGCCTCCTAGCTATGACTACCACACTACGTCCACGAGGTAGGGGGATAGACCCCCACTATCCCCCTACCTACCCAGAGTGGAGACGTCCTAGGGAATGACCTCCTGGAAGTCAGTGATGCCGACAGCCTCGTATCGGCTGACGATCCCTAGCACGAGCAGGCTGTAAGTGTAGGCGGCAACGCCAACAGTTACGGTGATCTGAACGGTATGGAAGCCGTTGGATACGTCCAGCTCGGCGCTCCGGATTTCGATGCCTACGTACACTCCCGCGTCGGCAGCGACGATCTGTGTCGGCGCCTTCGTGCCAGTGACACCTGTTATGTCAGTTAGCTCCTTCGTGCCGGTACCGCTAGTGTCCTGCGCCTGCTGCACAGTGATGTCGATGGTGCTTGCCCCAGCAGGGGTTCCTACGTGACAGAACACAAAAGCTCGGTGATAATCAGCTAAGCTAACATACCCTGTGACGTGGGCTCCAACAGCGCCGTTCGCCGTGATAGGTGCCAGCGCTGCTAGCACGTCGTGGCATTCTGTAAACTCTTGCGTGTAAGACATTTGTTACCTCCTATTTGAAACTAATGACCATTGTGTGTCCTTCGCACTTTAGGTCGATCTTCCCGTACTCCAAAGCAGTCCGAAGCCACGCCTCAAGCAAGTTGCATACGTAACACATCCACGTGAGGTTCGTAAGTTTCCCATTTGTAGGATCGTGGTCTCGGTGATGCATCTGGAGTCTCCCTTTGACCCCAGGCATCCAGCCCTCCCCAACGCCACACCAGGAGCACTCAAAGGGCACATCGGACCTACGAAAACAGTCTAACTGAGTCTCTCTACTCTTACTGCTACCCTCGTAGGCTGGCCTAACCTCTACTCTGGCGTCCTGCAGCCACACCAGAGCGGTATCCCGCGACGCTCCCACTTCATCAGCAAGGGCATTTACAGACTTTCCCAAAACGTGATGCTGATGTGCAAGCCATTCCCTGCCCGGAGCCGTCCACTTAGTCCCAGGACCCTTCCCGTGCCTTCTAGGGGGATCAAGACCTTCTCCACTGGGAGCTCTCCCCACACCCGCAGCAGCCAGCCACCTCTCTACAGTAGCCCTGTCCGCGCCTGTTTCATTCACGAGCCCCTTGACAGTCTTCCCAAGTTCGACGTAGTGATGCTGCAACCACTCCGCGTCTGGATAGCTCCATCGACCCTGCACGTTCTGCCCACGCTTCACTGGAGCTTTCATTGTAATACCTCCTGTTGGTATGTCCTGGATTAAGCGGTGGCCAGGTGGCCAGGAATCCACTTTTCGGGCTTAAGTCCCTAGACCACCGCTATTCTACTCACTGGTTACCCGGCTTACGAACTCACGGGGTCCAGTACAACAAACGGGCTCACTTGTGTGGTCTGGTCCTGGTAAGTTAAGGGCGCAGACAACCAAGGTTGACCATCAACTCTATGTACCGCTCTCCAAGATGTCTCGTCATACTGCCAGCGAGGTGCGGTACTCGACTCAATGGTGGTCGCCTGACGATCTCCGATCAAGTAGTACCGCATGTCCGCCAGCAAGATGTCGCCTCGCGTTCCGAGGGCAGGCATCTTCTCGCACCAGTGAACTGGCAGTCCGAATAAGAACCCAGGGACTCCGTCCCTAGCATTCGGCTGCCACACGTAGCTGGGATTTCCAGCCGGGCCGCTCATCTGTATCAGATTAGCCATCGCACTCTGCGTTATAACCCAGCGCCCACGAGCGCTTGGCAGAAACCGCTGTAGCATGTTGATGCAGTCGATGTAGCTAATAGCACCAGCAGCCTGACGGTTCGGAGCCAGCGTCACAGGAGCATTCACAATGCCCCGGGGCTGCCCGCCACCGACCCCGCGCAGGAACGCGTAGTCTTCCATCCAGGCGATGCCACCTGCGAAGCCCAAAGGTCCACTCAGGAAGTCAGCCAACGAGATTGCACTGTCGTCCAGCAACTCGTCGCTAGCGTAGGTGTAACCAATAAGCTTCTTTGCTACCAAGTTCACCCTTCGGAACGTCGGTTCGGTTGTGGTCTTCTGCTCGCCTTCATCCGCCCAGTAGAACCGCATTCCACCAAACCAGGTAGGAAGTCCGGCCCCAAGTGTCTGTGTCTGATCCAGCACCGGAATAGCAATCTGCCTTCGTGCCATTCGGATGACCGTAGCAAACTGGCGTACGATAGAGCTTTCGGCCATCACGGCCTGAAGCTCAGCCATGAACTGCACAGGGATTAGGAACCCCCCACTGGCCCCAGCACTACCCGACATCTGCTTTTGCTGACCCTCGGGACCCGTATCACGCAGCCACTTCAGCCGGGAGTCGTCAACATTGTGCGTCATCTTCTGCCAGACGGCTGACAGATACGTACCCCAGTCCTTGAACTCCCCTACTCCCCTACTCGCAGGCGGCTCCTCCGTCTGAGACGAGGGACCCACCAGCGGATCGTCAGTAGGAGGATCGTCTCCAGGTCGCGGAAGAGGGGCACTGCCCTCAGAAGCGACCTTGAGTTGCATCGCACGGGCCTTCAGTTTCTGAGCGTCCTCAATCCTCTGTGCGACACTTTCCTTCTCCTCGACCGAGGCCTCGTCACCCTTCTCAAGAATAATCTTTACTGCTGCGAAGAGCTGTTCTGCCTGGGCCAGCATCTCTTGCCAAGTCATTTTACTCCCTCCCTTAGGCTAATCGAGGTGGGTGGTACGAGCCGGCCCGGCCTCGTTAGAGATCTGTACGATCTCTATCAATTCCTGTTCAATACTAACCAACGCTGCTAAACAATCTATAGGTGCCTCCTTATTGTCTGTATCTACTCCTCGCTCAACGAATACGTACTCGCCAGAGGCCCACTCACCTCTAGGAGTAAACTCCACCTCCCCATCCTTTAGGTCGAAATCTACCTTGAAGAATCCGAACCCATCCTGGTAAGACCTAACAACGAGAAAAGTATCAAAGACCTCGTGGACCCAGTAGTGGGAGGACTCGTCCCGCAGGTCGTTATTGTAAGCGCTATTAAACGCGGCTCGCACCTGGTCGATGACCCTAGTATAACTTAGGGCCTTCTTACCGTGCTCCTTTACCCACTTACGAGCTCTCTCAACGGTCCACTTGCTCTTGTCGAAAATGTAGGACTGTATAGTAGTAGTAGTCTCTCCCTTCAAGCGTCCTATGACTGCCTGAATTCCATTACCCTTATCTCCGATGTTTATAGTCCTAAACGATCCCTCTTGGAAGGAACTAGGATTCCGGACCCTAATACGGATCGTGTTCTCCGTGACATCTGGAGCTGGCTTTTCCTCTTCGCCCGCGCCCTTAGCGCTAACAACAGCAGCGGCTGGGTTCATACCAAATACCACAGGACTATACTCGTACAGACGTACAGTCCGAAGGTTACGGACAGTAACGGACTCGTCACCTACCTTAACCTCCGAGTAGTCGGCATCTAACGGATCGTAAGCAAAGGAAAACTCCGACACGGCCCCTGACTTTATACGAGTGAATACCCCTCGCCCCTCAGGAGTATCCATCAGAAACTGCGTTCTAGCCATAACTCCTCCGGTAGCCTCAGGGTACCTACTTAGTACGGCAGGTGGTAGGCCCTCCCTAGAAACCTCCCAGATCTTTAGAGGATACCCTATAGCATCCAGAGCAGAGGCGCGCTGATGGCTGTCGAGAACCTTAATACGGCCATCTTGCTCTGACAGCGTCTTCGTAAATGAGCCAGGGTGAGTGACGTCTCCGCCCAAGTCAAGCACTCCAAAGACAGAGATCAGGTGCTCAACAACCCCCTCATCTCCTTCTGCTACCAGCTTAACAAACGCAGGGACCGTCTTATACTCAGAGGGCTCAGTCGTACTATAAGACTGCTTGCTTTTCTTCACGATCCTCTTCCTCCATCTTGTACTCCGAAGGGCCGTGGTCGAGCCGTTCAGGTACAACGTCTCTCGCGAGCCTCTGCATACACTTCGTGCAGAGGTACCACCGGTGGCTCCCCCTAGTAGTCGTCCACTGAGCCTGATTATTACACCCACGACCGTAGCAGATTATCTTCCTCACAGCCCTCTCCCATTACTAAGGAGTTCTTTAACGTTACTCTCCAAGTCCAGAATACGCATTCCCCAGCTCTCACTCTCGTCGTCAGACCTAGGGCCCTGATCCTGACCCCTACCTGACTGTAGTTCGGGAATCTCGTCGCCCCCAGGCACAGAACCAATCCGCAACCCAACAGCAGCAAGGGCCTGGTTAGCAGGTACCCGCATCTGGTACAGTGTGTAGGCTGCATTTACGAGTATGGGAAGATCCTTTTGCAAGGCAGGAACCCCGGACGTATCAAACTTCACAAAGGCGTCTGGCGCCTTCAGGTGAAACTTATACTCTGCCTCGAACAGCTTCAACTCGGGTAGTAAGGTATCCTCCCAAACAGCCTTCCGCGCACCTTCGTAGTTTGAGTACGTTGATCGTTCCAATCCGATACGAGCACCAATTAGAATAGGAGGAATTCCAAAGGGGCCTAGGATCCTGCACTCATTCCTAGCATCAAGTTCCGAGAACCCCATCTCTTCGATAGTGAGTCCCAGTCGCTCGTACTTCGCTCCCCTATCAAGAACCCCTATTCCACCCCACTTCTGGGAACCTCCGTACTTCTTCTCCCACCTCTCTATAACAGTATCGACAATCTCTTCTGTTAGAGGAATATCGTACGACAGTACGCCAGCCAACATCGTTCCTCGCTGAAAAAAGACGTCCAGGAACGAAGTAACTTGGTTATCTACGTCAACACTCTTAGCTGCCGGACTTAGAGGTGATAGTCCGTACCCCATCCCTTCCAGCGGATCTCCAGGATTTGGCAGCTTAACGTGAATGACGTCCTCAGGAAGAAGTGGCACCCCGTCTTTAACGCTTCCTCCCTCTCGCACGTACAGATAGTGGCTCAAAGTTGCCTTCCTACCACTAGTTGGCACGATATAGACCCTATCCGGACGTAATGGGTAGAGTCCTCCATCTTTCGCTTTGTACGTATAGGAGTTTCCGTCCAGGTTGAGATATACCGTATTCAAGGACTGAAACTCAGCCCATGATTGATGCGCATTCGGTCTAGCTACCTGCCTAGCTAGCGGATGCTCAGGCGCAAGAACCGTAGGATAGTCTGGATCTCCCGTATAAGCCCGCAACGGAGCCGTAATCGTTGCCCGTACCTTGTACGAAATAGCAGAGTAGACTAGGGAGTTCGTATTGAACCCCTCATCTACATAGGTCCGGAAGTCCACTAGATGCCATTGGGGCTGCAGTTGCCTCCAAGCTGGCCATGCCCAGGGCAATGCCTTTGACCCTTTAGGATAGCCATTCCTAAAAACGTCAAGGGCGGCTCGAACCCTCTTAACTAGGGGTACTCCACTCACCTAAACAATACTCCCTGCACAGGCTCGTAGTTAGCTAACACAATAGCGTCTCCCTTCCCAGGGCTACGATTAAGCTTTTTCCTAACTGACTTCTTGGACTCTATCTGTATACCCCTAATAGTCATATCCCATGTGGGAGCAACTAGGTCCGCCATTAGTTCATCTCCGGGAGGAAGAGCTAGATTGTCGCCATTTACAGGGTCCAAAGCCTCTCTTAGTCTCCAGTAGGCCGCTGCCCTAACGTTTCTAAAGTGCAACCTACCGCTCTTGTCAGTTTCCGGCGAGCTGGCCCCAAAATTGATAGGAGCCACCTCGTAGCCTAGCCCTATCATAAGATCGTAGACGCTAGAGCCAATACCTACAACGTCTAGGTTTATCTGGACATCCCCATAGGTAACTCCTACGGTTTCCTCGTACAAAGCCACACAGGCTGGCGCGTCCGGCACTCCCGTACCAGGAAACGAAGAGATCTCAAAGTAGTAACTACCTGCTCGGGGAGCAATCTCCGTTTTATCTATTCCTCCACGCGAGGGGTCCAGCCCTACACGATCTATACTACTCCGCTCTGGCGGCTCACGATCTCGCCATCGCTGTTGGGCCGCCCTAATCCACTCTGACGGAATTACTTGTCTTGGAGGGTCGGGCGCCCTGATCGTAAACAACCCCAACAACAAGTGGGACCTTAGAGGCTCAGGTAATCCCTGCAAGACTGCCCTGTAGCTAGTAGCCCTCAGAAAAGGATTGTCATCAAGAAAGGACGGAATAAAAGTGCGACTTAGGGGAGTCACTAGCTCATCTAGCCCGGTTGTTTCATTCTTCTGCATAAGGGGCGTTCCGTCAGGGACTTCTATATCCCTACCCCCCTCACTAACGAAATACCTAAGCTCACCTGGCTTCGCGGGATTTGAATGATCCTCAGATATCCACGGAGCCCAATACCTTATCACCCACTCCCCTGCAGAGTGTGTTGGTGGATTACCTGCACAAACCACACGACATCGCTGGTCGGGGACCACCGTACGGTTCCAGGCCATCAAAAACCTGAACTGAGCCTCTGTAAAGTCACATATCTCATCGAACCCCTTAAAGTCGTGCGGACGCCCTTTGTACTTCTGCTTATCTTCCTCGTGCTGAACAGCCCCAAACTCTAAGACTCTGTGCCCAGGAATATCTCTCCAGCGAGAAGACGTTTGGTTATACTTAGCACCACTACCCTCAAATATCTCTTTCGAACGATCAACTAACTCCCGCAGCTGCACAAACTCGCGCCGAAAGATAATAGACTTACGGTGCGCAGTCACAGCTAGCCCTAGAAGTAAGTCGCTCTTGCCCCCGCCGGCAGCCCCTCCGTAATACAGAATATCTGCCTCACTAACGTACGCTTGGATCTGCGGTACGTTCTCTGGGTGCGGCGTCCATAGCTGGCCCCCAGCTAACAGCATATCTACGTAGCGTTGCTCTGTCGGGGTTAGCCTCTCAAGGAGCTCAGATAACGGCATTCTCCCTGGCCTCGCTTAGAGCGCCCTCAACGACCTGTGCTTCCTCTCTTTCTCTGACCGCCTGTAGTAAGGCCATAACTCCTGCAGCCCTTTCACCCACGGCCAGTTCACGACGAGCCGTCACATCTACTGAAGCAGCAATCCTCTGAAGAGGCGTCCCGATCAAGTAATTACTTAGCCACGACCTAGCACGATGATTCCCATCCTTTGCTTGTGCTACGGCCTTCTGAATAATCGCACACCAATCCTCGGGACTTACCGTATCTACCAGAGTTCTAAGAAACTTGAGTTCGAACTCTCTCTTAGGCCGCCCACCTCGCCCTCCGACTCCGAAAGCGTTACCCTTCTGAAACGCCCCTCCTGGACCAGTAACAGTCCCCTCTTCTCTAACAACTGGACTCCACCCAGCAATAGCAACCTTCTTATCGAAGACCCACTGGCTCAGAATCTTCGAACCGCCCGGGATACTACCCCTCCGAGCCGCTGCCCTTACTATCTGAACGTCTACACCAAAGTGTTCTGCTAAGTCTTTCGTAGTGCATACCTCAGCAGACGGTACGCCAATGATAGTATTACTTGTCACGTAACTCCGCCCTCAATCGTGTGTTTTCCTGCTCCAACTCAGCAATGCGATTCTCGGCCAGCTCGAGCGAGGCCCCCAGGCGATCAATCTCGGCTTCCTGACTAATAATCTGCTGCTCAAGGAAGACCTGACGAGCACGCAAGTTTTCAATATCCTTGCGCATGTCCCCTACCAGCTGACCAGCCGCTTTGGTAATTGCTACTGCCACCTCGGCTCTCAGCCTCTCGGGTTCTACCCGGGCCTTGCCGCGTCCTAGTAACCACGTAACAAGTGCAGAAACACCTGCTGCCAACACTACCGCCAGGGCTGCTATGAGAGCGTCCAATGTTAACCTCCTACCACTCGACCTCTAGGCCCCGAAATACCCTAAGTATGTTACTAACTAGCTGAAGTTCAGTGTACTGACTCAGGTCGCAACCTTCCTCCGTCATCTGCGTACGGATAGCCCTAGCAGTATACCCTCTAAGAGCTAGCTCCCTGAAGCGCGCCTGGTACCTCTGACTCACCCTACACCTACGACAGCATAGTCACATCCGCCCACGAGTAGGGGACGTGCAACCCCCATTATAACCCATATATTGTGCGTGGGACGCACCTTTTCTTATAAAAAGCGGAGCTACTAAAATTCCTCAGCAAAACAACGGGTCTTGGTCTTGACAAAATCCGTTTTTATGGTATAATTATGGTGATTGATTATAACCCGAATTGCTAAAGACAGGAGAACCCCCTATGTCGAGAAAGTACACTGCCAGAATCGAGGCCGCCATAACCCCTCAGCTACGAGAAAGACTCCGAAAAGAAGCCCTACGCAGGCACTACAACCTATCAAAAACGATACGTACCCTCCTAGCCGAAGCCCTAGATTTCTCCGAGGCTACCCTACCCAGCAGCGTCCCTCCTAGGGAGTACGAGATCCGGCTTACGGATAGTGAGGCTCTGAGGCTGATAAGGCTGGGGTACTACATACTCCCGGCTGAGAATCTAACCCAGACCGTACTTCCTGGGCTATAATGCGTAACTTCATCGAACTCCTATCCCGCAAGGGTAACTACGGTCATTACTGGCTAAAACAGAGCAGGGCTACTATCTGGTGGGACGTAAAGGATCTTCCCGAAGCACCTCGCCTTCCGGAAGACACATACTTCGGAGTCCACCCTAGTAGAACCAGGAAGAGCCGATCTCAAAGGACTCTTGAAAGTGACATCGCAGCAATCAACTGCCTCTACGCAGACATAGATAGCAAGATATTCTCGGGTGGAAAACCCGCTGCTGCCAACCACATAAAGACCCTTCCTGTCCGACCTACCGTCATTGTAGACTCCGGCGGGGGCTACCACTGCTACTGGATCCTAAGAGACCCTTTCATACTAGATTCGCCCCTCAAGGAGGAAGTAGCAAAAGCTCTGCAAAGCCGCTGGGTCGCCTTCGTAGGAGGAGACAAAGCAGTACATGACCTAGCCCGAGTACTAAGAGTTCCAGGGACTCTTAACTACAAATACGATCCTCCCAGACAAGTACAAGTTGCGTACTCGAACCTACAGTTACTGTACAGTATAGACGAACTTGAGAGCGCTCTCCCGGAACTTGAACACAGGGAGGAGGAGGACGACGACGAGGAAGAAGGAGACGATTTAGAATACCCTGCTCCTACCCAACCTAATAGCCTTACACTGCAGGAAGTAGTAGATAGAGCGCAGAAATCCTCCGGAGCCGCAAAGTTCAAGCAGTTATGGTTACGCGAAGAGTCAGACGAGTTCGAATCGACAAGTGAGGCGGACTTGGCTCTGTGCTGTATCCTTGCCTTCTGGACGGGAGGTGACGCCGAAAAGATAGATAAACTCTTCAGGGCCTCTAAGCGAATGAGGCCCAAGTGGGACCGAGATGACTACCGTCGCGGAACCATCCTAAGGGCCCTAGGCCAAGTAACGGAGCACTACACTGATCCTGCAGGGTTCCTTACGGCTGGAGCAGACGACGAAGGCAACGCTCAGTGCGTAGCGGCCCGATGCAAAGGCAAGTTCCTGTACTGTGAAGCCTTCGGCTGGATGCACTACACTGGCGACCACTGGGCCACAGAGTTGGCCGAAGCAGCAGTAGATCGGCAGGTTGTGAGAGTGCTTAAAGACAGACGTGCTGCTGCCGCTAAGGCCGAGATAGGTGAAGATAAGAGGATAGAGGCGATCATAAGAACTGCTAAGCCATCTTCCACCAACGTACGGAGCTGCAAGACATTATTAAGATCCCTTATTTCAGTTAGTGTTGGATCATTTGACGAGTCGCCTGACGAACTTAACTGCCCTAACGGAGTGCTTAACCTACGTACCGGAGAACTTATGCCCCACAACCCCAGTAAGAGGTTCTCGTATGTCATAGGAGTCCCTTACGAGGCACAGGCCGACCAGTCAGTATGGGCGTCGTGGCTACTCGAGGCGGTAGGTGGCCGGGAGGACGTCGTTGAGTATCTTCAGACGGCCGTAGGGTACTCCCTCACTGGTCGTACCCGCGAAGAAGCGATGTTCTACATCTACGGGCCGGCAAGAGCTGGTAAGGGAGTCTTCACCGAAACAATACAGGCTCTACTAGGCGGCCGGCCACTGGCAACCGAAGTTGGAATGGAGACCTTCGTAGAGAAGCGGAGAGGCGGAGATCAGCAGTTCGACCTAGCGTCGCTGAAAGCGTGTCGGTTCGTAGCAGCAAGTGAGAGCAAGTCCGGCCAGTGGCTAGATGGGTCTCACATCAAGCGATGGACTGGCGGAAGTCCCATTACCTGCGCCCACAAGTATCAGCGAACGTTCACTTACCGCCCGCAGTTTAAGATCTGGCTAACCTCGAACTACCCCCTACAGATAGATCCGGACGACGAAGCCGGCTGGACCAGGCCCAGGGTCATACACTTCCCGCACTCCTACGTGGATGAGGAGGATAAGACCCTTAAGGAGCGAATGCGCTCACCAGAGGTACTTCAAGGCGTCCTCGCGTGGGCCCTAGCTGGAGCAGTTAGATGGTACGCACTCCCTAAGAGTGGGCTACAGGCGCCGGAGATCGTGCGACAGGAAACGCTTAAGGCGAGAGCTGCGGTAGACTGGGTAGCACAGTGGATCGACGAGGAAATCATAGTCACAGGAGATGACAACGACCGAATACCTAATGCCGACTACTACGCTCGATACAGTGATTGGTGCCAGACGCGCGGAGCGGCCCAACGTAAACTGAAGGCACTAAACGACTCGTTAAGTAGGATGGGCTTCGACGTTAAGGGTAAGTCCTTTAGGTACCGAGGTAGAACGTGCCGAGGATGGCGGGGTGCACGTCTGCTCGGTACGTCGTTTCGTGAGCAGATTACTGCTATAGGGGAGAGGGAGGCAGAGGCTGCAGGCTCTGAAGAGGGAGTATGATGTATCCAGCCAGTGAGTTTGTGCAATTTCTTTTGCGGGCCGGGCCAGCGACACCAAATCACAATGAATCACACCAGAAGTGCAAACTTTCTATTGTAATTCTTCTACACGTGAAATAATACAATCTTAACGTGATTTTTCGTGATTTGTGATAAGTTCTGGTAGAATTCCGCAAGTTTTGGTAAGAAAGGAGTGTATCACGTGAGTAGTAGTAGTGACCTTACTGCGCAGGAACGCGCAATGGTAGTTGCCTGGGACTTAGCTAGGGGAATTGAGATGACCGTTGCTGATGTACGCGCTAGAACTGGACTTAGTAGCTGGGCGGCTCGACGGTTACTTACGAAGGCCGAGAGAGTCCTGCCTGTGCTCAAGGAAGGCGAGACGTGGCGGAGTTTACTAGGCTAGTTCACGTGTACGCCAGCATGTGTCGTCCGTCGGCGGTCGCGGCGTTCGGTCGGACGTGCGCACGGACGTGCGTAGCGAGCCAACGCGATGCGCGTTTGCACGAAAGCTGCGCGGTTTTGCGCGAAAACCGTGCAAAACCGTGCAAACCGCGTGCACTTGACATAATGACCGGTTTTTCGTTTTGCGCGAAAACCGTGCAAAACCGTGCACGGAAAGTGCGCGTTTGCGCGGTTTGGTTGACATAACATCATTAAAATGCACGTTTGGGTTGACATAATCCAGTGCTTGACATAATCCCACTTTTCGCGCGCTGTTGCGCGTTTGCGTGGTTTTGCCGCGCGTTTGCGCGTGCTTCGTGCGCGAAATTGCGTACAAACGCGCGTTTAGTGGTTTTATGTCAACCAAAACGCGCAAAGTGTGCGTGAGTTGACAACCCGAACGCGGTGGTGTACAATGGTGGTGTACGTTGGATGGTACGCACGAGTCGTGCCACGAAACGTACACACAACGGAATGGGGGTTTTGTACGATGGGGACGATGGTTCGGATTGGTACGTGGCTTGACGGCCACGGCGTTTCGGACAAAACCGAGCGGGGACGTTATCGGCGGTTTGTCCGACACGGGAATGTTGCATCCGCGCAACATTTGGACAATTTGGGGTTGTGGGTCATCGACGGCGCAACGCCGCTGCCCGCGTTGCCCGAACCCAAACAATCGGGGTTTGCGCCGTCCCGTACGGACGGGTTGTGGCGTCACATCGTGTATACGGACGCCGCTGGTGCCGACAAAATACGCGCGTTGGGAATGACCGTGATATGCACGCGCGAACGTGCACGCAAACGTCGCATCGAACGTAAACGATTGGCGGCAGCGGCGGCGAAACCGACACCACCGGTCGCCGACCGAACAAACGATGTGAACGCCAATAACCAACACGACGCCACGGGGAATGGGTAATGCCCACAACGGTGATTATCGTGGTCGTGTTGGCATTGGGCGCGTTGGGCGCGTACGTGTGCGCGTGCGCGTCCGGGAATGGGACGTCGGGTTATCGAAACGGACGTTGACATAACGTGGTACATTAACAACTGCATAACCACCCGAACACCCCCACGCGTGCGATGGTACGCGACATGGGGGTGTTCGTGCGTCACACGCCACGCGTGGAAACACACGCGTGCACTTGTGGCACGTGGGCATTGACACCTTATGTCAACACGCACGGACGACCACCACCACCACCCACCACCCACTACCCCAACGTCGCTCCCGTCGCTCCCGTCGCTCCCGGCACTTCGTTTTCGCGCGAACACGTTTCGTGCGCGAACGAAGCTTCGGGAACGTGGCCGACCGGAGCTGCACGTCGCATTGACGGCCACAGCACTACGGAGGGTACGATGAAAGCGCGTGAGTTCGGAGATGTATGGGACGCCGCCGTGTACGCGTTGTCCCGAGACCGAGTGCGATGGTTGGACGAAGTCGAGCAACACATGGAGCGGTATTTAGCCAACCGCGCCAAGCGCACGGGACGTGCGTGGCACGTCGTCGAGCGGTACGCGACCGACGGTTCGCAGCACCGCATCGAGCCCCTGGAACTGGGATTTCACCAGCGGGCGCTCATTGAGGCCGACAACCACGAGCGCGTACGCTTGTGGTACGCGGGAAGCTACTGGAACCAATCGAGGTAGCAACCGAAACGCCACCGCTGAGCGCGAAGCGTTGCGAGCCCACGAGGGCGAGGCAACCCGGTGGCGTACGCCCACTTGGCCGAACGGGCGCTGATGAGGTATAGGCCACGGAGGGCACGATGAGTGAGTATGACCGGCGAGATGGCCGGTGAGAGAGTGCGCTCGTCGAGTGGCACAGGGCAAACGGAGGGTTGCTGAGGTGATCAAGCACAAGATCCACAGGGTAAGTGACGAAGTGTGCGCGGGATGCGCACAAAACTGGGAGGGCGAGTGCCGTGCATATTCAATGCCGCACTCAGGGATGGAGCGGGCGCATCGCTCCCGGTCGGGGCCGGCTTGCGAGCGCCGTAGGTCGATGGCGCTCCAAGCAGCCGAGCGCCGCAGACTGGAGCACGACCTTGATGCGCTGAGGGAACCGTTCCACAGCGCGCCGTACAGGAGGGTTGTGAAGTGACGAAGGTTGAAGTGTATGTGCAGGGGTGGGTCGTCGAGTTCGAGCTGGACGACGACCAGTTGGCGGAGCTTCAGTGCAACGGGCAGTGCTCCGCCGTGTGGTACGCCGCCGAAGAAGCAATCGAGGCGGCTGAGGCGGAGGAGGGTTGTGAAGTGACGAACGAAGTGAAGTGTGAGTGGTGTAGCGGTTCAGGATCGAGCCGTTGGCCCATAGCGTATTACTGTGGGCACGACGGATCCTTCGTCGGCAGCAGCGAGATTGACGCGGACGCGCACGCCGTCGCGTGCGGGTGCGTGCCTACGAGCGAGTATGGGCCTTGCCCCTTCTGTAAGGGGGCAAGGCCCAGCCGGGGCGCCTAGGGGGTTTGAAGTGACGAAGCCCTACAAGTATCGAGTCACCTGCACAGAGGCCATCGCTGCGGAGATGGCCAGGTACGAAGGCAGCTCCTTCCGGAAAGTCGCGTTTCCTCCCTACGTCGCCCTGGGGGAGCGACTTGAGGAGCAAGAGGCCATTGCTTGGACCGTGAAACACTTCGGCCCGAACGGTCCGAGGGACCACCTACGATACGAGTGGGAGTTCGTGGGAGAGTCCCTTCCTGCTAGAGACCGGTGGTCCAGCTTCGGTGTCAGTGTGAGGAGACTGTAATGCTAGCTGAAATGGATAAGATCATAGTGCGCCTATGGGTGGCCGAAGTCGGCGCCCAGCAGGTGCACGACCGCCTCAGCGCTGTAGCGGACCGCGAGGGGGTGGTCGGAGCAGCACTGTTTGGCTCCGCAATCTACTCCCTCAGGGAACGGGCCGAGTATGCGGAATCGCTCATCTGCACCAGCATCAGCCCGGACTAGTGAATCGCTCACCAGCCCGGACTAGCGGCCGGGCTGGGAAGCGGCGCATTAGTCGTCGCCTGAGTGGTAGCCCGCTGTGAACGCAGTGTGGCAGTCAACGAGAACGGAGGGTTAGGAAATGAAAGTGACGCTGAGGGAAAGGGGGCCGAGCGCAACGAAGAAGCAGCTGGGTGAGGAGGGCCATGGATAGGCGGTTGTCAGTGTCCG
>Ga0114919_10002191_pt1 | contig 15794 bp, 11 predicted proteins | sample BlataG_FD_88682 | JGI IMG/M metagenome (GOLD analysis project Ga0114919, IMG submission 88682) | Deep subsurface microbial communities from Black Sea to uncover new lineages of life (NeLLi) - Black_00105 metaG | ecosystem: Environmental > Aquatic > Marine > Oceanic > Sediment | place: Atlantic... | reverse complement strand
TTCAACTAACTTAAAAAAAGGAAATGTAAATATCCTTAGAACTATAGGAGAGCATAAAATATTAGATAGACCTTAAAATGAAAAGAGCATATTAAAATGAGATATTTGAAAAGAAATGCTAACCTTTCGGACGCTGCTACATGTTAAAAATATTCGACTATATAAAGAAAATATTCAAATACATACTTTCTAAACTAATTGAAGGGCTTATTGTCAGTATTATTGTCGGTATTATTGCTGGTATTGTTGCTGGATTAGTTGTAACGTATTTATTCAGTACTCCCGAAGTTAGTTTGATAGATACAAATGTTATTGTTAATGATGATAAAATTGACATATTATACGCCTACGAAAATAGAGGAAAAAGTGCAGCAATTAATATCTCTTCAAAATGTATGTTACTTTTAGTTAGTTTGATAGATACAGATGTTGTTGTTAATGATGATAAAATTGACATGTTATACTCCTACGGAGATAAAGGAAAAAGTGCAGCAATTAATATCTCTTCAAAATATATATTAGCTTTTGAAAATTTAAATACAAATAACTTTATTAAACCAAAGCCTAGCAATTTAGATAGGCTTGAAGTTGGTGATAATTTTGGTTCTCTAGTCAAGCAACTTACTATTAGAAATAAAAGTAATTTTATTATACTTAGTATAACTAAATATGAAGATGTTGATAGATTCAGACAATTTATAAATGAAAAATTATTAAATAATTCTTATACTATTTACAAATGGGCATTTTATGATTATAAAGAAGAGAAAAAATATTTATCAGCAATTCCTTTAGATTTAAAGGAGAAGTATGAAAAAGAAATGCTAAAAAGAATCGAAGATTAGCCCTTATCAATATGTATTAGTGAATTAATTTTAAAAAAAAGAGATGAGAAAGCTTTGGTAAGGAAGACAGTAATAAAAAGGATAGTTATTATATTAGTTATTAGTTTAGCCTTTATTTTTTCTCCTAACACTATTGCCAAAACAGAGGTCTACTTTTCTCTTTATGATGACCCGGAAGCAATAATTATTAAGACATATATGAAGCAGAAGAATTTATAAGTAAGACAAGGGGGACGTTTCATTCGTCTTATCTAAATAAATAGGGGCAAATCTCATTTTCTTAGATAATTAACATTTTACTTTTAAATTAGATAAATAGGGAAGGTATGCCAATTCAACAAGGCGGAAAACCTATAGGATCTGAGGAGTTTCTTAACTGGCTAGTTGAGGCTTTAGGTATTATCACAGATAGACGTCCTAAAGGGAAACCTCGTAAAATGGAAAGCTAAACCATAGAAAAAATAGGATGTGTCTATATAAAAATACAAGAAAAATTCAAATAACCTGTGCGTGTACTTTAAACCTAAAGGAGATGTAAAATTATGGTAAAAAAATATATTATTATGTTACTAATTATTTTTCTTTGCATTAGTTTTTCATTCTCTACTTATACTCAGGAAAATAAAATAAATGAAATCATAGAAAAATATAAAACTGGTATTTTCCATATTGGACAATTAATTAGAAGCGTTGAAAATTCTGATATAGAATGGTTAGGAACTGCTTTTCTTTTGGATGACACCTGTACTTATGCAACCGCAAAACATATTTTCAAAAATGCTAACAAAGAGAATTTAATTATACGTTTCCGTCTTCCTGATGATAATACTATAGTAGTTACTTTACCAATTAGAATTCTTTATGAAGATTTTAAATCAGATTTGGCATTTCTCAAAATAGATTGTGTGAATAATCAGCCTTGTAAATCAAAGATAAATTATTCCTTCAATATCCCTAGCGATTACATTAAGGGGTCCCTTACAGGGGAAACAGTTTTAGTTATTGGTCATCCTATACTTTCTATGATAAAAGATGATATCGATATACCCGTTGTTCGCAAAGGTATTATATCATCGACGGAAATAACATGGGGTGGTCAACCAATGATACTTCTTGATCTCTTTGGAGTCCCCGGTTTTAGTGGTAGTCCGGTAATTTTAGAAAGTACTGGTGAGGTTATTGGAATCATATATGGTCCTGGACCAACAGAAAGAAGCTTTGGTTTTGAATGGGCTACCCCTATTACTCAAGAAGATTATTTATCTGCTATCGATGCTTCTTCTGCTAGTGTAGAAGAAAATAATAATAAATAGAGACACATCCCATTTTCTTAGACAATTAATATTTTACTTTTAAATTAGACAAATAGAGAAGGGGTGCCAAGTCAATGATTCGGTAACTTTTAGCGTAAAACCTATAGGAACCGAGGAATTCTTAACCAGATAGTTGAGGCTTTAGGCATTATTATAGATAGACGTCCTAAATGAAGGCTTCGTAAAATGGAAAGCTAAGCTATAGAAAAAATAGGATGTGCTATTCAAAAACTTTTAAAAAGGGGGGAGTTTAGATTGATAAAAAGAAAAATGAGTAAAGCGAAAATAAAAAATGAGAGAAGTCCAATAAAAGTTAAAAAAATTCTTAAAGAGAAAAACAATCTTATTGAAACCACGAAAGAATACCTTTCAGATAAAAAATATAAAATAAAACTGGACGATCTCGTCAATCAGAAATTACGTGAAGTAATTTTATTGTTGAATAATGAAAAGTTTTTATTGCATGGAGAAAGCAATTCAGAACGATTTTCAAAGCAATTGAAGCTTTATGAAGATGTAGTTAAAGATGTTCAATCAATTATTTCATGCATCGCCTATTGGGGTGATAATAAACATTATCATCAGATGATTAACAAGATATTAGCTAGAATTTCTGATAATCTTAAGCCTCAGGATGGTCTTTTAGATGATATTTATCTACGTTGGTATCCCCTCTTTTTGCTTCTGTATTCTTCTGGAATCGCCTCAATTGCGTCTAAAAATTACCTTACTCTTTCGTCCATTCTTACTGCAAAAGTTCAATCCCCTAACGATCTTCATGGAACTGTTCCTATTTCAATACCCATTGGGAGAGCAGCAGCAGAGCTTCGTGATGCATTCCAAACATTAACTGAACATGAGAAATATCATGTACCTTGTAGTGAGTACTTATACAAACTACTACAACCAGATTTGGATGATTTATTGTTTTTAGGAAATGATTATGAACGATATTTTGATCGCTTAGAAATATTTTTAGCTCTTGTTTATGTTGATTTCAAATATAAACCTGAAGAAAGGGTGTGGGGTCCACCAGGAAGGTTTGCTTATAAATATCGCGGTAGAGATAGTAGAGAAGGGAATGCTTTCTTAGAAATTCTTGAAGAAGCAGAAAGACAGAAGGACAATTGGCCACCATTAAAAGCAAATTTGTTTTCTGGCTCTTATGAAAGATTTATTAAAATAGCAAAAAAATTTCAAGAGGAAATACTCAATAATTTGAAATGGTGATGATTTGTACGATGTCGAACATAGTGCTTGAGTAGAACCAGGGTAAAACCTTTCCGCTTTTAAAGATCACGACTACTTGATATTATAAGCATCAGTGGATAGTCCCAAATATCTAAAAAACTTTTCGGAATCCTTGCATTAGAAGAGTAAGGGAGTTTTAAATAAGTTTTTTGAAAAAGAGGGTTTTTGAAAGATTTATCGTATAATGAATATAGAAAGATTTATTATTGCAACAGGATACTACGCAAAATATGCTGATTCAGAAACATAAAAAAATAATTTGAGTATTTAAGTTATCGAACAGTTCAAATAAAAGGGAAAGAATATGGTCGAAAAGAAAGAACTTGCTATTAAAAATCTTGGTTTAGATTGGAAAACTGCAGTTAAAGCGCTAATATCAGCGGTGCCCTATCTTGGTGGTCCTATTTCAGCTGTTATTGGAGATATTCAAAGCATTCGCAAAGAAAAACGTTTTGTTGAGTTTATCAACGGACTCCAAGAAGATATCTGTAATTTGTCGGATCATGTCAACGCAGAGTTTATCTCGAAAGAGGATTTCTTGGATATATTTGAGCAAACAGCCAGAAAGATTGTTATGACAAGGCAAGAGGCAAAACGAATTGCTTTTAGGAACATCCTTTCAAATGCGATTCTTTCATACAATATTTCTTACGATGAAGTTGAAGAGTTTCTTTCGCTTGTGGAAAGGTTTCGGGAAGAACATATTTTTCTGCTCAGTATTTTGCGGGACCCAGTGAAATATGACGAAGAGGCGGGTAATCGAGTGGGAAAGGGAGGAAGAACAATGACTTCTATATCCCAAATAATGAGACAATTACTTCCTGATTGGACCGAGGACTTGATTCTGGAAGTCTCAATAGTTCTAGAGAATGAGCGACTTGTTCAACACATTACATCCAGATACAATATAACGCTTACAGACCAAGGTATAAATCATTTAGTCAATACCTTGACACCTAAGGGAATGAGATTTGTTGCATTTATTTCATGTCCAGGCCACCTCTGAGTGAGATCTTTAAATGTTAAGGACAAGAAGTAAAAAAGACGAGGCAATGTATAAGGCTTACTCTCGTTTATGGCGGCTATACCTTAAAAGATATAGCAGAATATATTGGCGTGCATTATACTACAGTGAGAGAGTTATTAAAAAAATCAAGAGGGAAGATGAAAAGTGATATTGCAAGACCTGACCCCTTAATGTTCCTAGAAAAAATAGGATGTGTTCCCTATTTTCCATAATGAAACGGGTACTGCAAATAGAAGGGAATGGTGGTTTCCATATTCCTAAAATAACAATGTAAGGAGATATTTTATGGTCACAATTCTACATCTTTCGGATTTACAATTTGGAAAGCACCATAGATTTAACCAAGAAGTTGATGAAGAAACTAAAAATAAGTTTATTAGATACGAAGGAAATGAAGCATATCATACTTTGTTAAATAAGACAATAGAAGATTTAAAGCTACTAAAACAAAAAGAAAATCTTAATATTAATATTATTGTGGTATCTGGGGATTTAGCAGAGTGGAGTACTAAGAATGAATATGAAGAGGTTGAGAAATATCTTATTGGATTAATTGAATTTCTGAAAATTCAAAGAAACCATGTGGTTCTTGTTCCAGGTAATCACGATGTTAACTGGGATCTTTCCGAAGCATATGTCCACACGCAGAGAGCATATTGTAAGAAACCAGTTGATGTTATTCCTTGGTCTGAAAAATCAAAAATTTGGGATAATTTTTTTCATAGATTTTACAAGGATAAAAAGAGAGATTGGAAAGATATTTGGTACCCTTATGATTTCAGTGATTTAGGCATATTAATTGTGGGTCTAAACTCGTGTATTAGGGAAAGTCACTGGTCAAAGGACCATTATGGTTTTATCGGGACTAAACAAATAAAAGAAGTAATAGAATGGTTTGACAAACAAGATCCTCAGAGAAAATTAATTAGGATAGTGGTACCACATCACGATTTATCTCTAGGGCGTCCTGCTGGATGTGAAACTCTTAATTATGACGATAAAGAGAATATTTTGTTCAATTTAAAGGAGGGAGGGATTGATTTTGTTTTGCATGGTCATTTACATGAATCATTCCATTTTCAAGTATGTAGGCCAGATACTAAAACAGATATTCTAGGAACTGGAAGTGCAGGGTTGGATTCAGATACATTGCCTTCATGCCCAAACAAATACCAAGTCATAAAAATAGAGAGTGAACGTTATACACGGTATATGAGGGCATATGATACCCAGACGATTAGTAGCCATGGACGAGGGGCTTGGAAACCCGATGTAACCGTCAATGGCAAGTGGAGTTTTGAATATAAAAAAAATTTGGAGATTCCAGAAGAAAAAAGACTTACTGAAAAAAAGGATTTCAATTTTTATATTGAGTCTGCACAGAAAGTTATCTCAAGACGACTCAAGGTGGAGAAAGATCGAGTTGAAAGCCTGTTAGAACTCAATTGCTCTCCTTTAGAATTAAAAGAAGAAGAAAAAGACCTTTTGACTACATCTTTTGAATGGGTAGAGGGAGAATCAAATCAATTTGTCCTATTGGGAGATGCCGGAAGCGGAAAATCAGTTTTTTGCTTGCAATTTGCAAAGCAATGTTTTGATTTATATAGAAAGGATAATGAAAACAGAATCCCTATATTAATTGATCTAAAAGAATATGCAGAGATAGATGATGCTTTAGATATATTAGCAAAATATTTGAGAGAGTATGGTACGAAATTATCAGCTACTGATATTAAAACATTCTTGAAAAAAGGCATGTTCATTGTGATTTTAGATGAATTTGATGAATATGATAAAGGTAGTATTACAGATATCTCACAGAGAGATTTTAAGTCTTTTGAACACCTAAGTGGAAAAAATACGAAGTTACTAATCACATGTAGAACAACTTTCTTTGATCGTCCTGATGACATATATTTGTATGATCTATCGGCTGATGGTTTTGAACTTTGTCCTAAAGGTTCTCTCGTTCGAGAAATTAAGCCTTTAAGGAAAGAATTAGTAGTAAGTCTGTTGAAAGATTACATAGAAAAACCTAAGATACCTGAATGGTTAGTGAAATTAGCTTCTCGTCCTCTCTTTTTAAGAATGTTGATACCTCTACTCAAAAATGGTCGTATTGAGTTGTCAGAAAAATTAAAAAGGTATCAATTGTATGAAGAATATATTAGGTTTCTTATAGGTTGGGATATTAAACGAAGAAATATATATATTTCAATTAACTATACACGATCATTGTTGGCTCATACAGCCTTGGCAGTAGGATTTTTAAATAACCCTTCACCATCAATTTCCGAACCAGAATTAGGTGATTTATTATGTGAAACGCTTGGAATTAGTCCGCTTAATGAATCATTTGAGGATTATTTAAATTTCTTTAAATTGAGTTCTCTTTTCTATCATGATAATCTTGGTAAAATATATTTTATGCACAGGTCATTCCGGGAGTATTTAGTAGCATATCATATATTCAAAGATTATATAACACCGAATGATGACTCTTTTGATTGGATTTGGTTCACTAGAGACGAAAGAAGTTTTCTTTCAGAAATGATTACAAGCGATAGAGAAATAAATACTTTGAGAAAATGGCTTAAAAATGATGGATGGTCTCCTGCCTGTAATTACGCCGCTTTTATTTTAGGAGGGTTAAAAAATCCCGAAGAAATCAAGTATTTAAAGAAAAAGTTTAATGATACAAACAGTTCAATTGCAAAAATTAATTGTATAAACTCAATTACTTTTTTAGGGGATAAGAGCGGTAAAGATTTTATCGCAGGGATTGTAGCAGGATATTTAATCTCAAAAAACTTGATAGATTTAGATGCTATTCTACCAAATGTTCCAACGGATTCTCTGCATATTTTCGAAGATATAAAAAGGAAATTCAAAGACGAGGATGCTAATGTTCCGATATTACATCTATGCGAATCTATTGCTGCATTATCATTCTGTGGTGATAAGGATACTATACCCTTACTTGAATCTCTTAAAAAATCTAACGATAAGAACGTTGTAGATGAAGCAAAGATAAGTTTAAGAAACCTCAAAGAACGTTTGAAAAGAAAAAAATAGAGGTAGTAATATGCAAATAGAGGAAATATATTTTTTAAGAAAAATTGGTTTTAGTATTGAAGACGAAAAGGAAATCGTCACTACGAATAGAATTGACAAATTTCCAAATATCACAGATTATCTAGAAGAAATGAGTAGAATTTCTGATTCGAACATGATGGAAAATTTCCCTATTCTAAAAAACACAGTTTATATATCTTGTATGATGTATTATGTAACGACGGTATTTAGGAGAGGACTGATTCCTAAAGAAATCTTTAATGAGGTAATGGAAAAAGCTAAATCCCTATTAGAGAAAATAAAATCGGATTTGATCATTATGGAGTAACAAGGGTCTTGCAATATAACAAAGGCATATACCATATTAGCAACATTACCAGACCACCTCTTAATAAGATCTTTAAATATAAGGACAAGTCATTATATGAAGCTCGCCTCCAGTATGGCTGGCTATACCTACCTTAAAAGATAAAGCAGAATATATTGGCGTACATTATACTACAGTTAACAGAGCCATTAGAAAAATCGAGAGAGAATGTGAAAGGTGATATTGCAAGATCTGACCCCATTATCATTCCTTTTTGTAAATATTTTCACAAAAAAGAAGGATTTTTAAATAGACTTGTAGTATAAAGAAAATAGTGTGTTAAAAAAAATTAAATAGGTATATTTTCATCCAAGCAAGATATCTATAGTATCATTATGTGGATTTGTGAAACCGGCCCCTTAAGCTTTATACTTAAGCTTTTTGAATATAAACACAATGTTAGGCAATGAATAATTTTAAGAAAAAAAGGTAATGAAATATGTCGGAATTGCCATTTACTCCATTCTCAGCTCAATTATGTGATGTAATAAGGAAGGAATACATAAAAGTTGTAGCATATTGGTTATTAGGAAAAGATAAGAATTCTATATTAGCTCAGAGTACAAATAGTGCTTGGGAAGCAGCTCTTTCAATTTTATTTCTTGCTGAAGCTAGCGACATATTTATGGAAAAGAATGAAGAAGAGAAACTAGTTGAAACCATAAAAGATAAAAGTTTTGTTGTCGTTAGGTGGCTTCTTCAACAAAAAATTACAAGTGAGGACGGAAGCCATGTGTATTGGGAAAAAGTCACGTGGGATACTTCAGTTATAATTAAAGCCATTTTGAAAGCCTTAGAAAAATATGAAAATAAATTTACTGATGATGAAAAAAGAGAGATTCTTGAGACAATTGAGAGGGGTTCAAGTTGGCTTTTTCATAGGTTTTTACAATGGGAGACTGAGGTTAAATATCCATTTGGTCCTGCAGATGTTTCTCAAATTGCATCAACATTAATTATACTTCAAAAACAATACCCAGCGATATACGATAGACTATGCTCTAATTATATTAAAGTTAATAAAAATCAAGATATAATCGTTAAAATAATTGAATATTTAATTCATAAAAAAACTGAAAAATCACTAACAATCACAACAGCTAATGGTACAGAGGAAGAAGTCATAGCTTACTGGTGGGATGATTATTTTAGTACTGCAGAAGTGGTTGAATCTTTCGCATTATTTTACATGCATTGCCAATCATCTCAAAAATTAATGCGAGAGAATAAGCAATTATTGCGCGCAATTCGAGAAGCCTTGATAAGATCTTGTACATACTTTGAACAAGGACAAGTTGAAGGTATGTGGGGCAGTCACATTGACACAATCAAAGTTATTTATGCGTATGTAATGATTAGAAAAATAATTCCCCAAAAAGATAGTGGTATTGATGATCCGTTGATTGTGCCAGAAATTCACACGATTTTTAAAGCGTTTAGGTGGATGTGCGACGAAAAGCAGATTTTTTCTGATGGTAGTTTCTTGCATACAATGTTTTTAACAGTTTTCTATTCGCTTGCACTAGTTGAAGTTTACCGTTATTGGCAGTCAAGAGACAATAAAATTGAGAAAATTTATGATGATGTGTTATGGGTTTCTCCAGTTAGAACGACACCCGAAAGGAGTAAAAGACTATCTACTGAACTTGAGAATATAAATATACGAGAGGATATGAAAGATGAAATCGAGAAATATAGGAATCTTTGTATCAAATTTAAACAATATAAACGAAATAAAGTTAAGCAAATAATTACTCTTTTTATTATCTTATTTTCGTTACCTCTTTTTTTTAGTTTGTGCAATATATTCGGCATCTCAGTTTTCAATATTTGTTTCAAAATAAATAGATTTGGCGATTTTTTACAATTTATTACCATTTTTATACCAATTATAGCTGGACTATTTGCTTTAATTTGGAAATATGAGTCAATTTTTAATAAAAAATAAGTTTTGTTATTCATCACTTATTTCTGAAAGGAGAAAACAATGAAAAATGGAAAGCATTTTATTAATGGAAAATGGGTTGAAGGAAAGAATTTCTTTACTACTATTAACCCATCTACAGGGGAACCATTTGGTAAGTTGCAAAATGGACGGAAGAAGGAAGTAAATGAAGCTGTTAAAGCTGCTAGGAATGCTTTTAAAGATTGGAGCAAAAAAAGCCCCAAGGAAAGAGCCAGTTATATTACAAAAGCCGCTGATTTGTTAGTTAAAAAATATGGTAAAGAGAGAGAATTGACTGGATTGAAAACTTTAATAATGGAGGAGATGGGTAAACGACTTCCTGAGGCTGATGTAGAAGTAATTGAATCTTCTGATATACTTAGATATTTTGCTGATAAGGGACCTCTGTTGTTAAAACCTCGAGAAATATCACTTAATAAAGATCTATGGCCGACTAAATCAAGTAAAGTTTTTTTTCAACCATTTGGTGTCATTGGGATTATAAAACCTTGGAATTATCCTTTAGAAATGCCCATGTGGGCATTAGGCCCAGCTCTAGTAGCTGGAAATACTGTGATATTAAAACCTTCAGAATATGCCTCTTTTGTAGGATTAGAAATTGGCAAAATGTTTGAGGAGGTTGGGTTGCCTGAGGGAGTATTAAACATAATTACGGGAGATTCAGAAACTGGTAAATTACTAGTGCGTCATTCAGATATTGATATGATATCATTTACAGGTAGTCTTGAGGCAGGAAAAGATATTGCTGTTGAGTGTGCCAAACGGTTACGTAAATACAACCTTGAATTAGGCGGTAATGATGCGGCAATAATAGAAAAAGATGCTGATCTAGAACTTACCGCAAATGGAATTGTATGGGGTTCATTTTGCAATTCTGGTCAAGTATGCGTGAGGCCAAAAAGAGTATTCGTTAATGAATCAAAGTATGAAGAATTTCTAGGTTTGTTAAAAGAAAAAACTGAAAGACTGAGAAAGGATGTTGATTTTGGTCCTATAGTTAGTAAAAAGCAGCTATTTAAAATTGAAGAGTTTATTAATGATGCCATAAGAAAAGGTGCAAAGTGTATCGTAGGTGGTAAAATAATTAGTGATACAAACGGATTTTACTTTCCACCAACTATTTTAGTTAATATCAATCCAAATATGAAAATAATGAAAGAAGAATGTTTTGGCCCTATTCTTCCACTCACAGTTGTAAAGAACACACATGAAGCAATAAAACTTGCAAATGAAAGTATTTATGGGCTGGGTGCCTCTATATGGTCTAAGGATCTAATAAGAAGTGAAGAAAATGCAAAATCATTACAAACTGGTATGGTTTGGATTAATGATGTGAATGTTGCATTTCCTGAAGCTCCATGGCCTAGCATAAAACAAAGTGGAGGTGGTATTGATTTATCAGAATGGTCCCTTTATGATTATACGATAAAAAAACATATAAATATTGAATTATCTAATGATAAAAATCGAGCATGGTGGTTTCCTTACTAATTTCAGTTTATGATATTTTAGTTTGCACTGACTATTTTACTAATTATTTCTAGTAAATTATATTTCACCTCTTTGGGATATATCAAATTTATTTAAAGGATTTTTCTGGCTTAATAAATCTGTAAAATAAAGGTAAATTATGCAAAAAAACGATGAGTTTTGGATATCTTGCACTAATAATCATTTATTCCAAGAAATTAATAAATATTCTTCAAAGTGGTTTCCTTACCTTGGTTGGAAAAATATTAATGTTGTATGTAATGAACAATTTTTCGAAAGATACTTAATAGATTTTATTAATAATTTAAGACAGTTAAGAGTTGGATTTGATGCAAGATTTCCAAATATCTCGATTTGGATATCGATTTCTCATCAAAACAAAGAATTATTCAGGCTAATTTCTAAAATTGATATTTATACGCCTCGTATTAAGATTATTTTAATTAACGATAAAATTATTCTTTTAGAACGTATTAAGCAAATTGAATTAGAAGCAAATGAATATTCTCTAGAAATAAAAATAATAAATTGTCTATTTGATTCTGAAAGTACCCTTAATATTATTAGATATATTTCAAATAACAAATTATTATCATTTTCGTTTTTTATCGAATGGTACCCAAATATAATAGAAAAAAGTAAAACAGATGAATTCACGAACTTACTTGGATTTTTAATCGACTTTAATTATCCATTCGAAAATCATCCATTAATCTTATGTGGTGGCATTTCATCATATATAAAAAAGATTCTATTTTCTATGTTTCATAGTACCTACAAAGCGTTAAATATAAAAAATAATATCCTCATAAAAAATGACTACAAGTGTTCTTTTGAATGTATTAAATCAATTATTCAAAAAAATGAAAGGTTTAATTATATTAATTGTTTCTGTAACACGTCATTTAATCAGTTTACTGAAACTATTCCTTTTAAAGATAAAATTTTAGAAAAATTAACAGTTAACAAGAGTCCCATATTATTTGAAGATTGGCAATATATTTCTGATGATTTTAAATTCTGAGAGGGAAGTATGACTTATGATATTATTTTAATTTCTTCACCAAATAAAAATATTGATTATCCTGGCTTATCTTTGCCTATTTTGACTGCTGCTTTAAGGCAAAATGGATTTAAGGTCAGGCAATATGATCTGAACATCATACTTAGGAATGAATTATTAACTGAGGAAGCTCTAAAGCTTATATTAACAGATTCCTTACCTATTTACGCAAAATTCCTTAGTCATTCAAATATCGATCTAAAAAAATTGTGTGATATTTCTTTATATCTAGATAATTTAAATAATATTTATGGATTTAAAAGCTTAGAGCAAGTCAAGAAGAAGGCCCAACAAAGGGATTATGCATGGATATTCAATGAAGATATTCGGTTCCAACAATTAATCAGTTTATTTAAGATAAATAGAGCATTACATCATTTAATAGATCTAGCCCTAATTATCTCTAACTTCTCAGTTGATGATTTTCTTACATCCAAAATTTCAAAATTTATTGATAAATACGTAAAAGATTTACTTAATAATAATCCAGAAGTAATTGGCTTTTCAATTCTCGAAATACAAAGAGCATTTTCTTTAAAAATAATAAGGGTTTTAAGAGGGAAGCAGTATAATGGGAAAATAGTTGTAGGAGGTGCTGATCCAACACGATTTCCTTTAGGATACATGAAGTATATTAATTCAATTGATGTTTTGTTCTATAGGGAAGCTGAGCTATCCTTAGTAAGGTATTTGAATCAATTACACAATAATAAACCTAATTATCATGATGTTCCCGGTCTTTATTTTCGTAAACATAATGGAGAGGTAATTTCCTGTAATCATGATCAACTAGATTTATCCTTTATTCCAACCCCTGATTTTGACGATTTACCCTTAGATTTATATTTAACTCCAACTCTTCCAGTCCAATCGAGTAGAGGTTGTTATTGGCATAAGTGCAAATTTTGCATTCACTGGGATACGTATAGTGATTTTAGGACTCGCTCTCCTGAGAAGTTTGTAGACGACATCAAGCACCTATCAAAAAAGTATAAAACAAAATATTTTCATTTTACAGATGATTGTTTAACAATTCCTCATGCTCGAAAAATTGTAAAATTAATAAAAGAAAATCATCTTGATATTAGATGGTTATCATATTTTAGGATTGAAAATGATTTGGATTTTAACTTATTAAAAGAAATTTGGGATGCAGGAGGTCGAATTTTAGAAATGGGTTTAGAAAGCGCCTCTCCACGCATGTTGAAATTAATGAATAAAAATATTTCTCCCGAAGTCGCTAGGAGAATAGCAGATGATGCTTCATTAATTGGCTTAATGGTAAAATTTTTTATGTTTCATGGATATCCAAAAGAAGAACTATCCGAAGTTAAAACTACTGTTGAATTTACTGAGTCCTTAATTAAAAGTGGAAAGATTAGGCCCTTTTTAGCTTTACGTAATAGGTTTGAATTGTTACATGGTTCTGATATATATTTAACAGTTGTTAAAAATAAAGAGAGTGCTGTTCTGAAATATTGGAAACCTAGTGGGGTATTTGGGATCCGTGCTGAATATATGTTAAAATCAGATGAAGAATCTAGTCGTCAAGTAATAAAAGAATTCGTGAACAGGATAAGAAAATATATGTCAGATAATAAGATATTTAATACTGATGATGATAATGTAATGCTTGATTTATTAGTTTTAGATAACCAACCCTTAAAATCTGGTTGGAGAAGTTTTTAATGTAACACGATTTTGCTTAACAATTGGTTGCAGTTGACCAAATTGTCGTGCTTCAATTGAAGAAGCAAAAGGAATCAGGTCTCAATACTTAACATAATTTTTTTTGGGATTGGAATTAATGTAACAGAAAGAGTTCTTTTTTATAAAAAGAAGGACTTTTAAAATAAGTGTAGTATATAATATATTAAATTTGAAATGAATTTAATATTGTATTTTGTATGAAGGTAACAGGAGAGACTTTTTCTTTTTCAAAAAAAGAGAAAAGGAGCCGAAGAGGCAAGATGCGAAAAGAATTTAAACTTACAGGCAAAAGGACTGTTACCGGACAGAACTCTGGAGAGCTTTATACAAAAAAGCACCGACGGAGGGCAACTTCTAATATTTAGGAAAACCCTTACAGAGTTAACTAAAAGAACTATCTCCTAATTTCTTAGGAAGAATCTTTCGGGTAAAAGGACAGAGTAAGCAAGTAATATAGTTATTTTCTTATTCTGTCTTTTTTGTTGTGTGATATAAAAATGTGCAAGGGTATAAAAAAGTAAAATATCATCTTTAGAATTGGATATGTTAAATGTTGAGATCAGAACCTTTTTGTTTTGCAACTATAAATTCCACAAGAGGTTAAAATGGGAATAAAAATATTTCACACTGCAGACCTGCATCTGGGAATGCGTTTTGCAGGATACCCGAATGTTCAGGATGAACTTATCAATGCGAGGTATGAAACACTTGAAAATACGGTTGAATTAGCCAACCAGGGAAACTGTACTCTTTTTGTTATGGCCGGTGATCTATTTGACCGGATAACGCTTAATGTCAAAGATATTTCCAGGGCTGCCAGGGCACTCAATGAGTTTAATGGTGAACTGATAATTATACTGCCTGGTAACCACGATTATTACACTCATGACAGCAATTTGTGGAATGAATTCTCCAAACATGCAGGTGACCGTGTTTTAATTCTAAAAAATCCTGATATATATGACCTTAATAAATATCATTTAAAAATTAAGATTTATGCTGCACCATGCAGTGCAAAACACTCGAGTGAGAACATGATCAAGTGGGTCAATTCCCAGAAAAGTTCTGAGAATGATTCAATAAAAATTGGTTTAGCACATGGAAGTCTTGAAGGTGTCTCTCCTGATTTTAATAAAACATACTATCCCATGACCCGGAAGGAATTGGAATCTTCCGGTCTTGACCTGTGGCTGCTTGGCCATACTCATCTGCCCTGGCCTGAAAAACCGGACAAAAACTCTAGAATTCTCATTCCCGGGACTCCGGAACCTGACGGCTTTGACTGCAACCACCAAGGTAGCGCCTTTATTATTGACCTGGAATCATCTTCGGACATGAAAATTCAAAAAGTTAGTACCGGGAAATACCGCTTTTCTATCAAACAGGTTTCACTCTATGATGATAACGACATTACGTCAATGAAGCGGAAATACACTGGTGATGAATTCAGCAATGTGGTGTTGCGCCTCATCTTAAAGGGGCGATTGATAAAGGAAGAGTTAGACCGGGTCGAAGAAGCCATAGACTTAATAAATGATAAGGTGTTGCTTCTTCAAACCGTTAAAGATGAATTGCATGAATCAATTACCTCTGATCTTATTAACAGTAAATTTACAGAAAATTCATTTCCGCATCAGCTTCTTTCCTCCCTGCTTGAAGAGAAGGAAGAGATATCTTTTAAGTCGC
>Ga0114919_10002190_pt1 | contig 15796 bp, 11 predicted proteins | sample BlataG_FD_88682 | JGI IMG/M metagenome (GOLD analysis project Ga0114919, IMG submission 88682) | Deep subsurface microbial communities from Black Sea to uncover new lineages of life (NeLLi) - Black_00105 metaG | ecosystem: Environmental > Aquatic > Marine > Oceanic > Sediment | place: Atlantic... | reverse complement strand
TGCTTCATGATATTGCGCTCCTTTAACTTTATTAGACGCAGATTGCGCTGATTAACGCAGAATTTCAATCATAATTTATATCAGCGAAATCTGCGTAATCAGCGTCAAATATCAATTCCAGTGAGTGCGTCTATCTGGAGGTTTATTTTGTTCTCCGTAGTCCCTGCAAACCGCGAGGAAGGGCGAACTCGTGCTGCGTAGCGGGTACTCGCTACAACAGTGGTACCTCGCAGAGTAGTAAAATAAAAGATGAGCCGTAGCTTTGAAAGGAGTTAGAAATGTTGAAGAAGGTGATGTTGGTTTTTGCTGTAGCGGTACTATTAGAGGGTGTTGTCGAGCACGGCAGCGCTTGAGAAGTATGCGCGTGCACGGACTCACAGCGGCAGTGCTGTAAGGACAATAGGAATGCAAAAGGAAGAACTGCAACGAGGATTCGGTTTGTCGACCTCGACCTATTTGGTAATCGCCAGCATGGTCGGGACAGGGATTCTGGTCTCCCCCGGATACATGATGGCTTCGCTCAACAACTACCCAGTTATTTTTGGACTCTGGGTCATTGGTGGGCTGCTCGCCGTCTGCGGGGCTCTTTGCGTGGCGGAGTTAGCAGCCGCTCTGCCCCGGGCAGGCGGGGAGTACGTTTACCTTCGCGAAGCGTACGGTCCGATGCCCGCTTTCCTCTCCGGTTGGACCTCGTTTTTTCTCGGTTTTTCGGCGCCGCTGGCCGTGGCCGGCTACATCGCGGCTTTGTACCTTTTGACGCCGTTCGGATTAGCTGGGAGCCAAACGCGCCATCTTGTGCAGGCCACGGCCGCGACCATTATCATCGCGGTTACCTTGCCCAATCTCATTGGTCAGGCGTCGTCTGCCTGGATACAGAATCTCACCACGATTCTCAAGCTCGGTTTGTTTGCGGCCCTGGTGGTGATGGCGTTTCTATGCGGCGGCGGGCGTTTTGCCCACATTGCGGAGGGCCAGCCAATAGGAAAGGTCAAGTTTGGTACCGCCGCTACGCAGTTGTTCTACGTCATGTTCGCCTACACCGGCTGGAACGCTGCCGGCTATATGGCCGGCGAAGTTAAGAACCCAGCCAGAATTCTCCCACGCTCCCTGCTGTTAGGCACCGGGCTCGTCATCGTGTTGTATCTGGCCCTTAACCTCGTTTTCGCCTACGCGGTGCCTCTCGCGGACGTGGGATTTGACAACGCAGAGCGGGTTCCCCAGCTCGCGGTCGAGAATCTGTTTGGGAAGAGAGCTTCCAGTGTTTTCTCCGTTGCGCTCGGATTGACGTTCCTGGCTACGGTGAGCGCTTTTGTTATCACCGGGCCGCGGGTGTACTACGCCATGGCAAGGGATGGGCTGTTCCCGTCCGTTGCGGGACGTATCAGTTCGAGGGGGCGGGTTCCTGTTTACGCGATGCTCGCGCAGAGTCTGTGCGCGATTATTATTCTGTTTGTGACGGACTTCCAGAACTTATACAGATATGCCTCGGTGGGATTGTCGCTCTTTGCGACGCTTTTCATCGCAGCAGTGTACGTCCTTCGATGGCGTCGGCCAGACATGGAAAAACCGTTTCGCGTGCCCGGATACCCGCTTGTGCCAGCGATCTTCATCGCAGTAACCCTCTTTATGGCCGTGTTCGCGTTTATGCAGTGGCGGAAACCTTCGGTATACAGCCTCCTCAGCATCCTCGCGGGCATCCCGGTTTATTACGTCTGGTCGATGGTCCGGCGTCGAGGCCAGGCATAGGAACAGTCGTCGAGGATGTCAACGAAGGCACCTGCAACGCCCTTGCGACGGTTGGCGTCCTGGCCGTGGGGGCTGCGGTATTCGCTGTTGAGCTTTTTTTCTTTTGCGACTGATGTTACAATGGCGAAAATTTCACACAAGTTTTTATAGGATAGGAGTGAAGAAAATGGATAAGAGATTGATAGTGAGCGTAGCAATCGTCATGATGGTCTGCTGTGGTGTCTGGGCGGATTGGCCGCAGTATCTTGGGCCGAATAGAAACGCGATTTCGCCTGAAACCGGGCTCTTACGGTCCTGGCCCGAAGGCGGCCCGAGGGTGTTGTGGACAATTGACCTTGGGCCTGGCTACGGTGGCGCGGCCGTGAGCGAAGGTAAGGTCTATGTGTTGGACCGCATTCGCGGCAAGCAGGATGTGTTGCGGTGTCTCGATATTGTCACGGGCAAAGAGCAATGGACATATGCGTACGCGGCCCCCGGCAGGGTAAGCCACGGTGGCTCGAGGTCCGTCCCCGCAATCGACGGCGACTACATCTATACCTGCGGGTCCTTCGGAGACGTCCACTGCTTCAACAAGCGCACGCACAAAGTCATCTGGAAAAAGAACGTCTGGAAAGACTTCGGCGGAGGTAGAGTGCCGATGTGGGCTATCAGCCAGAACCCGCTGATCTACGGCGATTCGCTTATATTAGCCTCGCAGACCGAAAAGGCTGGAGTCGTGGCCTATGATAAGTTGACCGGTACCGTACAGTGGACTTCACCGGCGCTTCCGGGCAAAGTCGGCTATGTCACTCCGACGATTATCAATATCGAAGGCGAGGACCAACTGGTTATGATAACCGCCTGCTCCAGAAGCGCTTCCCCGGACAGTGGTTCCGGGCGGCACCGGGGACCCAGTGATGAGTATGCCCTCGGAGCGGTGCTCGCAATGGACCCGAAAACCGGCAAAACGCTTTGGGATTATCAAGGCTGGCAGTGCCGAATCCCCGTCCCCAACGTCACGGAGATCGGTGACGGACGCCTGTTCGTTACAGGCGGCTACAACGCAGGCTCGGCTATGATAAAGGTCGAAAAGAAGGGGGGAACGTATGATGTTACCGAAATATACAAAACCGGTGATTTTGGCACGCACACTCATCCGCCTATCCTTTACAATGGCCATTTGTACGGCCACTGTACGACCAATACTCGCCGGGATGGGATGGTGTGTATGGACCTCGACGGCAATGTGAAGTGGAAGACAGAGCGTTCGCCGGTTTTTGACAAAGGCGGTTTTATTCTGGCTGACGGTCTTATGCTGAGTGTCGATGGCAGGAAAGGCATCCTGTATCTTACTGAGCCGAATCCACAGGGCTACAAAGAACTGGCGAGTGCCGAGCTGCTCGATACGGACGAATGCTGGGGGCCGCTGGCGCTGGTGGACGGCAAGCTGCTCATTCGTGACCAAAAGCAAATGAGGTGCGTGGTTGTCCGGTAGTGGTAATTGGTTAAATAATCACCAATTGACAATTGCTAATTATCGGGGCGAAGGTCTCGGAATCGGGCATTTAGGCGTTTTTGTCGATTTTTTTCTTAAAACTGCAATAAAGTGGCTCCGGCGATACGTCTGTATAGTTGAGTGTTCGATACAGCGAAGAAATGATAGCGTCAGTTGGAGGACCAGCAGAAATGGCAAGGAGACTTACAACGGATATTAAGGCGGCCGTTGCGCTGATAGCGGCGGAGGATATTGCTGCTGTTCGAGCTTTTGCCAGGGGTGCGGCAAAAGTATTGTTGAAATTCGGCCGTGAACCCAGAAATGCGAAGTCGTATAGCAGGAAGAGACTAAGTTGAGAGAGGAGCGGAAGATATTGAAGAAGATTATGTTGTGTATTGAAATCAAAGCTTGAAGTCGGAGGGCAGGTGTTTTCCGGGGGTTGTTGAGCGTGTTAGGGACCCCATTTTGCAAAAAGATGGCAAAATGGGAACCTTCTTTATTGCTGTTACTGCCAGTTGCCCGGGTAGTAAATGGATTTGGGCGGGATGCGGAACTTCTGGCATAGCTTGTCAGCCAGTGCGTATACTCTTCTAATCTGACAATCGGTTGGGCGGGCGGTTTTGCCGTCGGCTATAACGCAGATACGTATGGCCTGAGCCCTGTCGTTCCAGTTTGCACCCCGTATGATTGACCATTGTCTTTGCCACTTCTGGGTTGACAGTATTTGTCCGTCGGTCCCTCCACGTCCGTTGCAAACAACGAAGTGGCAGTTGAGGTTCTCCGGAGCGGCCAAGCCGCTGAGTGATGCCAACTGCTCTATATTGCCGGCTTTGGTGCCGCTATAGTAAACTTCGACTCGATCCCAGCGGTCCTGGTGTTGTTCGGTTCGAGAACGGATAACCTTTTCGGCAGGGACGAGACCCGTATAGCTCGAAAGACTGAATGGGCCGGCCAGTGGAGGATTGCCGCTCAGGGCCATCAAGCATATCGCCCCGGTTGTCATCGAGACCAGTAGTGCTGCTAAAACCTTTGCTACTCTTGGCTGATTCGACATAGACACACTTAGGTAAACAACTAAAAAAAGCTCGAGCTTAACTGCATAGAAAGATTACGACACACTTAAATATATACAATACACATCGGCAGCAGCCAACACGTTACTCCAAATTTTGCCGAAAATTTTGTGATTTATCTTGGCCGGTTCAGGAAACCGCAACGTCGTCCGAAAACAAGGGAGAATTTCTCGGAGATTTCGTGGTGCAGTAAGACCTCGCTAAGTTCCTCAAGGCAGAATATCTCACAGATTGGCTGTTACAAATGTGTTGATTTATGGGACTCGACCCTGTATATTCCCTTAGTCAAATTGATTGTAAGGGTACCGACCGTTCGTTCTCGGTGCAGGGACCAGGATTGTCAGGTTGAAGGTATTGTTGAGGCAGAAGTGAGGTGCAAAGATGGCATCAGGATATCGTGCAGACCCTGAACGCGACGAAAAGCGTTTTGAAACCCGTCCGTTAACTGCAAAGGAAATCTCCAGGCTGACTGACCGGGGCTGCAGTTGTGCCGACTGGTCTAAGGTCGAAGTTGCTGAGGGATTCAACGCAGAAACAGTCAGGGCGACGCATTTTAGCGGACGGGTGAAGTTGGGCGCGTTCAACACACGGATAGCTTTTTTCGGCGGTGTTGAAAAACCGGCAGGGATAAGCAACGCGACGGTCCACAACTGCACAATCGGCGACAACGTCTATATCGACCAGATAAGAAACTACATCGCCAACTACGTAATCGAGGATGGCGCTGTTATCGAAAATGTTGATTTGCTTGCCGTTGAGGGCGTCAGTTCGTTTGGAAATGGAACGGAGGTGGCCGTTGTCAACGAGGCCGGCGGCAGAGAAATACCGATTTATGACCGCCTCTCCGCCCACACTGCCTACATAATAGCGTTTTATCGCCATCGGCCGAGAGTAATTGAGAGCCTCAAAAGGATGATAGGCGAATACACCGTCTCGGTTACTTCCTCTGTGGGGCTGGTGGCTGCCGGTGCCAGGATAATCAACTGCCGGATTATCAAAAACGTCAGGATCGGCCCCGCCGCCGTGATTGAGGGGGTCAACAGACTTGAGAACGGCTCGGTCAATAGCTGCTCCGAAGACCCGGTTTACATTGGACCGGGTGTCTATGCCGAAGATTTTATCGTGTGCAGCGGCTCGAAGATTACCGACGGCACGATAATATCCGAGTGCTTTGTAGGGCAGGGCACGGTATTGGCCAAGCACTACTCTGCGGAAAGCTCGGTGTTCTTCGCCAACTGCGGCGGGTTCCACGGCGAGGCCTGCGCGGTATTTGCCGGGCCATACACTGTGACGCATCACAAATCCACCCTGCTTATCGCAGGGTTGTTTTCCTTTCTGAACGCCGGCAGCGGAACCAACCAGAGCAATCATATGTACAAACTGGGGCCGACCCACCAGGGTATCGTCGAGCGCGGCTCCAAAACGGCCAGCGATTCATACATACTCTGGCCGGCGAAGGTCGGAGCATTTACCGTTGTGATGGGCAGACACTACAGAAACTCAGACACCTCGGATTTACCCTTTTCGTATCTGATTGAGCACGAGGATGAAAGCATTCTCGTGCCCGGCGTGAACTTACGCAGCGTAGGGACCGTTCGAGATGCTCGAAAATGGCCCAAGCGAGACAGGCGAAAAGCCCCGAAGAAACTCGACCACATAAACTTTAAGCTTTTGAGTCCCTATACGATTCAGAAGATGCTCAACGGCATCCGGCTGCTTGAAAACCTAAAGGCGTCATCCGGAGACAACACCGAATACTTCACCTACAACAGCGTCAGGATTAAGAAATCGTCGCTCGAAAGAGGCATTGAGCTTTACGAAATAGGCACGGACAAATTCCTGGGCAATTGTCTGATTAAGCGTCTGGAAAATAAGGAGCTTCAAAGCGATGATGAGCTTCGTGCGGCGCTGACGCCGCAATCCGAGATTGGGCCCGGCAAATGGATAGACCTGGCCGGCTTGCTCGCTCCGCAGAAGATTGTGGAGAAATTGCTGACCGACATCGAAAATAGTGCTGTCGTCACGCTTGAACAGGTAGCCGAAGCCTTCCGGTGTATGCATGAAAATTATCCTGTGTATGAATGGGCCTGGGCCGCGAGTGTGCTGCAGCAGCGCCTCCGTAAGACAATTGACCGGGTAAGGAGCGAGGATATTGCCGAGCTGGTGGCAAGATGGAAGTCGGCCGTCATAGGGCTCGACCGGATGCTTCATGACGACACTAAAAAGGAATTCACCGTCGCTGCTCAAATCGGATTCGGCATTGACGGTGACAAAGAGAGCAGACAGGCCGATTTCCAACAGGTCAGGGGCACGTTTGAAGAAAACAGCTTCGTCCGCGAAATTCAAGAGCATATTGCCGCCAAAACAGCGCTCGCCGACGAGCTGATAGGCAGGCTGGAAAAGGTTTAGCTCCCGGCAAATTGGCCCTTGCCCCTGGAATGGAAACGAAGTAAGAATAGCCCTATGGGTTTTGATTTTGGACCGTGCTTTATAATTACGCACGGTGTGGGCAAGAATGTGAACCGTTTTTAACAAAAGGACTGCTTATGAGAGTAATAATTGAGCCGGACTATGAAACAGCGGCCAAATGGACTGCCAACTTCATCGTCAAGAGGATAAATGAATTCGGCCCGAGCGAGGGCAAACCGTTTGTGCTGGGCCTGCCGACGGGGTCTTCTCCGATTGGCGTCTATAACGAGCTGGTGGAACTCTACAAGGCGCAGAAGGTGTCGTTCAAGAACGTCGTCACCTTCAATATGGACGAATACGTCAATCTGCCCGAAGACCACCCGGAAAGCTACCATTCGTTTATGCGGACATATTTGTTCAGCCATATAGATATTCCGGAGGACAACGTCAACATTCTCAACGGCAACGCGCCGGACCTCGAGGCCGAGTGCGCGAGCTATGAAGAAAAGATGAAAAAGGCCGGCGGCGTCAGGCTTTTCCTCGGCGGTATAGGGCCTGACGGCCACATAGCGTTCAACGAACCGAGCTCGTCCCTGTCATCGAGGACACGCATCAAGACGCTGACCTACGACACCATCGTGGCCAACTCGCGATTCTTCGACAACGATATCAATAAGGTCCCCAAAACCGCTCTGACCGTGGGTGTCGGGACTGTGATGGCCGCTGAGGAAGTGCTGATAATCGTTAACGGCCATAACAAAGCGCGGGCGCTGCGACACGCCATTGAAGAAAGCGTAAATCACATGTGGACAATAAGCGCCCTGCAAATGCACCCCAAAGGCATTATTGTCTGCGATGAGCAGGCAACGATAGAATTAAAAGTCGGCACGGCAAATTACTTCAAGGACATAGAATCAGCCAATCTGGACCCGGCTACTTTGTTGAAATAACCTGCCCGATTGCCGATTTCGACAACGTGCACATGATATGGAAAACGGGAAATTCACGGGCGTGAATTTCCCGTTTTGGTATTTATCGACTATGCTGTCGTTCGCAGATTTCTATCCGGGGGCGGTTCCGCCGGGCAACATTGGCGCCGGCGGCGCGGCGGGCTTCGGCTCCTTGCCGGGCGGATAGACGATTTTTGCCTCGGCTTTGAGCGGTTCGGCATACTCTATGGTTAATTTGATAAGCCGTTGTTGTGTCAGCATATTCATAATATTCTCTTTGACCTGCTCAAAAGCAGTAACACCGGCGTCCTTGCGGTCGGTAACCTTTATTATGTGGTATCCGTACTTCGTTTCCACTACGTCACTGACCTTCCCGATTTCCAGCTCGAAAGCGACTTTTTCGAAAGGCGCCACCATTGGGCCTCTGGGGAAGAAGTTCAAATCGCCGCCTTTTACAGCCGACCCTGGGTCGGCTGAATGGGTTTTGGCTAAAGCGGCAAAATCCGCCCCCTCTTTGATTTGTTTAAGCAGGTCTTCGGTTTTTTCCCTGGCCAGAGCCTTCGCATCGTTCGGGTCGGAATTGGGGTCGGACAGGTCGGGCTTTATAAGAATATGACTTGCCCTGACTTGCTCGGGCACGTTGTATGCCTTTTTGTTCTGCTGGTAATATTCGTTGGCGTCTTCTACTGTAACTTTTAACCGGTCCGGGAATTTGTTAGTGAGGAGTTTCTGGTGGCCCAATCCCCTGCGGACCTGGTTTTTGAGCTCGTCAAAATTGTAGCCGTAGCTTTCCGTTGTTTTCTTGAATTGTTCGAGGGACATCGCAGGCTTGCGGGCAGAGGCCAGTTCTATGAGTTTGGCGGTCAGTTCCTGGTCGGTAACGACGATATTGTCCTGCTTTACTTTCTCGTCGAGAAGCTGCATTTTAATCATTTCCGACAAGGCCTGTTGTCTGAGCAATTTCTTTCGCTGTTCGAGTTGTTCGAGTAATGCGGGCGGCAAATTCTTGGCCTGCATAGACAACCTGTCAAGGTACGGTTTAATCAGTTTCTCCCGCTGACCTTCAGTAATATCGACCCCGTTGACTGTGACGAGAACGTCGTTAGTGGGCTTCACGGTGGCGGGTTTTGGTTTAACTGCGTTGACGTCGAGTTTTACGGTTTCAGTATCAGTTTTCACGGGGGCCGGCTCGGGTGCGTTGGCGTCGCCTTGCGGTGGGGCTTTCGACCGACAGCTTAAACTGCAGGTGGCGCAGAGTATCGCAAGGCAGACTGATATTCTTAGAACACAAGTTCTCATAATTCTGTCCTTTCGCAAGTACAAAATAAAAAAGACCCTTAATTAGGGTACGCAGGCTTATTGTTTCACAGGAAATCCAATATGTCAAGGTATTTTCGGTTTTTTCACATAGCTGCGATGGCTTGTACAGCTTATTTTTTGTAATAATGTTCGTTAGGTGTTAGAATATCACCCAGAAATGCCGGTTGACGAGCGCCGATTGCCGGAAAGAAATTTGAGAAATCGTTGGTTACCGGAGGTCCTTATGGGCGCAAAGCGCAGTGGCAATGCTCGGATAAAAGGCGAAATGACCGGCAGGCAGCGCGTACTGGCGACGCTGGATTACCAGCCGGCGGACCGTGTTGGCGTAGATTTGGGAGGGACGCTCTGTTCCGGGGCTCAGGTTAGTGTAATTGCCAATCTGCGTCGGGAACTTGGTCTTGATAAGGCGGGCGGGAGGGTGAAGGTTGTCGAGCCATATCAAATGCTTGGGGAGGTTGCGGCTGATTTGCGCCAGGCGCTTGGTATTGACGTTGTTAATCTGCCCGGGCCAAAGAACATGTTCGGCTTTGAGAATTCGGACTGGAAGCCGTGGCGAACATTTGACGGGACAGATGTGCTTGTGCCGGGCAAGTTCAATACAGAGCCGGGACCCGATGGTGACATTCTGATGTACCCTGAAGGCGACAAGTCGGCGCCGGCTTCGGCGCGGATGCCAAAAGGCGGCTTCTATTTTGACTCGATTATTCGTCAGAAACCAATCGACGAGACCAAGCTCGACCCCGCAGACAATCTCGAAGAGTTTACGCTTGTCAGCGAGGAAGACCTGAGGTACTACGAACAGGCAGCGAACGAGCTTTACGAAGGCACCGACCTTGCGATTGCAGCGGGTTTCCCAGGGACGGCCTTTGGTGATATAGCGCTTGTTCCGGCGCCGTGGCTGAAAGACCCGAAGGGAATCCGTGACATTGAGGAATGGTATATCAGCACCATTTCGCGAAGGGAGTATATCAAAGAGGTCTTTGCGGGCCAGGCGGAGATTGCGATTAAGAATCTCGAGCGGATTTATCAGGCGGTCGGCAACAAGGTGCACATCGTGTTTTTGGACGGCACCGACCTTGCGGCGCAGGATACGCTGTTCTGCAGCCCGGACGGATACAGGGAGCTTTATCTGCCTTTCAGCAAGAAGGTCAATGACTGGATTCACGTCAACACCGAGTGGAAAACAATGAAACACTGCTGCGGGGGTTGTGAGCCGTTGATTGAGGGATTTATCGAAGCGGGGTTCGATATTCTAAACCCTGTTCAGACCTCGGCGAAGGGTATGGCCCCGGAAATTTTGGTTGAGAAATACGGCGGTCGGATAGTGTTCTGGGGCGGCGGAGTGGATACGCAAAATACGCTGCCGTTTGGTACGCCTGATGATGTCCGCCGGCAAGTTGCTGAACGGCTACGAATTTTTAGCCGGACGAACGGCTTTGTATTCAATACGATTCACAATATTCAGTGCAATACGCCGATCGAAAATGTGCTGGCGATGTTCGAGGCATTGGGTAGCGAGAGTGTAAAGGAATAAGCTGATAGAGCATGCCGGAAAACGCTTTGGTGCCATCTATGTACTGCTTTTTGGCGGCTTGATGATGCTCTGTGCCGATTGTACCGCAGATAAAGCAGGCACAGGCAAGATGTAAGAATCCGGACGGCAGCTACAAGAACAATAATCACGCGATGTTCATCGACCGGGCCTTAAAATACGCCCGGGAGAATTGTGAGTAATAATCAGAATCGGACGCTTTATCAGATGGATGATACGGTCAATAATGAGTTGTTGAGTGCAGTCCGCAGGACGCCTGACGGCGGAAAAGGCAGCATTGTGTATTTGATGCTTGTATGCCTGGTGGCTGCTTTAGGCGGGCTTTTGTTTGGTTACGATACGGGCGTTATCTCCGGGGCCATCGGGCCGCTCGAGGTCCGTTTTGGGCTGGATGCGAAGTGGGTGGGCTGGACGGCATCGTGTGCCCTGGTCGGCTGTATGTTCGGGGCCGGGTTTGCCGGGACGATAAGCGACCGTATCGGCCGCAAGAGGGTTCTTATCATCTCGGCGGTCTTTTTTCTGATTTCGGCTTTGGGCACGGCCCTGCCGCGGAATCTGACCGAATTTATTATTTTCCGATTCATCGGCGGCCTTGGGGTCGGCGCCGCTTCGTTGACCTCTCCGATGTACATAGCGGAGATAAGCCCGGCGCGCATCCGAGGGCGGATGGTTTCGGTCAACCAGTTTGCTATCGTATCAGGTTTTTTGGTTGTGTATTTCGTAAACTACCTCATTGGCGGATATGGTGCCGGCATAGACCGTCGGGTGGTTGCCGAACACATCGCCCAACACGGCACGAAGCTGGACATCGAGGCGGTTACAAAGTTCATTGCCAGGCGCGGCGGCGAGATTGATGGCAGGGAGGTCGGAGTTTTTCTCGACGAACACGGCAACTCGCTCGACAGCCAGCATGTTGTGGATTTTATGAAAGAACATAAGGTTGAGGTCAAGAAGCTCGATGTTGAAGTAGCCGGTTACGGTGTCGCGTCCTGGATTGTGCAGAGTGCCTGGCGGTGGATGTTTGGTTCGGAGTCGATTCTCGCTGTGATGCTGCTGTTTTTGGCCTGCTTTGTTCCTGAAAGCCCCCGCTGGCTGATAAAGCAGAAGCGCGAAGCCGAAGCGCTGGGTATTCTCTCCCGCGTTGACGGGCACGAATTTGCACAGGCCGAACTGGCGGAAATCAAAGAAGCTATCGCCCACGAAAGCGGTTCGCTGGCCCAACTGTTTCAACCGGGCATGAAAATCGTTCTGGGCATCGCAATTGTACTGGCCATTCTGCAGCAGGTAACGGGCATCAACGCGGTCCTCTACTATGCCCCGGAAATCTTCAAGAACATCGGTTACGGTACGGCCGACGCACTGCTGCGGACCGTTGTGATTGGAGTAGTCAATATGAGTTTCACGATTGTTGCCATCTGGGCGGTGGACCGGCTGGGCCGAAAGCCGCTGATGATTATCGGTTCGATTGGGATGGGTGCTGCCTTGCTGGTGCTGGGGCTGGCATTTTTCTTCGAGCAGAAGGGGTATTGGGTATTGGTCGCAGTCCTTGCTTACATCGCCTGTTTTGCTCTTTCGCTGGGGCCGGTAACCTGGGTGATTCTCTCGGAAATCTTTCCAACCCGCATCCGCGGCCGGGCCATGGCCATTGCCACCGTCATTCTCTGGATGGCCTGCTATACTGTCTCGCAGACTTTCCCGATGATGGACAAGAACCAATGGCTCGTCGAGAAGTTCCATCACGGCTTTTCTTTTTGGGTGTATGGAGGATTTTGCGTCGTTACGCTGTTGTTCGTATGGCTCTTCGTGCCGGAGACCAAAGGAAAAACACTCGAAGAGATAGAAAAACACTGGATGCGACAATAGAATGGATTTTCCGCAGCGTTTAACTATTCAGAACCATACGATAAAGATTGTGCCTCGCTATGTCGAGACGGACAAGGCGGGGGTGGTTCATCACAGTGTTTATCCGGTGTGGTTTGAGATGAGGCGGACGGAGCTGCTGCGTGCTAACGGGCTGGCGTACAAGGACCTTGAAGCGGCCGGCGTATTTTTCGTCGTTGCTGAGCTAAACATCAAATATCGTCGCCCTGCCATGTATGATGAAGAGCTGGAACTGGAAACGAGCTGCTCGGCGGTTACTGCCAGCAAGGTCGAGCACACCTACAAGCTCACCCGCTGCCGTGACGGGGTGCTGCTGGCTGAGGGCTCGAGTGTGCTGGCCTGTGTCAATGCCGAGGGCAAAATTCGCCGGATACCAAAATTTATGTATCCCGAATAATATAAAAGATGATTGTTTGACTTGTCCCGGATGATTCGTTACAATACCTTTTTCGTTCCGTATTTTCGGTGGTGCGTGTTTTGTGATGCGTGAGGTGCCCCCCAGACGCCGTATTTTGCATTTGGGAACCCCGAGGGCTATGTCTGAAATAGCGTCAGAGAAGAAAGAGAACTGCGGTCTCTTTGGTATTTTTGGTGATGCCAAGGCGGTTGAAAAGACCTATTTTGGTTTGCACAGTCTCCAGCACCGCGGGCAGGAGTCGGCGGGAATCGCCTCGAGCGATGGTAAAACAATCCAGTGCTACACAGGTATGGGGACTGTCAGGCGGGTTTTTCGTGCCGGCAGTGACATTTTGGAGAAATTGTCGGGGCGCCCCAAGCGCGATAAAGGGCGTTTGGGGACCCCGTCCAATCCGATAGCGATTGGGCACGTGCGGTATTCGACGACAGGTACCAGCAAATCCATCAATAGCCAGCCGATGTTATCTGAGTATTCTCGCGGCCAGGTCGCAGTGGCCCACAACGGCAATCTTGTAAATGCGAGCCGGCTGCGTGACGAATATGAGGCATACGGCAGTATCTTTAAGTCCACGAGCGATACAGAGATAATCACTCACCTGCTTGCCAAGCCGACGCACGTCAGCAGGCCCGACCCACTGGCGCACATGCTCGAGCATCTTGTTGGGGCGTACAGTCTATTGTTTTTGTTTGCCGACCGGATTGAAGCGGCCCGTGACCCCTACGGCATAAGACCTTTGTGCATCGGGCAAACTGATGAGGGCTGTTATGTTGTTGCCAGCGAGAGCTGTGCCCTGGATGCCATAGGTGCGAGGTTTGTTCGTGAGGTCGAGCCGGGTGAGATAGTTGGCTTCGATAAAGAGGGCCTGTCCAGCAGGTTCTTTGTTCCGGCTGGTTCGGTCACGCCGGCACACTGCATCTTCGAGCATATATATTTCGCCAAGCAAAACAGTACGTTTTTTGGCGAGAATGTACATGAGTTTAGAAAAAAACTCGGAAGGGAACTGGCAAAAGAACACCCGGTTGATGCTGATGTGGTAATACCAGTGCCGGATTCAGGGACATCGGCGGCCATAGGATACGCCGAGCAAAGTGAAATACCTTTCGATATGGGTTTTGTCAGAAGCCATTACGTGGGCAGGACGTTTATCTCGCCTGACCAGAAATTAAGAGAGCTCGAGGTCAAGCTCAAACTGCAGGTGGTAAACGAGGTAGTAGAAGGCAGGCGGGTTGTAGTGGTGGATGATTCGATTGTCCGCGGTACGACTACGAGGGGCAAAATCAGGGCTCTGCGTGAAGCCGGCGCCAAGGAAATCCATATGCGGGTCAGTTGTCCGCCGCTGCGTTTTCCCTGCTTTTACGGGATTGATTTTCCGACCAAAGAAGAGCTTCTGGCTAATGGTCGCGATTTCGAGCAAATAAGGGACTTCCTTGAGGTCGATAGTGTCGGGTATATGTCGCTGGAGGGGCTGCTGTCTTGTGCGGTTTTGCCGGCGGAGCACTACTGCACGGCCTGCTGGAGTGGGGAGTATAAAATCCCGATAGACGTCGCCGTCAATAAATTCATTATGGAACGCTATCAATTGCAGATGTTTGATGAGCCGGACGGCTCATAGTGCAAAGTGCAAAGCGCAAAATGCAAAACCAAAACGCAAAGGTCAAAACGGAGCTGAAGCACAGAGCATATCGATATTCGATAATCTTCTTAATGAAACAAAAGAGTTAGCAAATATAGTCGGTTCAAGTATAGTTACGCTCAAGGGAAAGCGGTGAGTTTTATGCTTTGAGCTTTCACTTTTACGCTTTGAGTTTCGATGGGTAAATACATCAGCTATAAACAATCCGGGGTGAGTATTGATGCCAATGACGAGATGGTTCGCCAGCTTTATTCGTGCATTGCGAGCACCTTCGGGCCGCGGGTTATCCTCAGCAAGAATGCTTTTGCCGGTATGTTCCGGCTTGATTACGACGAGCGGCTCTTCAAGAGAAACTACAGAAGCCCCGTCCTTGTGGCCTGCACTGATGGCGTGGGCAGCAAGGTCCAATTGGCCGGCAAGGTAAAGAAGTTCGATACCGTCGGAATCGACTTAGTGGCGATGAACGTCAATGATATGCTGGTCCAGGGTGCTGAGCCATTGTTCTTTTTGGACTATCTGGCGGTCCACAAGCTCGAACCAGAGGTGATAGCCGAGCTGGTAAAGGGCGTTGCGGCCGGGTGCCGACTGGCCGACTGCGCGCTGATAGGCGGGGAGACCGCTGAGATGCCCGATACCTACGCCAAAGGCGATTTTGATATGGCCGGGTTCGCCGTTGGAGTAATCGAGCGAAAGAAGATTATCACCGGCAGGAATATAAGAAAGGGCGATGTCATTCTCGGCCTTGCATCAAGCGGTCTGCACAGCAACGGATATACGCTTGTTCGCAATATCTGTTTCAAGCAGCACAAAATGAAGATGGCTGCTGTGGTGGACGAACTTGACGGTGCTGCATTGGGCGATGTGCTGTTAGAGCCGACGCGAATTTACGTTCGGGCGATAGTGAAGCTATTGAGCCAGTATAAGGTCAAGCAGGTCGTTCACGGGATGGCGCATATCACCGGTGGCGGTCTGCCGGGTAATATCCCTCGTGTGCTGCCGAAGGACTGCAACGCTGTTATCAAGAAATCGAGCTGGCCGGTGCCGAAGATATTTACGTTTTTGCAGGCAAAAGGCCCCGTCGAGGAGGACGAGATGTTCAGAGTCTTCAATATGGGGATAGGGTTCGTATTGATAGTCTCTGAGGATTTCGCCAATTCGATAACCAGGAAGCTGACAAAATACGGCGAACAGGTTTACAAGCTTGGCAGGATAACGGGTGGCGCCGGAAAAGTAATCTTTAAGTAGCTTGTGGAAGTATACCCTTCAGGGTAGTAAATTCCCGCGAGTGAGATTGAGATTGCCACGTCGCTTCGCTCCTCGCAATGACAATTGGAGTTAGT
>Ga0114919_10002188_pt1 | contig 15800 bp, 9 predicted proteins | sample BlataG_FD_88682 | JGI IMG/M metagenome (GOLD analysis project Ga0114919, IMG submission 88682) | Deep subsurface microbial communities from Black Sea to uncover new lineages of life (NeLLi) - Black_00105 metaG | ecosystem: Environmental > Aquatic > Marine > Oceanic > Sediment | place: Atlantic... | reverse complement strand
TTTATGGAGAATCGGCATCTCCCGATTCTCCATAAGAAATTTTTCTCTGCGCGCTCTGTGTCTCGAACGAGGGAAGCGAGTGGGCGGTGAATATATACCCACTACCAGCACCAAATTTAAAAAAAATGCAAACCGGCCTAAAATTATATACCAGCAACCGCCTTGAAATTCTGGCCAGGCAACTGGCGCAAATAGTCAGAGAACCTTTATATTCTCCTTTTACGCAGGAAACAATAGTGGTTCAAAGTCTTGGGATGGAACGCTGGATATCAATGGAGCTCGCCAGTCACAACGGGATCAGTACAAACTGCTACTTTCCCTTTCCGAATAAATTTTTGCAGGATATTTTTAAAAGTATAATTCCCGATCTGCCGGATGATTCGCCCTTTGAATCGGCGGTAATGACTTTTAAAATTATGAAAATCCTGCCTGCATGTCTCCCCATACCAGGATTTGAAAGCATTAAATCATACCTGAAAGATGATATAAACAAGCTTAAACTGTTTCAGCTTGCAGAAAAGATTGCCGATACATTTGAGCAGTATCTTGTATTTCGGCCTGAGATGATCTTTGCGTGGGAAGAGGGCAGGGAAGAAACAGATCAGGAACATCGCTGGCAGGCATATCTGTGGCGAGAACTGCTAAAAGGTAACGAGAAAAAGCACCGGGCATATCTTCGTAAAGCACTTTTTGAAAAAATCAGAAAAAAGCAGGTTTCCTTTAAAGATCTTCCTCAGCGGTTATCCTTGTTCGGAATATCATACATGCCGCCTTTTCATCTGGAAGTTTTTACACAAATATCGCAAATGGTGGAAATAAACTTATTTGTTCTGAATCCATGTATGGAATACTGGGCCGACATTGCTTCAGATTCACAAATAAAGAAAATAAAAGACAAATATACTGAAACAAATAATGTGCCGGCTGATCTTCATTTGGAAAAAGGAAACAGGCTTCTTGCATCAATGGGGGCTTTAGGAAGAGACTTTTTCAGACTTATCAGCAGTTTTGATGGTGAAATATATGAGCTATTCGAGGATCAAAGTTGTCATAACATGCTTTCCGGTATCCAGTCCGACACCTTATATTTGCGGGAAGGTGATAATGAAAAAGAAGGCAGGCTCGTTACCAAAGATGATTTATCAATACAGGTCCATTCATGTCACGGTGCCATGCGTGAAGTAGAGGTCTTACATGACAATCTTTTGGCTATGTTTGAAGATGACCCAAAATTACTGCCAAAAGACATTATTGTCATGACACCTGATATTGAAACCTACGCGCCTTTTATACATGCAGTATTTAATGCACAACCGGATGAAACGCTTCGTATTCCATACAGTATTGCAGACAAGAGCATAAAAAAAGAAAGCCGGATTATTGAAACATTCCTTTATGTACTTGATTTGAAAGAAAGCAGGCTTGGAGTTTCATCGATAATGACTTTACTGGAATCACCGGCAATAAAGGCTCAATTTGACTTTACTGATTCCGACATCGAGATGGTGGAATTTTGGATAAGAGAGACTAATATCAGGTGGGGATACGATGCTTTAACAAAAAAGAAACTTGGAATTCCCGGGTTTAATGAGAATACGTGGAAAGCCGGTATAGAAAGACTTCTTTTGGGTTATGCCATGCCCGGGCGTGGCATAAAAATGTTTTCAGGGATACTCCCATACGATCATATAGAAGGAAGCAATGTAAAGACTCTTGGAAAACTACTCGAATTTATAAACTATATACTTAAATGGAAAGGGGAACTGGAAAGATTACAAACTCTAAGAAATTGGGGTGTGGCATTTATAGAGATCCTTGAACAGCTCTTCATGCCTGATGAGGACACGGAAAGGGAAATACATTTTTTACGGAAAATTTTTAAGGATCTTGAAAACAAGGAAAGGATATCCGGTTTTAAAGATAAAGTTGAACTTGAAGTCATGCGATCTTACCTGGAACGAATATTTGAACAGGAATTTACAAGCTCCGGATTTATTTCAAAAGGGATTACATTTTGCGCTATGCTTCCAATGAGAAGCATTCCTTTTAAGATTATATGTCTTATCGGTATGAATAATGACACTTTCCCAAGGGAATTCAGGCCCCTTGGCTTTGACCTGATTGCAAAAAAACCAAAAATCGGAGATAGGTCAAAAAGAAATGACGACAAATATTTATTTCTTGAAGCCTGTATTTCTGCACGTGAAAAACTTTATATCAGCTATATCGGTCAGAGCATCCAGGATAACACAAAGATAGAGCCGTCGGTCATTATAAGTGAGCTTATTGATTATATTGAAAAGAGTTTTACTCTGCCGGATGACTTTATTAAAGATAATCTTATCACGCAGCACAAGCTTCAGGCTTTCAGCCCGGAATATTTTCGTGAGGGCTCAAAGCTGTATAGTTATTCCAGGGAAAATTTCCTTGCAGGAAAAAGTTTTCTTAAGCATACCGACAAATCAAATTTTTTTACAAAAAGCCTTTCAACTCCCACCAATGAATTCAGAAAGCTAGAAATAGAGACTTTATGCGCTTTTTTCAGTCATCCAGCAAGATTCCTTCTTCAGAGGCGACTTGGAATATATCTGGATGAATCAAGCGATTCCGTTGATGAAAAAGAAAATTTCAGCATAAATGGTCTCGAAAAATACAAGATTGAGCAGGATTTGCTTAAAAACAGACTTTCCGGTCTTAATCTTGATGATATGCTGCCTGTTCAAAGAGCGACCGGCACCCTTCCTCACGGCAATATAGGAAAAGTCAGTTACCGTGAAATGAGTGTTGACGCAGAAATATTTGCAAATAAACTAGAAAATATTACTAAAGGTAAAAAATTAAATAGTCTTGATATTGATTGTGAGATCGCAGGATTTAAAATAGCCGGTAAAATTAGCGACATACACGAACAAAGTCTTGTAATTATTAGATATACAACAGTAAAACCAAAAGACTATTTAAGAGCATGGATTTATCATTTACTACTGTGTACTATCGGAGACAGTCGGTATCCATTAAAAACCATTCTTTTAGGCAGCAATCTTGTATATGAATTTGATTCGGTTCAAAACCCCGAAGAAATTCTGGGATATTTATTGCAGGTTTACTGGAAAGGATTGTCTGAACCTGTTCACTTTTTTCCAGCAACATCTTATGAATATGCAAGACAAATATTGAAATATGGAAAATCTAAATCATATGCTTTAAATTCGGCAGATAAGAAATGGAATTCAGGCTATAACTTCCCAGGCGAGTCAAATGATTTGTATTTCGACCTTTGTTTTAGAGAAACAGATCCTATGGATGAAGAATTTGAAAGAATTTCAACTGAAGTATTTGGTCCGATCTTTGAACATGGCAGAGAAGTTATGACAGTCTCGTAAAAAGTCCAACTTCTGCGTTGTGCTGCATTTCGCAATCATTCAACGTACGATAAGTACGCCTCATGATTACAAAATTTGCACGCCTTGAATTTGAACTTTTTTGCGAGACTGTCTAAAATCAAACTTTTTTAAAATTCATCAATTTTAACGTGTCTCTCGTTACAAAAATGCATTGAGAGAATTATACTATAATCTTAGCGGCTTAGTGACTGAACTATTTATTGCTAATGATGCAATAAAAGAAACTTAATCATGTATGACTGATGGATATTTCTTCTTTTATAAAATTAATAGCCAATCCTGAGATGAGGAGGTCTTTTTTAGGCCAGGATATTTTAAAACTTGGAGATGAACTGACCGGTAAGATACTTGATTTTAAATCAGACGGCAGGACACTTGTTGACTTTGGAAAATTTCGCGCTCTTGCCGAAGTGACCTTTCCGGTTTCAGAATCTCAGGTTATTAACGTTAGGGTTGTTGAAATAGGTGAGCAGATAAAGCTGAGCTTAATCGATCCTGAAACAAAGAAAAGCGACATTACAAAGAATCTAATCAGCAAATTAGAAATAGTTTCAGACGATGAATTCAAGAAACTTCAGTCTGACATAAAACAGGTTTTAAGCCGTGATATAAACCTTTCTGTGGGTGAAAAGCTTCCGCAGAATATAAAAAATGCTTTGCTTAACATTCATTCTCATTTCGAGCCGTTTAATATCAGCAGTAATATATCAAAATTAATCCCGCAGCTAAAAGCTTATATAGAAAATTCGGGAATTTTATTTGAAAATAAAATGGAAAACGCAATAGAAAATATACTGAGCTCATATGAAAAAATATCTGTGAAGCAATTAGCACAATTTCCCGAAATAAGAGAAATTTTAAATAGAGATTTAAAACCGAATCTTGTTATTTTGAAAGAATTTTTCAGTAACAAAGAAATGATTGAGAAATCTGCAGACAGAAGGGAGATTGAAAGCATCAGAAGTTCAATTGACAGGATTATTAATGATATTGAAAGTCAAAGAAATTTGGCGATAAACAAGAAAGAAAACACGGATCAGACACAGGTATTTACCCATACACTTAATTTAAAGGAAGACGACCAGAAAGCCAAATTGAAAATTTATTACAAAAAGAAAAAAGGCGATTTGAAAAAAGGGATAAGGTTATCGCTGCTTCTTTCAATGGACCGGATGGGGGAAATCAGAACAGATTTTTTTAATATTAAAAGCGATTTGAATATAACTTTCTTTGTAACAAATGAGAAAACAAAAAATATAATTGAAGCTAATATTGATCAAATAAAAGAGGAGTTAAGCCAGATATTCGGAAACCTTGTGATTAATGTAATTGTTTCAAAAAGAGAAATAGCACAATTTGACAGCGAAGATTTAACAATTTCAAGCAGTAAAATGGTCGATTTAATGGCGTGATCGGGTTGCGGGTTATCCCCACGGAGTTTCACGGAAATATCACAGATATTGAAAAGTAGAAATTCAGTGAATCTCCGTGAAGATCTGTGGTCAATTTATAAGGGGCAATTTATGGATAAACAAAAAAAAGCAGTCGCTTTAAAATATAATAAAGGCAAAGACAGTGCTCCGAAAGTTGTTGCAAAAGGAAAGGGATACATTGCTGAAAAAATAATAGAGGCGGCCCGAGAAAATAATGTGCCGTTGTATGAAGATAAGAATTTGTCCCAGGTTTTGGAAGCTCTGGATCTTGATACAAAAATTCCTCCTGAGTTGTACCGTGCTGTTGCGGAGGTATTAGCATTTATCTATAAATTAAACACGATGGCTAAGTAAAAAGTCCCATCTACTGCGTTGTAGCGGTTTTTCAGGCACTCGGCATACTTACATGTATTGCCTCGTTCCTGAAAATCGACTACGCCTTGCATATAGTCCGCCTGTGGTGGATTACTTAGCCATCGGCGTGACTTTATCAACTTTTAAATATTTATGCAGAAATTTGACATAATAAATACTCCCCTTACCGGAACGAATCTTATTGAGGCAAGCGCCGGAACAGGCAAGACCTATGCAATTTCCGGGCTGTTTGTCAGACTTATCATTGAAAGTCAGTTTACTGCAGACCAGATACTGGTAGTCACATTTACAAAAGCCGCAACTGATGAGCTTAAAGAAAGAATAAGAAAAAAGCTCATGGAAGCAAAAGAAGCGTTTATTAAAGGCGCAGGTGAAGATAGTTTCATTAATGAACTGGTTCAAAAAACTGATAATCAAAAACAGGCCGCCGAAATGCTACATAATGCGCTGATAGATTTTGACAGGGCGGCTATTTTTACCATACACGGATTTTGTCAGAGAATACTTCATGAGAATGCTTTTGAAACCGGAAGTTTGTACGATACTGAACTGATAACTGACCAGGACAGCCTTTTGCTGGAGATTGCAGAAGATTTCTGGAGGAAAAATTTATACAGACAATCTGACGAATTTATAAATTATGTTTTAAAAAATAAAAACATAAAGGGTCCTGAAGATTTTTTAAACCTGCTTGGCAAGGCGAAAACACGGGATATGAAAATAATTCCTAGTATAAAAAAAGCTGAAATAAAAAGCCTGGATACTTACAGGGAGATCTTTAAAAGGTTTAAAAGCAGGTGGCATGATTCACGAGATGAAGTAATGAAGTGTTTAAATGATCCGTCACTTAAAGCAACAACATACGGGAGTTTGAAAGTCTTATCCATGGCAGAAGACATGGATCTTTTTACTGCTTCAAAAAGTACAGGTTTTCCTTTATTTGATAAGTTTGATAATTTTACATCAACAAAAATTATTAAATCTACAAAAAAAAATCAGATCTCTGTCTGTCATGAATTTTTTAACTTTTGCGATGAACTAAAGCTTATTTGTTCTGAACTGGAAACCGAATTTGATAATTACACCCTCTTTCTTAAAACGCAAATATTTGAATATGCAAAAGAAGAGATGCTTAAACGAAAAAAGAAAAAGAACATACAGTTTTATGATGATCTTTTATACAATGTTCGAGATGCCTTAAGACAAGATGCTGAAGGTGGTAAAAATGCACTTGCAAGTGCGGTGAGGCAAAAATACCGGGCCGCTCTGGTGGACGAATTTCAGGATACTGATTTCATTCAGTATGAGATATTTACACGACTATTTTCATTAAAAGAAAGCAGCCTTTTTATGATCGGTGATCCCAAGCAGGCAATATACGGCTTTCGGGGGGCTGATATCTTCTCTTATATGAAAGCTGCTTTACGTGCTGATTATAAATATACACTTTTTGAAAACTGGCGCTCAAAGCCTGGGCTGATAACTGCAGTAAACACAATATTTTCCAATGTCAAATCACCTTTTGTTTTTGATGAAATTGTCTTTGATAAGGCGGAACCCGCAAAAAAACCTGATGAAAAAGACGACACGCAAAATGCTTTGCTGAAACTCTGGTATGTTGATTCAAATGAGGTAGAAGGCAGAAGGGAAGGGCAGAAGACAGAAGATATAAGGGCAGAAGGTGTAAAAGGGGGAAAGCCGGTTAATAAATCAGATGCAGTAATGTTTATTTCGAATGCTGTATCAGGAGAAATTGCCAGGATTACTTCACATACTGATCATCCGGTTAGGTCAGGCGATATTGCAGTCCTTGTGAGAACAAACAAGCAGGCAGGAATTATTAAAGACTCCCTTTCAAAAAGAAATATTCCTTCTGTTTTATACAGTGCAGGAAACATATTTGATTCTGATGAGGCGATGGAAATGGAAAGGGTCCTTTCCGGTATTGCGGAACCGGGAAATGAACGACGACTGAAATCCGCACTTGTTACGCGAATTTTTGGTGTTTCAGCACAAGAACTCGATTCAGCGGAAAACACGGTTCAAGGCTTGGAAACATGGATGACAAAATTCAGGGAGTACTTCAAAATATGGAACAATCATGGTTTTATCCGAATGTATCGATTCTTTATGACTCAGGAAGGTGTAAAGAAGCGGATTTTATCGTTAGATGACGGAGAAAGACGACTGACAAATCTTCTTCACATTTCAGAAATACTTCACAAAGAATCTGAAGAAAAAAACACAGGAATGACTGGTCTTATAAAATGGCTTTCAGAACAAAGAGACCCGTCAACTCCACGACTTGAAGAACACCAACTTCGCCTTGAGAGCGATGAACTCGCGGTAAAAATAATTACCATACACAAAAGCAAGGGTCTTGAATTTCCGGTAGTCTTTTGCCCGTTTTGCTGGGAAAGTTCTCTGGCAAAAGACAAGGAAATTGTATTTCATGATGTTAGTAGAAACAGAGATATAACCTTCGATCTTGGCTCAAACGAAATAGAGGACCATATCGCACTTGCGCAAAATGAAGTTCTATCGGAAAATCTTCGACTTCTCTATGTAGCATTAACGCGAGCAAAAGAACTATGCTACCTTTTCTGGGGGCGGATAAACAAGGCTGAAACTTCTGCCATGGCTTATCTGCTCCACGATTTGCTTCATGATAAGAATATTATAAAAACAGATGATATTGTTGCTGAAATAAAAAAACGTTTTAACAGATTAGACGATGATGAAATTCTGACAGATTTAAAACGTATTTCAAACAAATCAAATGGTGCAATCGAGCTTTCTTTAATACCTGATGAAAATGATTTAAAATATAAAACCTTTATAGAAAAAGAGGAAAAACATTATTGTCGCAAGTTTAACGGAAAAATTGACAGGAAATGGAAGATTTCAAGCTATTCATCCCTTGTGTATAATAAAATACAGGATTACGAACTTCCGGACCACGATTCTATCTATATGCCGAAGTTTAAAACAACGGACAGACATATCGATTTGCAAACATTTTCCAAACAATTTGAGCAGACTGATAATCCGGATAAAATTGATATTTTTTCATTTCCAAAAGGAGCAAAACCCGGAATATTTTTCCATGATATCTTTGAAAATATCGATTTTAAGCAGGATTCAGCAGATATTAAAGAAAGCCTAATAACAGCCAAACTGCATGAATACGGATTTGACTTGAAATGGAAAAATGTTGTCTGCGATATGATAATTAATGTTATCTCAACTCCTCTTTTTACGGACAGAAAAAACTTTTTGTTATCCTCAATTTCAGGCAGGGACAGGATAAACGAAATGGAGTTTTACTTTCCCTTAAAAACTGTAACTCCTAAAAAGATAAGAAAAATATTTTCCGATTATGGAGGAATCAATATTCCTGCTGAATTTCCTTCGAATATGGAAAGACTTTCTTTCTCGCCTTCAAAGGGCTTTATGAAGGGCTACATTGATATGATATTTCAATATGAAGACAAATTCTATCTTGTGGACTGGAAATCCAATCACCTTGGTAATATTATAGAGGATTACAATAAAGCTTCCATTGATAGAATCATGAGCGAGGATTTATACATACTTCAGTATCATATATACCTGCTTGCCCTTCATCAGTACCTGCGACTTCATCTTGCTGAATACAGTTATGAATCTGGTTTCGGCGGAGTATTATATATGTTTTTAAGAGGAATCGATAAACATCAAGGTCCTGAATTTGGTATTTACAGAGATATTCCGAGCCCGGATCTAATTTATGCACTTGGAAGAGAGCTGATTCCTGATTTTAAAACAGGTAATGCATAACATGAATATAGAAGCCATAACATATTTATATGAAACCGGAATGATTTCAAAAGCAGATACCCATTTTGCAAATTTCATTGCTGATCTTTCTAAAGACAATGATCCTGAAATATTTCTTGGAGCTGCACTTGTGAGCAGTGCTACCGGAAACGGGGATATATGTCTTGATATCCAAACGATTTCTGAAAAGCAGGTGATAAAAGAGAAAAACGGCGAAATGCCTGTGATATTTCCGAAGCTTGACGTATGGCTCGAAAAATTAAGAAAAAGTCCTGTGGTGGGCAAACCAGGGGAATTTTCTCCACTTATACTGGACGAAAATAACAGGCTATATCTTTATCGCTACTGGGAGTATGAAAAAATACTGTCGGAATCAATAAAAAGACGTGTCAAAGAAGATGTAAAGGATATTGATGCATCACTATTAAAAGAGAGCTTAAAAAGGCTTTTTCCGGAAAATTCGGGACCGGGAAAATCGGAAAATGATATCAACTGGCAGAAAATAGCTTCACTAACGGCAGCAATTAAAAGATTTTGTGTCATTTCCGGAGGGCCGGGCACAGGTAAGACATATACTGTTGCTAAGATTCTTGCAATTTTGCTGGAGCAGGCCAAAGGTGATAAATTGCGTATATTTCTTTGTGCACCAACCGGAAAGGCGGCCGCAAAGCTTGGAGAATCGATTAAAAAAGCAAAAGAAGAATTAAATTGCAGTGCTACTATTAAACAGGCGATACCGGTTGAAACATATACCATTCACAGAATTTTGAAGACAATACCAGGTTCACCATATTTTCGTTATAATCCGGAAAATCTACTTCCTGCAGATGTTGTTATTGTGGATGAAGCTTCCATGGTGGACCTTGCTCTTATGTCCAAGCTGGTTTCGTCAATCCCGATGACCGCCAGATTGATTCTTATGGGAGACAGGGATCAGCTTGCCTCCGTTGAAGCCGGATCAGTACTTGGTGATATATGTGACACCAGCTGTATGCAAATGTTTTCAAGAGAGTATGCTAAAACCATAGAAGAAATAGCCGGAGAAAAGGTCGGAGAAAAACCAGGAGAAAAGATAGACACTTCAATTAAAGCCTGTGAAAAAGGGCAAGGTTTATATGACTGTATCGTTGTTTTAAAGAAAAGCCTGAGATTTACAGGCAAAAGTAAAATCTGGAAATTAAGCCAGGCTGTTAATAAAGGAGAATGGAAACTAACTTCGGCTATTCTTAAAAACAATAAGGGCAGGGGGATTAAATGGGAAGAGTTTAAAGCATCAAAAGATAGCTACAGCATTATAGCCAAAAAAATAATTGATGGTTATTCTGATTATCTTATTGCTCAAGATCCATATACAGCTCTTGAACGATTTAACAGATTTAAATTATTGTGCGCATTGAAAGTAGGACCTTACGGAGCATACAGCTTAAACAGGCTGGCCGAAGAAGTACTGAAAAAGGAAAAACTGATAAAGACGGAGATGCCAAATGAGTATCCATGGTACAGAGGAAGGCCGGTGCTGATTACAAAAAACGATTACAGCCTTGGACTTTTTAACGGCGATATGGGAATAACCATGCCTGATCCAAAAGAAGGCGGCAGAAATCTATACGTTTTCTTCCCTGAAGCATCAGGCGGGCTAAGAAGATATTCACCATACAGAATAAAAGAGCATGAAACTGCTTATGCAATGACAGTCCACAAGAGCCAGGGGTCTGAATTTGACCATGTCTGCCTTGTTTTTCCCGATAAAGACTATCCTGTTTTAACAAGAGAACTTGTTTATACGGGAATCACCCGCGCCCGAAAAAGTGTGCTGATATGGGGAAGCGAACATGTTTTAAAAGCTGCTGTTTCCCGAAGAATAAAACGAGCATCAGGGCTTAGGGATGCGCTCTGGGGATGAACCGCAACTTCAAAACTGACGGTCTCGAAAAATACTATTAAATATAAAGGTTACAATTTAGTTGTTTGAAAGATATTGCAAATTCGAGATACAACTATTTGAATATCGAATGACGAAGTGTGGAATCGCAGAGCTCTATCTTTTGACGAGTTCATTAAAATTTTCCTGAAAACAGGGTTTCCAGATAAAACCGGGAAATAGAATCACTTTCGTTGAAGCTGTGATCTTTGCTTTCATTTTTCTTTTTAATTTCATTTCTGATACCTGATGCCATTGTTTTTCCAAGTTCCACGCCGAACTGGTCAAAAGGATTTATTCCCCAGATAAAGGCTTCAAACACGGTTTTTGCTTCGTAAAAGGAAAGAAGGCGGCCAACATTTTCCGGTGAGAGATCATTTAGAAGAATTGTTGACGAAGGCCGGTTACCGGAAAAATATCTTGCCCGGTCTTTTGAATCCTTTCCAACAGCGAGAGCCATCGGTTGTGAAATAAGATTTGCCCACAACTCCTGATGGTTTGTAACGCCTTTTGATTTGCTTTGATACTGCATATATTGAGGGGTGACCACTCCGATAAAATCGATGGGGAAGGAGCGTCCCTGGTGTGCAAGCTGAAAGAATGAATGCTGTGCATTTGTACCGGGCTCGCCAAAAATTATCTGACCGGTATCTATGTTAAGGGGATCACCGTCCATTTGTACGGACTTGCCGTTGCTTTCCATATTGAGCTGCTGGATATGTGGTGCGAGCTTACACAAAGGGGTTGCATACGGAATTATTCCTTGTGCAGGGTATCCTAAAAAATTGTTGTTCCAGACTGAAATAAGTGCGGCAATAAGTGGAAGGTTTTCTTTGTCAGGAGCATTGTTTGCATGAAAGTCCATCTCATTTGCACCTTTTAAAAAACGCTCAAAAACATCGTATCCAAGATAGAGACTAAGTGGAACGCCACCCACTGCGGAAGTGACGCTGTATCTTCCACCTATAAAGTCAAACATGTGGAAAGAGTCAAGAATAGGGGCGGCAGGATCATCTCCGGGACTTCCTTTGCTGGTAACTGTAATAAAATGTTTTGAAGGGTCAAGTCCTTTATCTTCCATGAATATGCGAGCCTCGTTGGCATTGGCCATGGTTTCCGCTGTTGTATAGCTTTTGGAAATTACAATCCATAGAGTTGTTTCCGGGTTTATGCGGGATGCGATTTGACCGAAATTGTGGATATCCACGTTTGCCAGATAGTGTATTTTAATATTTTCGGCCGCATATACCTCCAGGGCACTTGAAACAAATTCGGGTCCCAGATAAGAGCCGCCGATTCCTATAACAACTATATGTTCAAAGGGTTTACCGGTCGAGCCTTTTATTTTTCCTCCAAGCACTTTTGATGAAAATGCTTTCATTTCGTCTCGTACTCTTTTTATATCAGGCATCACATCCATTCCATCAACAAGAACAGGTTTGTCGCTGAAATTTCTGGATGCTGTGTGAAGTGCCGCCCTGTTTTCCGTAGTATTGACCTTTTCCCCATTTACCATGGAATTAAATGCCGGCTTTATTTTTCTTGTGCTTGAAAGTTCAAACAAAAGATCCATGGTAGTTTCATCAACCCTCTGGCGGGAATAATCATAGAAAATATCGGCTCCGTTTAAAGAGAAGTTTTTAAACCGGTCTTTTTTTTGTAATAGATTTTTTAAATGTTTTTCAGGATGCTCCATAACGGCGGCGTGCTGCATCAGGTTTTTCCATACATGTGTTTCAGCCGGATTTTCAGAGGGCATTTGATTCTCCTTTATTTCAACTCTGATAGAGATTTATAAACGTCAGATATAATCATTTCAGATATACTGGCCATGGCGCTGCTCATTGCATCTGCAATTGCCCGTGGGTTTTTTCGAGTGCACTTTTTATTTGCTCTGTAGTTTTTCTGAAAAAGAATACGTTTGCTGATATCTGTTTCATTTTCTTTAATTAGAGTAATGCTGACAGCAAGCACTGCCTTCCATGAATACTGTTCGTCTTCTTCAAAAAATTCGTCCACACTACCGGAAATAACATGTGATGAAGAAAACCTGGAGCTGTGTTCAAATATCGCTTTAAAAAGTGATGACTTTTTTAAATCTCTTGATAAAAAAAAGGTTACCATATCTCCCGGATTGGCACGCCATTTATGGTAATTATATGCATCTAATTTAAACTGTTTGGTTTTATATATGATATTGTTCGAATTATAGAGTGGCGAAACAGAAAAGCGTTCAATACGCAGTACAAAAGGAGTTGGCTTTAAATCATCAAAATTATTTAATTCGTATTCAAGAGTATAATAATCTATTTTAACAGGTGGGTGCTGTTTGCCTATACATCCGGAGATTAAAAACAAAAAAAAGGAAAAAGTAAAAACAATTTTTACAGCTTGATTCATGGGAAAGTCTCCATATTATTGATTGTAACCGTGAACGGTTACTAATGCTCTTGCTGTTCCGCTTCAACCTTTCTTGACGGAAGAGGTTCTCCGAAGATAAGCCTTGAAGGCTGATCGGCAATTACTTCCAAAGACTTGCTTAAACTTTCGCTTGCCTTTACGATATTTTGTAATGCGACAACAAGATGAAGCATTAGCTTGTTAATATTACTGTCTGTATTTTTTATCAGCTCAGCACCTTCTCCAACCAACAGGCTTGCGTTTTTCATGGATTGATTGAAACCGGAAATTGCGTCTGAAAGTTCTTTTTCATTCAATGAAATCATTTTATCAGTATTTGTCGAAAGGTCATTAAAAGATGTTGCAGCTTTATCGACAGAAATAAGCGCCCTGTCGAAGGTGTCAAGGGACGTTCTAATAGAAGAGGATAGTGCTTCCATTTTGAGATTTGCAACTGCCAGTTTTATTTCATCAAGAGTCGATTTAATGCCGCCTACTATTCCCGGAATGTCGAGGGCGTTGATCTGTTTCAAGACATCTGATACTCCTCCGATGAACTGTTTTATATCTGATGGTTTTGTTGCTATCACCGGATACTCGGAAGTCAGATCAGGTTGCAAAGATATTTTTAAATCACTTTTTATTTTCCGATCGAGTTCGACAAACATGATTCCGGTAATACCGACTGACTTTAGTTGAGCTACAAGCTCATCTGCAGGTCTGGATTCTGTTTCCATTTTTAAAATCACTTGAATCATCGTAGAATCCGGTGCAACAGATATGCTCTGAACCCTGCCGACCGATACACCTCTGTATTTTACCGGTGAATCCTTGTCGAGGCCTTGCACGGATTCATCAAAAAAAGCCACGTAATGCTGTCCTTTTTCAAAATAGTGGGACATGCCTAGCCATAAAATTGTGACAAAGGATATGGCAAGTCCAATAATTACGAATAGACCCACTGCGAATTTGGTTTTTTGAGAAGTCATTTTAATAAACTACTCCGTAATTTATTAGCTCATGGTTCACAGCTGATAGCTCATAGTCTGTCCACCGCAGGCGGATCAATACTTTTCGTCAGCCAATTCAAACTCTCTGAGCTTCGTATGATCACGCATGATTCTATCATGCAGCCTAAATTCCTACGCCCTATCTGCCTGAGCAGTTACAATTAGTTTGGTTTGTCTGTTAAAAAATTGCTTAACAAAGGGAATTTGACTGTGATCCCTGAGATATACTGGATCTCCTTCGGCAATGATTCCTCTGGAAGTTTTATCGAGCATAATCACCCTTTGTGCAACACTAAAAATGCTGTCCAGTTCATGTGTAACGATAACCATCGTTGTGCCGATACTTTTATTGATATGTAAAATAAGTTCGTCAATTTCGGATGAAGTAACCGGATCTAATCCTGCCGACGGTTCATCAAGGAATAAAATTTTTGGATTAAGTGCCAGGGCCCTTGCAAGTCCGGCTCTTTTTTTCATCCCACCGCTGAGTTCTGAAGGCATATGGTTTTCATAACCACTTAGATCTACCATGTCCAGTTTCATTTTAACGAGAGAATTGATGGCGCTATGCGTAAGACCTGAGTATTCTTCAATCGGAAGCGCAATATTTTCTTCAAGTGTCATGGAACCGAAAAGAGCGCTGCCCTGGAAAAGAACGCCTATCTTTGCCAAAGTATCATGAAAGGAGGTATCATCACAAGAAGTGATATCCACACCATCTATGAATACCTTCCCTGAAAAAGGTGCATCGAGTCCGATCATGTGTCTTAAAAGAGTGCTCTTGCCGCATCCGCTGCCACCTAAGATGACAAGTATCTCTCCGTAAAAAACATCAAAGTTGACATTATCAAGAATAACATCTTCACCATATCGGGCAATTAGATTTCTGACCTTGATAATAGCATTTTTTTCCATAAAGGGTTATCCCCAGAAACTGCGAGCCACTGCAAAAAACGAATCGAAAAGAATAATTAAAAAAATACTGCTCACAACAGCAGAGGTAGCGGCATTTCCGACAGCATCGGAGCCCCCTCTTGTCTGAAATCCTCTCAGGCATCCTATCCAGGCAATTAGAGCAGCAAAAACCATACTTTTAGACAACCCCCAGACTACTTCAAAAAGAGTCAGTGTTTTTAGAGTTTGAGCGATATATGAACTCATAGTAAGATCAAGTAAAGATACGCCAACTAGAAGTCCTCCTGCAATGGCGAAGATGTCTGAAAAAAGAGTTAAAAGCGGGACCACGATAATCAATGCAACAATTCTTGGTACAGCCAAAAAGAGTGTAGGAGAAAACCCCATAATGTAGAGGGCATCCACTTCTTCGGAAATCTTCATGGTACCGATCTCTGCGGCAAAGGCGGATCCGGATCTACCGGCAACCACAATTGCAGTCATTATCGGCCCAAGTTCTGAAACCATTGCAATAGAGACAAGG
>Ga0114919_10002187_pt1 | contig 15802 bp, 8 predicted proteins | sample BlataG_FD_88682 | JGI IMG/M metagenome (GOLD analysis project Ga0114919, IMG submission 88682) | Deep subsurface microbial communities from Black Sea to uncover new lineages of life (NeLLi) - Black_00105 metaG | ecosystem: Environmental > Aquatic > Marine > Oceanic > Sediment | place: Atlantic... | reverse complement strand
GTCAGTGTGATATTAGTGTATAGTGAGTACGTGTGCAGGATGGCTGGGTCCCTTGGTTTTTAAAAGAGGAAACAGCTTGTGTCAAACATACAAAGCAAAAGAAAATAAGTATGCAACACAAAACAGAAAAAACAAGATGTTAAAAAAGGTTTCTTTATCAATGGATTGCATTCCAGATCTTTAAGGATTCATTTGTTTACTGCTTCATTCTCTTTGGAGGAGGAGCTACATGTATGGGCTGTTCCAACCTGCAGTTCTTGGCCTTTTCCTCCCCGTCTCCCCCCAAAGCATATAACAATACATTATCAATTTATCATTCGTCCTCGTTTATTCTATCTTCTAACTATTGAGCGCCAACATTCAGACACTGCTTTCGTCGGCTTTCTAAGATTGAAAACTGCTCCAGCCTAGATTGTAAAGCAGCCAAACTTGCCTGCAATTCTTGCAGCAGAGATCTACAAGCAGCAGCATCCTGAGCATGCCCTGCCTCTCTCATTTTTACACAAATGCCAGACATGGTAGCAGCTCCAAAGGATGCAGAGCTGCCCTTAAATTGGTGAACGATTTGGTCAAATTCATTAAAGTTGGGAGCAGGAGTGCCCAGGCAGCCAGCCAATCTGTCCAGCTTGGAGCCAGAGTCTTCTAGGTAGAGAGAGATGACTTCTGAAACAAAATCTGGGTTGCTTTCGTCTTGAAGCTGCATGAGAGTCATGAACTGGTCGTCAAGGAAGCCGTTGCGAACGGCTTGGTCAAGCAGCTGCAAAAGGTGGGGAAAAGGGAAGGGTAAGGGCGGGGGAGGATCGGGATGGGGGCAACCTTCCCAAGGAGAGGGGAGATTTCTCAGTAAATAGCAAATTACTTACCAGCTGGATGTCTTGGTTAATGATATCTAACTCCAAAGCCATTTAAAAATGCAGAAAAGCTAAAATGTCAAGAGATGATGTCTTTTTTCAAAGACCTGGATGTTTAGCAAGGTAACCCCTTCCTTTGACCCCTTGTAATGATATGTGTATACATAGATGAACAAACCTAACTGTTTTATATATCAAGCCGCTATAAAAAAAGATGGTGATGTCTATGGGTGTTTATGGGATCGAGGACTCTTGACTTAACCCTAGTGTATCACGTTGTTAGATCAGTGTGTCGGTCAATCGTATTAAGTTCAAGATTGTAAAGCTCCTCACTTCACAAAAATTGGCCAGATGAAGGAAGATTGTGTTACACCTCTCCCCGCTGCACCAACTCCAGCCAGCTCTCCTGCTGCTGTCAATTGAGCAGACCTGGTGTCTTATCAAATAACAACTAACCAACGATATCACCCAAGTTTATAATTTAGAAATATTAAGTTCAAGCTTGCTAATTACAAGCTATGATGTATAGGTACCTGAACCAGAATATCTCAAGCCCCTTTGAAAAATCTAGGACAAAGATTCAAACAATGCCACAGCTCTCCAAATACTGGATCAAACCAACAGTATAGTACCTCCACCTCTGACAACTGTAGTTAGGATCCTCCTGGAGAGGGAATATGAGAGCCATGCTGTAACGATACTGACTACTTTGAGAGTGAGTGAAATGAGTAAATTGCCTAGATTGTGTATTACTCAGATATAGAAATAAGTTAAGTCCCTATAATAAGAAGGGTGTCACAGTTATGTAGTCGAGGCTCTGAATGGTGGGCTGCCTCCCTACCAGTCAGTGCCACCATTACACTACCCCCCCTTTAAAATTCATGCTGTACTCAGCATGGTTAGGCAAATCAAGAGACAAAGAGAAAAGAAAAAACACAACACTAAGTGAGAAAAAGAAAGAAGTAAGTATTCTAAAGATTGAAAAGGGGAGACTAGATGAAGAGTAGAACTGCCATGTCTCAGCCGTCACTGTTTAATTGTCGGGAGATGTCTTCCTCTTTGATTGTCTTTTGTTAGCAGGAGTAGTCTTACAAGTTGCTGGTGTGGACCGTTTCGTCCTCTTGGTGGTAGTACCAGCGGCAGGAGCTGTTGATGGGGCAGTCCTCTTGTTTGTTGCTTTGAAGTGGTCACGTGAGTCGTTGGGTTTGGGTCCATTGGGGTGAGTCTCATTATAGATGTCAACCAGAGTTTGATCTAGAAAGTCCTTTCTTTGTCGCCAATCTTCATTGGGCTTTTCACTGACAGGATAGCCCACCCATTTTACCTTATACTGCCAGCCGTACTTCTTATGTAGACTGATTGAAGCTTTAGTGCATAATTATACCAATGCTATATATATATATATATATATAGATACAAGCCTTAGTACACGCCTTCTTTTCTCTAACAATGAAATCCTTTAAAAAGAACAAATGGCAAAGTCAACCAGGAAAAAGCAAGAAGTTCTCTTTTTTCTTAGTCTGTGTTGCCACTATATTGATCATCGTTACAACCACAATATTACTGAGTCATAAATATAAAAATGGAGAGAATTCGACTACAACCCAACATTTCCCAACAACAGTTTTTCAAACTCAACTCTCCTTCACGTCCGACTCCTGGACGCCTCTTCCCCCGCCTCCAGTGGGTTTTCAAGAAGGTAGTGGCATCCTAGTTGAAACAGGTGACGGGCAAAGAGATGCATGGTTCTTTGGTGGCTATCCGATCGACAAAGGTTATGTCATTATCTACAATATAGAAACACAACAGTGGCGGTTGGGGCCATTCTTTCCCTGGGGCCTGCACCATGTCTTTAATGCTGCTTTTGTTACTAAAACCCATTTGGTTGTCTTGGGTGGTATAATTTATGAAGATGGAAAGCATAGGGGTAATGATGCTGCTCTTATACGTCGTATTGGTGACGAAACTAGTCCTTGGCAAGAGAAGGAACTTCCAGTTGGGGGAGTAATTTCGTGCACGTCATTTGATGTCGGAGGAAAGAGGTGGTGCTACACTGGGGAACAAGGGGGCTACTGTGATGTACCTTTCAGATTTTTTGAGATTGAGGTTGAAACCCTGAGAATCAAACAGCTACCCATACCTCCAATCAACAATACACACACCACACTCTTGCATGATGCTCAGAGAGGCACGATTTACATGGCTGCTGGTAGAAAGACAATTGATGCCAAAAGCACTTTGAGTCAGATGTACATGTTTGATCTTCAAAAATCACAGTGGATCCCCGAGGTCCTTGATATACCATACAGTGCTATAGATACTAGATCACCAGTACAGATAGAAGGGTCAGATGTAGCGCTGCTGCTGGGTGGTCAAAATTTGCAGCAACTCATCATCAGTGACACCATCCTCCAATTTCATTTTGATACCAGACAGTTTGTATGGGTGGACGAGTTGCCTCTACAATTAATGGGATTTCCATCTATTCTGCTGCCCAATGGAAAGGTAATGTTGGCTAGTGGAGGAACAGGAGTGGGACCTAAATTTACAAGGTTGGCATGGGAATGGGATCCCCGAGATTTGTTGAGCACAAAGCAATACACATCTAGCTACACAGGAGAGGGATTAGAGGTTGTACATGCTCATTGTGGCTCCATTGTTGTGACGAGAGAGTTGCAGCAGAAAGTGGCAGGTGGTAACACTACCATTCCAGCCAAATGGTGCCACGAAGAGGAAGCTACTGGGCCAGGCAACGTTGCAATCGTAGAGGCGTTGACTGTTCATTTCCTGAGAGATGGGAAGATGCACAGCTTGACTTGTGACGGAACTAACTCCTGCAAGCTTGGTCCATGAATGTGTCTGTCCCTGTAGTCCTTTCTTTTTATAGTTGAGAAGAAGGTTACATGCACAAGCAGCCCTCTCCAAATGCTCTGTGGTACTGTTTCTTTATCAGTAGTAGTATCTCAGGCTCAATGTCGATGCAATAATAGCCCGTTACATCTATATGACAATTGGGGCTGTCTCCATAATTTTGGAATGCTATTCCTGTCATAAATACATTACTGTGGACGTATGCGTGAAAGGAAACTAGACAATGATTAGCTTATTTACCCCTGGCTCAGTCACATGAGCAACTCAGGAGATATTGCTCCTAGTAGTAAAATCTTACACAAACAACAAACCTACTGTCAAACAATCAGCTCAGCCGGGTTTTCCCTTATAGCTACAGCTCCATTCCCACTCTGCTCCCCCCCTTTTTTCACAACCAACCTCCCCTCCACTGCCTCAATCACAACCACATCTTCCTCCCCAAAATCTCCCCTCAATATCCCTTTAGCCAGTGCAGTCTCTAACTCTTGTTGCACCACCCTCTTCACTGGACGAGCTCCAAATGCGGGTTCGTATCCCCTGTTTGCCAAATACACAACTGCGCTCTCGTGCAGCTCCATCTTGATCTTCTTCTCTGCAAGCCTCTGTTTGACCTTGTCTGCTTGGAGACACACAATAGCCTGGATTTGGTTCTTTTGTAGGCCTTGGAATACTATAAATTCATCTATTCTGTTGATAAACTCTGGTCTGAAGTGTGTTCTCACTTGGGAGGTCACTCTTTCTTTCAATTCCATAGGACCGACACCACTCTCCATGGCATCCAATATTGCAGCAGACCCAATGTTGGAGGTGAGAATAATCACACAATTCTTAAAATTGACTGTTCTTCCTTGAGAATCCGTGACTCTACCATCATCCAGAATCTGAAGTAGCACATTGAACACATCCCCGTGTGCCTTTTCAACCTCATCAAACAAGATGACTGAATAAGGCCGTCTTCTCACTGCCTCAGTCAACTGACCGCCTTCTTCATACCCCACATAGCCCGGGGGAGCTCCAATCAATCTGCTCACCGTATGCTTCTCCATGTATTCGCTTATATCCAACCTCACAATAGCGCTCTCTGTGTTGAACATTGACTCTGCAAGTGCCTTGGCCAACTCGGTTTTCCCTACACCAGTGGGGCCTAGAAACATAAAAGAAGCAATGGGTCGGTTGGGGTCGGAGAGACCTGCTCTGCTACGCTGAATAGCATCAGCAACAGCTTCCACGGCTTCATCTTGGCCGATCACCCGCTCATGCAGTTGATCGGCCAAGTGAAGTAGTTTTTCACGTTCGTTGGCCATCAGGCGAGACATGGGGATACCGGTCCATTTAGCCACAATCTCAGCAATGTCATTTTCAGTCACTTCCTGGCTTACCATTCTATTGGTGGATTGTGCTGACTCCAAAACATTCTCAGCTTGCTTGAGTTGCTTTTGAAGCTCCAAAACAGTGCCATACTTCAGCTCTGCAGCTCTGTTTAAATCATAGTCTCTCTCTGCCTGCTGAATTTCAATGTTCACTCTGTCTATCTCTTCCTTCAACCTCTGTACACGGGTCATTTCATCTCTCTCCTGCTCCCATCTTGCCGATAGCTCCTCTTGTTGGACTTTAGCATTGGCCAGCTGAGCTTCTAGTGCAGCCAGACGAGATTTGGCCCCTTTATCACTGGGTGCTGCCTTTTGTAGACTCAGCCTCTCCATCTCCAGCTGCAGTACCTGCCTGTCGATGGCATCCAGTGCACTGGGTTTACTGGTAATTTCCATTTTCAGCTTGGCAGCTGCCTCATCCACCAAATCAATAGCCTTATCTGGCAAGAATCTATCGGCTATATACCTATCAGACAACACGGCAGCTTCAACCAGAGCACTGTCATTGATCCTGACAGCATGATGGAGCTCGTACCTCTCTCGCAGACCGCGGAGAATAGAGATAGTGTCTTGGACTGATGGTTGGTCAACAAACACTTGCTGGAATCTTCTCTCCAGGGCTGGATCCTTCTCAATGTATTGCCTATATTCATCCAGGGTAGTAGCACCAATGCATCTCAACTCTCCTCGGGCCAACATGGGTTTGAGGAGGTTGGAGGCATCCATTGCCCCGTCTCCCTTTCCAGCTCCCACAATGGTATGAATCTCGTCAATAAACAGCACAATCTGGCCCTGAGACTCTTGGACCTCGCGAATAACAGCTTTCAGACGCTCTTCAAACTCTCCTCTAAACTTGGCACCTGCAATCAAGGCACCCACGTCCAGAGCAATCAAGCTACGTCCTTGCAATGAAGCAGGTACATCCCCTGCCACTATACGTTGAGCCAGCCCTTCAGCGACTGCTGTTTTACCCACACCAGGTTCTCCAATCAACACTGGATTGTTTTTAGTTCTTCTTGACAATATTTGAATACAGCGACGTACCTCATCGTCTCTCCCAATGACAGGATCCAGCTTACCCTCTCTCGCTGCTTGAGTGAGATCTCTACCATACTTGGTCAAAGCTTCATACTTATTCTCTGGATTCTGATCCTGCACAGTAGCCCCACCACGGATGTCCATTATTACTTGCTCTAATTGAGCAGTGGTCATTCCTTCTTCTCTAAACAGCTGAGCACCAAAACGGTCATCCTCTGTCAGGGCCACTACCAGCTCCTCAACGCTCACGTACTGGTCTCCCCATTTCTTCTTCAGCGTTTCTGCTCTGTTCACTAGAGATTCCAATGAGCGGCCTAGTATTTGTTCATAAGAGCCACTCACTTTAGGCTGACGTTTGATAAAGGCCTCCAGTTTGTCCAACATGGTAGTGGGGTTGAGGCCAGCTTTAGACAGGATCCTGCGAGCCAGACCATTAGGCTGCTCCAAGAGAGCTTTGAACAAATGCTCTGTTTCAACTAGTTGTTGGGAGTAGTTTCTAGCAATCTCTGGAGCTGAGACAATGGCTTCCCAGGCCTTTTCTGTGTAGTCGCCTTGAGTGATGCGTTTGCCTCCTCCAGTGGTGCCTCCTTGAGAAGCTTGAGCAGCGAATGATCTTCTAGAGTTGGTTTTCAGGAAAGGAGAAGTTGGGAAGAAAATGACTTTGGTGTTGTTTCTATCGGTGATATTACCGAGGCTGCTGAATGCATGGTGTTGGCGATGGGGGAGGAGGGCAGAGGTTGCGACGATAGGAGGGGTGGAGGGGCGGTGAAGACGAGGTGGGGGCGACTTGGTTGATAGCTTGCTAAAACCAAATTTGGGGGAATTGAGTGTGCTTGGCACCAACATTCTATTTAGAAGTCTCACTGATGTCACTGAACGGCCTGCATAGTTGCCCGGAAATTGGAAAAATAACTTTTAGTAATCTGGTGATGGGAAAGGGAAAATATGTCAATCTGCGGTTTCGAAACTAACGAAACTTACTCAATCTGCTCATTGTCTTCCTTGAAGATGCTGAAATGTCCATCACACAATTACGCTTATATTTCCGGCCCAAGAATTGGGCAATTGGATCAGTTTTATGTTCTTTTCCGGTTTCAAACTAAGCAGTAAGTGTTCCTCTTGCTTTCAATATTTGCAAATTAGTCTCGTTTATTAAGTTGAAATGTTGAAATGCTTCGAGTAGCTCTGTATATTTATAACTTTGGACCGAGCAGAGACCCCGACTTCCACCACGTTCTAGCACCTACCATCCGCTCTCTGTTTGCTCAGCTGCATAAGGGTTTGAACCAACCCCCTTTTCACCTGTCATCAAACTCATCCACATTCCATTCCAAAACTATTTATGTTCATACAACCAAGAGGAAGAAGATTGCAGCTTGAACATATGCTGCACTCATTCACAATAGTGCTGTGCATGCTGGCACCATGATTACCAACATTTGGTGCTTCTTACAGTGCCAAGAAGTGAGGGCCCCTCACTGGATTGGTGCCTGGATCTTACGATTGCTATGTTTTTGCCAAAAAATTAGCTAATGCTTCGCCTGGTGTATGTTCCACTCCTTTCAGAGTTATGCCCAAGATTGCAGCACCTCCTCCAAAACCAGACGGCTCTGTGATGGTTCAACTGGATGGGTGGTATCAATCCTTCTTCCTTATGCTGAACAACAGGTCATTCAGATGTAGAATATGCCATTCAGTGTGTACCAGCTGGGAAAGGTTGTCGTGGGGCTGATATCCTTCCACTCCACTGTATTACCGCTATATACCCTAATACCCGAGTTTTCAAATTTGATTTTTTTTACCCCGATGGATTGCTAAATAATATGGTGACAGCTTCAATGCAAATTTCGGCAGTGAGTTAAACGATGGTAACTATGGATTTTGCTATACGTGTGGAGTGTATAAAAAAATGCCGTGCCATTACCATCGGGTTCTCATGACTGCAACACTACCATCAGAAATGCCATCTACCCTGACGGTGTGTTCTGATCCTGTCTGTCATGTTAAGCGAGGCCATCCATCCATTCTTCTCAATGCTCACTACAATTTACATAAATCTCTATGCCTCTGCATTACACTAATATAATTAACTATACTACTTGGTCGTCGATGTAGTCGTCGCCAAGTTCCCTCCAGCCAAGTCCTCAATCATAGGATAGTTGGCCTTTTCTGCCAGTGCAATTTGAGCCCACACCAACAAACGAAGCAACCCAGGTAACTTGGAATGAGATTGCTGCCCTTGTTTATTCAAAATAGCCTGATTCAAATCCCCAGCTGTCTTCTGTCTCTGTTCAGCACTCAGTAGATTGCCCAATGGACTCATATCGGGGTTGTCAAACACCAGCAGTGCCATTGTCTGTTCTAGATCTGACAATAAATTAGGGTTATCTTCACCTTGAGGTGCCAAATACTCTGCTGCATATTCTAGTGCCTCATCAAGTTTACCAGCCCGAATGAGCTCTATAAGTTGTTGTCTCTGCATGCTGAAAGCTAGGGCTGGGTTTTCTAGGATTTCAGGGTCCATTTCGTTAACTCTTTCTACAGCATCTTCTACTTTGCCACTCTGCAGAGCTCGTCTGATGTGCATGCGCTCTGTGATGGTATCTAGATTGGCATTGGGTGGGGTGCCTGATTCTTTGGAGAAGGAACGAGCTGCGTCAAGGTAGCCCTGTCATGGAGAAAAGAAGGGAGGGAGGAAGGGGGGGGGGTGCGGGGGGGTAGACATGGAGATATATAATCAACCGGGGAGGGAAGGAGCGAACGATGTGAGGAGAAGGCAGTTGTTGCACGCTTCTATACAAAGTACAAATATCCATAAACTGTATAAAAGCTCACCTCTGTGACGAGAAAGTCCATAATGAGTCTATTCAAATCAGACTTTTTGATTTCTACTTCATCTAATTTACGTCGCCATTCCTCTTCCGGGATGGTCTTCTTGGTGTTGCTCTGCATTGGTGGTGGAGATCAGTATTAGGTTGGACTCACTGGTCAAAGGTGGGGATTAGATTATTGTTTCAAAAGTGATCACTTACTCCGCCACCTCCCATATGACCAACTTATCTGCTGAATGTCTGATTTAGAGTTATGAGTGGGTAATGATGCTATGATTAAAGTACTTGAAACGGCAGGAGCAGCAATTCTTTTCAAAACCTTGAGGGCGGAAGAGAGGAGCCTCTCGAAGAGGAGTTGTGTGGAAGCAGGAAAAAAAGGACACGCAAGGATTGGGGTTTAGCATAGTAACACTTCGGGTGCAGCTTCAATTCAGCTTACATACTTTTTGAATTATATTGACCGCTGGGAAGGAAGTTTCATGACGCCAGCCACTGCAAACTCCATCTATATTGCCAATTAATCAGATAGAATACCACAGTGGTGTACCAGTATAACACCATTGGAGTGGATTGACACGAATTCAATACATTTTCTCAATCTATATCAGGGCTTCTGTACCTTTTACCCGTGGAGAATTTGAAAAAACTTGCCCATTTCCGATGCAAGGGGATGAGTTAGAGTTAGAGGGCGTTCAGGTCCCCAAAGAACTGCTTAGAGCACCTCGAAGAATTCTGGAGGTATGTTTTCTACCAATTAACCGCCGTCACCAACAAGACAAGCCCGAACTTTTTGTCTGCCCATCACCGCCACTTCAACCCACCCTACTTGTCTCCTCTCCTCTCTTTTACATTACCCAGGAGTATGTCCGATCCAGGATATTTCAATTCGCACCTGCTCTCATCCAAAGAATTAATCCAAGCTTAGCTCCGGAGTTCATTCAACAAGCCACATTAGACACTCTTCAGACCCTCCCAACCCCAACCTACTCCACACCAACAGCAGCAGCAGCCAACCAGACCCCTCCACCCCGAGAACTTCAACTCGTCTTCCGACACGACTGCCAGAGCCTAGGTTGCCTGGACTGCCAGTGTGTTCTCTGTGAGCACAACCCTCATAGACGCTGTTCAGTCAATTTTGCTCATAAATACCTCGTCAACGATACTTTAAAAGCCAAGTGTGATGCTCAGATTCGTATAGAGGCGGTGGATCGTGCCACCGGTGCTGCTGTTTCATGGGCAGACAGCCCAGAGGTAGCTTTGGAGCTGTTCATTCTAGATGGCATGCAGTATGAGAGTAAAATCGCGGAGTGCACATCCGACGAACAAGTTTTAGATCTAGATAGGTGTGGTTTGCTGACCAATAACAAGGCTACTCCTCTGTTGGTGGCTGTTGGGGGTGGCGGAGCCAGTAATGACGTGGAAGGGAGGGTGATTTTGCCCATGATTAATGGAGTGGCAGTGCTCCCTGATCTACATGTTACGGATTCTTCAGAGGCTATGTTGTCAGGAAGGAAGCCTCCGTTCAGGTTGTTGGCAAGGATGGTGCGGTCTGCGTGTGGTACTGCTAACGGTATTAACATCAATGTCAAGGATAACATCAGGCAAGCTATAAGTGAAGGCTTTGTAGTTGCAACAAGAAGAACACGTGCAGCCAACAAGGTGGAAATTCCCAACGTAGACGACCATGTCTCCAAACTGGAGCACATGGGTAAGGAAACAGTGAAGAAGCTACAAGATCTCCGAGGCACTGCTGCAGCCCTAGGATTAGACCTGAGACTGGCAGAAAACCAAATCAATAAAGTGGGAGAGTTTAGAAAACTAGCTCTACTAGCAGAAGCTGATGGGCACTTGAGACAAAAGCTGCAGCAGACGTTGAAGTTGTCAAAAGAAAAGTGGGAGGAGGCCAGGGACCATGCTATGCGCGCTGTGGTTGCAGATAATAGAATGAGGATTTGGTATGCAGACAGGGACAGCATGGATGTTGGTTTGTTGTTCACATGCAGACTGGGAACTGTAGATTTAGAACGCCCAGTTGGGTTACTCCATAAAAAGTCCCAAGACGGAGCTCAGACCACCATGGAGGCCACGCTGATGGCTCAGCAGACCCCAGTACAGCGTGAATACGTGAGGAAGCTCCAGCCAGATGCAGTGACATCATGGTGGCAGCATGGGCACCCTGGTTGGGCTATTTATCCAGTTGATAGCGAACATTTTTTGGCCACTGGGTTGTTGGATGCGCCTGCAATACCAGCGCAGGACTTGTTTCCTCCGGTTGCAGCTATGGCAGCAGCAGCGATGGGTTCTCAGTTGCCTGTACTACCACCAGCGCCAGCATTGAATGCCAACAGCTTGGCTGGGCTCATGAGAGCCAACAGTGACTTTTTCAGGACTCTTCCTGCATTTGGAAACCTAAATCATCAAGGAAGGATGGGTTCATTGGCTGGCTTATTGGGAGGTAGTACGGGTAGTCTGGTCCTGCCTCAACAACAACAGCTGCAATTGCCTCAATCTGCCTTTGCTCCAGCAGCTGGCATACCTCATAATGAAGATTCACCTCATGAAGCACATCATCAACATCGACAGACAGGAAACGGAACTGTTGCCGCTGCCGCCGCCGCCACCGCCGCTGGATCTCCTTCATCATCTGCACAAAAGAAAAGTCATCGCCAGCAACGTCAACAAGATGGAAAAGAAAAAGAAGCAGCACAGTCCCCCCTTCCTCCTGATGCTGCTGTTACAGGTGGTGGTTCAGGCCATAGCCCAATGCGATCTGCATTCGCTAATGCACCCACAGCACTACCACCGCCACAACAACAACCTCATCTGGGAATAACTCCAGCACAGATGCCTAGCCTGGGTCTTGGACTCGGTCTTGGACTAGGCAGATCCTTGGGGATGGAAAGCATGCCTTCATTCAATCTGGCCAACCTCCAAGGCATGTTTGGCAACGACTTTGCCAAGTTTTCAACTCAGCTTGTAGCTGCTGGCAACAATCACAACAATACTTTCAACCTGGCCAACTTCCCATCTATTCCAATGATGATGAGTGGGGATCTAGATAAGTTTTTGAACCAAGACGCATTTATGGCTAGATTGCCTTCCTTGATGGTGGCGGGTGAAGATACAATAGTGCCAGGTGGTGGTGCTGGTACCAGTGGTGGGGAAAAGAAAGGATCGACCAGTTCAAGAAAAAGAGCAAGGAAAAATACATATGGTGCTGTTATGAATGAAGATGTATCTACACCTGCAGTTGCAGTAAATAATAAATCAAATCCTCAAGATGATGTTGCAGCAGCAGCAGCAGCAGCAGCAGCAGGAGGAGGAGGAGGAGGTGATCAGAGTGCCGATGTGGGAGGGAATGCAGCTGTGGTAGATGGGGTGAGTCCTGAATAAACCACTAAATGGTATATAGTTAAACTAATCCAAGAATACTTTCTTACCTTTCAGTATTAGTGGTAGTAGTAGATGTGTTTTTGTTAGAGTTGTAGTTGCCACCATTGCATGGGTGTATGTGTGTCTGTGTGTAGAAATCGTTTTCTATCCATCTTCTCTCTTACTTTTGTCTGACATGAACCCAATTTTGAAGATCATGTGACCTGCACGCTAGTTTCCCTTTTTCATTCTGTGTAAAAGTGACTGTGTATTTTTTGGAGAGGTGGAAGATCGGATCGGCAAAGAGAGAGAGGGAGAGAATTGAAAACTGTGTCTGCGCTGTACAACACGTCAACTTTGTGTGAGACTGGAGCCCAGAGAATGAAAGGGAGGGCGTTGGTGGATGTTGGCAATAAAAAATTGAATTATATGTCGGTCATACAACCAATTAAAACCGACCGAATGCTCTGCACTTGCTCGTGAGACTATTTTTGCTTGGAAATTATTATTGTGAGGCATGATTTGTCGAGCTAGTGGTAGTAGGCTTCTCCAACGGCCCTTGGCTCCGCATAGCAGCTGCTTGTTGACAAGTAGTAGGCCAAATATTCGACGCCAAAACGTGGGTCATATATTCAAAGGTTCTCAACAAGAATGTGGTCAGAGAAGAATCCAAAGTACAGCGAGTGGGGCTGCTTCTGCTGGAGATGACCCAACCCTTGCACCTGAATTGCAACAGCAACCGGAGCAACCGCCTGTGACTCCAGGTATAGAGCTTGACGCGTATCATTATCTCACATTTTTAATAATGTTGGGTGGTGGTCTCGTTTTCCTTGCCGTTGTCTTATATTTCACATCTGACTCTCTTGGGTTTCAAAAGGCCATGGGCAAGGTCATCAAGAGACTTGCAAAGACTGTCGCCTTGCGACAACTGGGCAGCATCCTTGCCGCCATTGTCTTTGTCCGCTACGGCTTGGAGCCTCTCATCAAGAACATCCGCTCACTTATGAAGGCCCAAGGCTCTTGGGAGAAGTCTTCAGAATACTACATCATCAAGGAACTCTACAAACCACTAGAGTTCCTCTTCCTCATAGCAGCACTCACCACATTAGCAGAGAATTTCCTCCCTCAACTCATCTCCGTCCCAAAAAGCATCGTCCAAGCTGTTGTCAAGAGCACACTAGCCCTCACTTTCGTCATAGCTGCAGCCAGGGTCGTCTTCAACATCAAAGGTAGAATTGTCAGAGAGACTGCATGGCAATTGGAACTCAAAGGCGATCTCACTAGACAGCGAAGAATAGAAGCTTTTGACAAGCTCCTTTCTGTACTCACTCTCCTAGTCACCGCTGTGTTTGGTCTCCAGGCCATTGGGCTGGATGTCAACTCTGTCCTAGCCATTGGTGGTGTTGGTGGTATCGCTATCGGTCTTGCCGGCAGAGAAATTTTAGAAAATCTTTTTACTGGCCTCATTATCCTGTCTTCCAACCCATTTGAAGTCGGAGATGAGGTGTTGTTCCGACCAGCCTCTGGTCAAGTAGTAGAGGGCATAGTCATAGATGTAGGGTGGTACCGCACCACTATTCGTTCATTTGAAAGGGAAATATACAACATTCCCAACTCTATTTTCTTAAAAAATGTCGTTTTGAATATTACTAGAAAAAACCGAGAGTGGAGGTTTTTTGAGTTTTTACCTCTGAGAGTAGAAGATCTTGAACGAGTCAACCCAGTGGTCTCTGACATCAGAAAGATTTTACGGCAGGATGCTAGAATTATACAGAAGCTACATCGTCGTGTGTTTTTAGATAAGATTACAAAAGATGACATCTCCATCTATGTGTCATTTTACGTAGAAGCCACCAACCGTGATGCCTTCATGGCAGTGAAACAAGACCTCCTGCTGGCCTTTGTCGATTGCGTAGAAAGGAATGGGGCTAAATTGGCTCGTAATCGTCTTCAAATTCAAGTTATGCCTGCACCAGCAATGGATCCTTTAGATAACAGCGAGACACAGATTGTAGATATACTCCCTTCCCTTCCTCAGCCTGCTTCTTCAGAGGGAGCGTCGATGTCGTCTCAACAACCCAAGGATGATGGTGGCAGCGGCAATAGCAGCAGCAGCGGCGGCGGTGGTGGTGGTGGTGGTGGTGATTCTTCAACCACAAATAATAATACTTCTTCCACTGGCAGCAGTAATACTTCTTCTAAAGGTTCATCAAATATTGTTCCATCTGCATCACCACCACCACCAACAACAACAAGCAAGACTGGAGTCGTGGGCCCAGCAGCATGCCCCCCCTCTTCATCAGGCATCAAACAACCAATGAGCACATTATCGTCGTCGTCATCCTCATCCTCATCCTCAGCATCTATGCTAAACAATCCATCTACCATGAGTAAGATTGTAGCCACTGTAGCACCAGATGCTATTATTACATCTGCCCAAGAGGGAGGTCAAACATATGTTGGAAGTTTTGATGAGTGCACGCCTCCCCCTACTACGACTACATAAAAATGAATTTGAACGGTGATGATGAGAGATTAAGTAACGGACTTAAAAAAATGAATATGTATGTGTGTATAGATTGAGATTAAAAGAACGCATGGTGATAGGTGTGTGTCTGTTTCCATTGGGCTGGAAGGGAGTACCACTTGGAAAGGAAAAGAATGAAAAGTCACACACTCACACACACACACAACAGAGCATCAGTTGTGACTGGAAGGCAAGTTGTGTGTATCTGTGTGTTCAACTTTATTTTCCAAGTAGATTATTGACTAGCATTGGCAAACATAGGTAGGCATAAATGCACCCTTCTTTTTTCTTCGTCTTTTAAAACATTTTTACCACCATCCCACTATTTGGGGTAGTGAGTGTGTACCCTTCCATATGTGTAACTATAACTTTTCCATTATTACAGATGACAGTATATTGCTGCACACAAAATATTGCTTCTCCATATTATTATTTTTCCACTTTCATATCGCTCTGCGACTGCGAGTAGAGGGTGGGCTAGCAGCAGCACCTCCTCCAGAGCTCCAAGATGTAAACAGCCCCTTTGACTCTGCAGCAGGTGCAGCTTCTCCAGCTGGCTCTGCTTTCAAATGAGTACCACCATTAGTGTATCGTGTGTCCCCTGGTTGATCGTGAGAATGGGTTTGTTGCTGCTGTATATGATGAATAATAGCAAATGCCTTCATTTGAGCCCACTGTAACAGCTTGGCAGCATTTCTAGTTGCCCAAGATCCCAAAAGTTTCTTTCCATCTTCCAGGTATCTGTCTACATAGGGTTCGTAATGCTGGACCATGGGTTCACAGTATTTGTAAAAGATGGTCTGACAGCCACTAAGAGCAGGGTACCACAGGTAGACGATAAAGGCTAGCTTGGCTTCATAATAGAGGGGGATGAAGAATAAGAAAGTGTCTGCGAGGGGTTGAACAGTTGTGAATGCTGCTAGTATCATCCTATTTTGTGGG
>Ga0114919_10002185_pt1 | contig 15803 bp, 22 predicted proteins | sample BlataG_FD_88682 | JGI IMG/M metagenome (GOLD analysis project Ga0114919, IMG submission 88682) | Deep subsurface microbial communities from Black Sea to uncover new lineages of life (NeLLi) - Black_00105 metaG | ecosystem: Environmental > Aquatic > Marine > Oceanic > Sediment | place: Atlantic... | reverse complement strand
TTACTGATAAAGTAGAAGAGGGATATTGGGAGGCTGAGAAGGAGGAATGACATATACAGTAAAGATGTGCACGATTAATGGCGGACCGTTGCGCATGTGTTTGAATTGTCGTTACTAGAAATATGCAAGAAAGCCTCAGTGCTTTAGCATGAGGATGAATTGCGCTTGCTAATATGAATAGGGTATGGCATTGGTGTAAGATGAAAACTAAATTCATCCTTGCCATACCCTATACCTTTATATATACCCAGTATAAATAGGTATGTATGGATAACACAATGATACGTATATCGAAAGAAGCGAGGAATATGCTGAAAGAGAGAGGGAAGAAGGACGAAACGTATGATGATATAATAAGGAAGCTGATAGATGAAAAAGATGAAAAGATGTAGGATATGTGGTGTTGTCTTAGACGAAAACAATTGTCCTCCATCATGGAGAAAGAACGCTAACTATATCTGTAGGGACTGTGCAAGGGAAACAAGGGATTTAGAACGAGATAAAATATATAGTAAAAAGTGGCGTAAGTCTAATCCGGATTATTTCAATCACAGGTATAACGAGCTAAAAAGAAAAGTTTTTGATCACTATGGAAGGAAGTGTGAGTGCTGTGGTGAAACGCATAAAGAATTCCTTAGTATAGATCACATAAATGGTGGTGGAACAAAGCATAGAAAGGAGATTTTGAAGGGTGGTAACCTTTATAGTTGGTTAGTAGCTAATAATTTCCCAGAAGGGTTTAGAGTACTTTGTCATAACTGCAATTTTGCTATCGGACATTATGGATACTGCCCGCATCAAAGCAACCAGGAGCGGCAATGGTATGAACGCTATCAACCTCAGAACCCCCTATGCTTTAGCTTGGGGAGTATGTCAGATCCATTAATGTTTCACCCATAGTCAATTCATCTTGCCTTTTACATTTTGAAATAGCTTTGTTGCAACGTTTCTTTTTTATCGTCTTCGCTTTGGTGCCTTCATACGTCTTGGAGGTTTTGGTTTCCTCATTCTCTGTTTTGATGAGTATGGGTTCTTTGTTTTTTTTACCATTTTTTCACCTCCTGATTTTATCCATTACCATTAAAAGCAGCATTGCAATAAACATTACAATTACTAACGGTAGCATGTTCGCAGCCATTGTGAATGTAGTTGCCGTAGCGGTTTTTGTTGCATTATAAACGTGTTCGGTTTCGTTACTGAAGTTTACTCCTGCTATATCACTGTCTATTGATCCTATGGTGGCAGTGCCAAAGTACAACACTATTGATAATGCCGCAAATAATAACACTGCACCTATTAACAATCCTATTCCACTATTATTCCCTCTTGGCATTTTTTATTTTATCCTTTTCTTCTTTTTTTTCTCTCTTCTTTACGCGTGGGCATTTATCTTTCGCGTCTACACCAATAACATCATAACGATTAGGGCTATTAAGCCATTTCAGCGCTTTCTTCTCATCCGCAGCGACCTCTTTGGGGGTCCATGCTATTGCTGCGCATTTATGATAATCCATTTGTTGCGCTCGTTCAGAACGTTCATCTTCACGATTATGTGCCTGTTCTAAAAAGGCATCAACTGTACTATATTGACGTGTTTGACGTTGCTCAAACACGTCTAATACGGCATGCTTATTCTCATCATAATGTAAATCAGGGCTCATATAGTCTTCAATTTCCCCCAGACGCACTTCTATACCGCGATTCGTAAGATATTGTTTTATACGTACTACTTGCTGTTTGAATGGCATTAATTTCTCTTTTGCACTCTTACGATGTTTTGTCATGTTGTGTTTATAGCATTCTATTTATACTTTTCTATACTTGGCGGTGCTTTTTGTATATGTTTCCTATACAGATTTTCTAATTTTCTGGTGGTTATATCCCCATCCATTTCAATCTCCAAACGTCGTAACGCTCGTTTCATTGCACTTCTACGTTTTGCTCCCGCTTGTGTTCTTGCATATCCCATTTTTTTCATTTCCCCTTTTTATTTTTTATGCCTTTTTTATTAACTTCGTCAATTTCCTTTCTTTTTCTTTTCCCGATCTTTTAACCGCGCTATGTAGCATTTGTGCTATTTCCTTGCTCGAACGATCTCGCTGTGAAAACATTTCGCTTTTCATATTCTTCTTTTTTACCATTTCTGTTACATCCCTCCTATAATTACTTCTAATACGTTTCGCCAATACGCTATAATTTGCGATAGTGAAGTACCTATTGACAGTGAACTCAAATCAGATGGTATCGTTGCGCTGTTAGAAGCTAATGGTAACGCAATAATCATAACTAATCCTACAATACCCATCATCCCTAAAAAACGTTTAAATTCGTTCATTTTTATTATCTCCTTTTTGATGCTTTTCTCGTACGTGGTGATTGATACCTTTTATCACCAACTCGTTTAATTCCTCTACCCTGTTTGAAATTGGGTTTTTTATACGTGAAACAACCTCTCATTTTACTTTATTCCCCCCACTTTTATACCTTTTCGTTGTAATCTTCGTGGGTGACTTTTATCGGATTTCTAAATTGCATGTTTTAATCGTTGCCCTATACCCCTATCGATAAGTGGTCTCCCTCTTTTACGCTTTATTTCAAATCGTTTCTTTGCCATGTTTTTATACATATTGTTTTTGCATATATAAATATTTCATAGTATTACCAGTAATGTGGTTAAAATCGCGCTCATGCATAATGTGGGGAAGAAAGGAGCGGGGGTTTTCATCTCTTCCCTTTTAGCTATTTTCTGCGTAATTAAAAGCATACAAGCTCCTAAAAGTACCCATATCACTGTGGGTACAATAATAACGGTGGGGAAGAATAGTGAAAATATCATAATCCCCTTTGCATCCGCCGCGCCCCACCATCTAAAGAACCAGAATGTGTATCCCATTATCCATACTATCAATATCCCTATGGTTTCGCTCCGTGTGGGAAAAGGGAAACACAGGGCAAGAAGTGCGAAGGGTATCATAAATAGCCATAAGGTATTGGGTACTCTATGGCTAATATGGTCTTGACATGCCGCATATATAAAACAGGCACTTATAAATAGATATTTCAATACAATTATTTCGTTCATCATAAAATAGTATATATGTATTAGTTTATATATAGGTATTCATTCTATCTATACATGTACGTATTTAATTATGTACTCTCCATGGGGGAGGGAAAACATGAATGACCAAAGCAACAAAGGGATTACGTGAGGGTGCGGACCTTGTAAGATCGTATGCAAGAAGTGGTCTCGACTTTGGCGCTGCAAAGCGTGAAGCGTTACTGCGGGGTGATAAAGGTACTATGGGCGAGCTCGTTGGGGTCGCTGTTGGTTTAATGGTCATCATAATTGTGATATACGTGATGACATTCACCGGTAGTGAGTTGGAACAAGCAACGGAAATCGCAAGCGGTACACACTGGTCGAACATTTCAAACGTCACTGGTGACATGGCTGAATCAAGTATTGGTATGCTTAGAATAGGCATCATGATTGCCATCATATTTGCGGCAATAGGCATATTTATATGGCCATATCTACAAGGTGGACAACAGTAAACCAAAATGAGGGAGACATTCCCTCTTTCCTTTTTTTTATGTTTTTATACCTTTAGCATCTAATATGTACAAATGAAATTTATTTTCGGCACACAAGGAAACATGGCAAATATTGTTGCGGCTACTATTGGTGTTTTCACTATTGTTATTGTTTTGACTGTTACTGCACAAATAGGGAGTCAACTTGAAGATACTATTGATGTAGAAACAGTACAAGTTCTCTCTATTGACAATGAAACGTTCAATACAGGGGTGTATGGCACGTGGGCACAATTAAATCAGTATCCTATTATTTCTGGTAGTGTAATAGTACGAAACATTTCTACTGGTATGATATATATACAATCGGGTAATTACACCATGAATTATACCGATGGGAAAATACAAAAGATATGAAGATAATAACAATATTATGTCTATGTATCTTCTTGGGTGTGTTAATGCCTTTGACGTCAGCGTTAACTACTCCATATTCACTGAGTGGACACGTGTATGATGATGTGGGCACTCCCCTTGTGGGTGCCAGCATGACGTTTACAAATATGAATTCTTCTGAGGTTATCTATTACACGTCCACTTCTGGAGGGGAATACCAGCAAGACGCAGCGAACTTCGTATCTGGCTACTATGACAGTGATATAATACGGTATTATACGGTATATGGCATATCTACGAACACAACACTTGAATCTATTAATGTAACCAATGGGGGAACGCTCTTAGATATATGTATTACTATTGCTCCCCTGCCGCATCTTCAAAACAATACTAATTACTATATTAGTTATGATTATATCGTGGGTGCGTATTCCCAATGGGGGAATATAACGGATGCCACGGGTGATATGGCGCTGTCCTCAGTGGGTATGATTCGAGTGGGGGTACTTATTGCGATTATCCTCTCCGTATTAGGAGTATTTGTGCTGCCATATATTACGGGAAGATATTAATCTAATCTTTTTTCTTACCATTTATTTTCTCCTCGTAAAAACTATTTAACATGTCTATCCCGCGTTTCACAGGTACATCTACTATCTTGAATATGCCGCTTTTCACGTCTCGGTCGTATATCTTCGCGCGCAGATAGTAGTCGCGGCATTCCTTTCCTCGCTTTTTTATAGCAGCCGCACATGCTTTCCGCCAACTCTTCATTTCGTCTTCTATTTCTTCTATTCTCATCTTTTCCATTTTTTATGTTCTCTCCATTTATGTTTTTTGGTTTAATTTCGCTTTAAATTTACCTCAATGCTTTAAAAATACCAAACAGTATTCCCGCTATTGACAGCCCTAAAAACAATACACTCACGGCATGGTATTCCGGTGGTAGGTAGTTCCAACCTACTAATCCTATAATGAACCCTATTGTGACTGGTAGTATAATATTCTCTTGTCGTATCCATAGCATAAAGAGTGGTATCCCTAAAATGAGCAGATAAAATAAGTTGCCTAATAGCGTAAAATATGGTGCCACAATCATTGCAGTGAAGTTATCCCACGACATATTGTTGCTGAAGTTCTCGTATCCTTCCACTTTAGAATATGATATATTCTCAGTAGCTTTTGTGAAATTGTAGAGATCACCTATTCCCTCTGCGTTCGTGCCACTAACAAGGCAGATCAATACGATTATTCCGATTAATACTATTTCTATTTTTTTCATTGCTTATTATTCTATGTTCTTTAACGAGTGCCCTGTGAATATTTGGAACAGGAATGCTGCATACATAATCCATATACCCGCTTGAATAGGATTCGCGATTAATGCGGGCATGCCCATTGCAATCAAGGGACCGCGTATATATAAGATTTTCATAATGGCGCTTAGGAATATACGTAATGCCGGAAATGCACCAGTAAGTAGTCCAAACGCAGAAGGATCCGCACTTGCTTCCGCGCTACCGTCGTACGAAAGGGATTGCATCCCCGAGGTGGATTGGTTAAAATCTTCGGCATCTATGCTTTCGATATATTTAACATTTACATCGAAAACACCGCATAGTCCCCCAATGACCATATTGGATATTACAATAAATACAATCATGTCAAGTAATTTCATTGTCTAGTAATGGTACACTCTCCTACTTCTAACTGTGAGATATGATAATACCGCTAATGCAGTAATAAGGGTCAATACAAATATTGTTGTGGGTCCGTCTATCACTTCTAACCAGCCTATGAAATGGAATATCCATGCAAACATCGACACGAAAACAGCACCAACTTCTGCAGTAGTTGCACCAAAGAAGCATGCAAAGAATACCAAGAATGCAATTGATAGGTGCAGACACATGCTGTGTGGTATACCCAAATCCAAAAACCACTGGAATTTCAATACCTGGTTCCATTCTAACGGCGAATGTCCAAATGTGATGTGGTCAGCAATGAAACCCACGTAGAACGATTTACCATCTGTTTTATCCACTATCACCTGTGCGTTTGTTTGGTTGCAAGTACCACTATAATATTGACTCCATACTATAGATTGTATATCATCTGTATTGTTTACGTATAACGTAAGCGACAGTGTTTCCATTGAGGTGTCATTATACGACATGTTTATGTACCCGTGGGTATTGTTTATTTCACTCCATCCCACTGTGAAGTTAACATTTTCATACCATTCGGAATCTCGTATAAAGGTTTTTGTGCCTACTATTATTAAGTAATGGTCGTCTTTAGGATACACCGTTATACTCTTGTTTACGCTTTCACTGGGTTTTGTAAACGTGATTGTATACTTTACCGTTTCGATCATCATAAAGCTGATTTTACCCATTGTATCAGTTGTGCCATTCATTGATCCGTTTTCTATTTCCGCTGCTATATCCTCTGTAGCACCCATTATTTTCCATAGCCAGCTCCATGAACTGCCAGAGGTTTCTAATGCAGTTGCGTTTACTGTTACCCCCTCTACGGGTTCCCCCCACAACGTTTGTACTTTGAACTCCACGGAACGAGGAGGAAAGTACATACCAGCACCACCACCACTAACATTCTCTATTTTTGTTAAATATACCGTTTGTGTTGTGTCTTGTCCAACAAATACATATTGTTTATTTGTATAGTAGCCATTTGCAGATACCTCCAATGGATATATACCATAGGTTACATTATTGAACACTATTCCTGCAGTTGTAGTTTCCGCTACTCGTGTACTATCTAAAATCGCAGTGAAAGAGGTTATGGTGAATCGGGTATCCATATCTTTTGCATACACAGTCAAGTTGTAGTTCTGACTCAAAAAGAAATTTTGACGTGTTTGTCCCGCTTGTACTAACCGAATATCGTCAAACCATGCCATCATACTGTATGGTGCGAGATGGTAGAACCCCAACCATGTGATCTTACCGATGTTGAAAGTACCCGTTTCCGATGCGTCTGATAGAAACAATTCTCGCTCTTGCCATGTATTATTTGAATATATCTGGACGTTTTCCCAGAACAAGTAATCTCCATCTGAATCCTCTAAATATATGTCATCCGCATGTTGTGTAGTAAATGAATTATCCTCTTTATTCCAGAACTGTAACCGTGCTAATTCAGAATCAGAATCTATCACGCTGGCATCGAATGGTGCAGACCACCAACGACCTGCCACTAATTCACAATCGGTTTTAGGGGTGCCTACCGCTTTTAACGAACCTGTACCTTCTTGCGTATCCACAGAATCTATTGATATATCCACACAGGACTCCCAACCCGCATATTCTACAAATGCCAGAAAGTCTATTTTCGTTTCCACTATTCCCGACTTAGTACTTTCTAATTTGAAGTATGTTATATTAGAAAGGTTGCATATACCTGTTTCCGTTCCATTTTCTATTTTCAACACGTGTAAATCCCATGTAGTATTGAAATTGTTTTTTGGCGGCACCCATACAATTTTGTCCGTAGCACCAGTAGCATTTGAACTAATTGTAATAGTAATACCTGATGAACTTATATTAGTTTTATTGTCCACCTTTGCATATAGGTAGAAATATCCATGTGCACCCGTTATATCTGAATCTACTCCAGGTGAAAAGGTCTTTTCAAAATCTTTTGTAGCGGTACCAGTGCTATTTAAAGCCCCCGTTGCTTCTAGATAATCTACAGTATCCAAAGTAAGCGTATTAGATGAAGACCATCCCGTTATGGAGTCACATTCATCTAATGTTGCTTCGTTATAATCTGCTACATCACATGCTTCTAATTGTACGCTCATTTGCCCCACCTCTACTCCAAGTTCCAATTTTGTACGATATGTATCTTTAGACGCTCGCATGTTATATGTACCATTTGATATGTTTGTGAATTCATACCAACCCCAAGCGTTTGTGTACGTGTGGTTTGACCATGTGGAGTTCCATATTTCTACGTATGAGAAGGGAATACACTGATGGAATATGTCATCTGCAACTAACCCTGCTACAGACGCATTCTCTAAATCACCTGCGAGTACGGGTGGAGTCATGTAAATATCTACCGTGTACCGACCTGCTTTTATTATCACCATATCAAAGTCACTGTGCGAATATCCTGTTTTCTCCGCGTGCACCGTAATAGGCGTGTCTTGAAACCACTCCACTTCAAACAGAGTGGTTGCATCTATAAACTCATAATTACCATAGCTGTCTGAAGTAGTATTGTAGATAGTACCCGCTTGTGTCCAATTTAGCGAAACGTTAGCTAATAATGTGCCATCTACTATCATATCGGAGTTAGAAGCATCATATACTTTACCAGTAATGTATATCACATTTGAAAGCGTACAGAAATCATATGCTAAGTCTTTAATGTCTTCAGGTGGGTCTTCTGTGATAGCAGGTTTCGTATCTTTTACAAGGACTGCGTATAACATCCCTTCTTCCCAATCTATTGTGGATGTAATCTGTTCAGTAGCGGCTTGCATATTTAAAACACGTTCGTCTTTGAGTTGTCCAGTACTATCGAATATCTGTATTTTGTATTGGTTAGCGCCGAAGTCCGGTGAGTCTATGTAGTACGAGATGTTCATTGTTTCACCAATTGCGTATTCTGTCTCTTCTATATTTATTGTGGAAGGTTCACCAGCGTCTTTGAAATAAAGCCAATCTTGTCCTATTGATTCTGGTTCACCTTCGGATGTTTTATATAATGTGAACCAATATAAACCGTAATGATCAGTATTAAATAACTCAGACCAGTTATATTTTATATTTCCTGCTGGTTTTGTGTCTATTTGTGTATTTCCTATTGCTTTTAATTGTGTTATATTATACCAATCCCCCCAAGTTGCTCGTTTTACTTTTAGGTCATATTGTGAATTCGTATAATCAGCGATTGGTAATGTTTTTACATGCCATGACACATCTAGTTCATGGTTTGTAGCTTCGATAATAGTACGATTTACAAATCCACCAACCAAACATGGTTCCGCTCCAATTCCTACAATACCGTCATTTGTTGTTACATCATCAATCCAACCACCTTCGTATACTCCCGAAGACAAACAATAAAATGAAATATAAGCGGGGGTTTCTGAACAGCTACCAATTGTAGCCATTGGAGTACCATTTTTTATCATATACACAGTGCCTTCGTATATTAAAAGTTCATATAGCTCGTATCTATCATGTATAGAGCTATATGATTGTAATCCTGTGTATTCTTGAATAAGTTCGTGTTTACTATTATAAAACCGTAAACATGTAAAAGGGTATTTATCGGTGCCTCCTGTAAACATAAAAGACCAATAAGAACTTTCACTTTTAACAGTACAATTTAAATATCCACCAACAGATTTATAATAGATGGATTGTGTATATGGAAATCCTGTGATCGATGGGAAATATATTCGTGAAGAAGAAAGTGGTTGTCCACTGATTGCAATGTTCCAATAATTTGCGAGATCGTCTTTGTCTCCAAATCCATCACCGTCCATATCCCAATGATTTTGTACTGTTTCGTCAAGTGCCATCGCATTACATATAGATATCATTGCTAAAAATAGTGCCACAAATATCCATTTCATTCCGCATCCACCCACCCTTTTCGTTGTGCTACTCTAAACAACTCTTTTGTCATATACCATGTTGTTACAATACCGAACAACATTAACGGTATGAAGTCAAACCATATGTTTAACGGGTGTCGCGGCACGTGTATCCATCCATCGGACATCAAAAGCTCTAAGCTCATTCTAGCTCCTAATCCTAAACTCCATAAGCCACATAACCATGTGATTACTGTTTTATATGCCATTTCTTATTTTCCTATTTGGTCTTTGATTTATATATGATACGACTATACCCATTTTCATTCTTTTATATGACGTTGCACAAATGGTAATATTGTATCTCATCACTTCCTCCGTTTTATATGACTATAGTGCTGTGGTATGTATGGCATAACATCAATACCCCCAATCTACTTTGCGTCCAAACTTATCGTATAGCATCTTCTTCAGTGGTGTCATTACTCCGTATAGGATACCATTTATCGCCATGAATATAAAAACCTTATACCACATAGCAATAATCTCTTCGTTATATAGAGCAATGCGTTCCCAAGAGGTACCGGCGGGAGGTACAAAATTAAGACGTCCCATTTCACATAAGGCATCCATTACAGGCGATAATGCTAAAAACAGTATGACTGCCATGCCTACACAGATGACCATATACATTATTCCACCAATTAGTCCTGATTCTTCGTTTATAAATTTCATTTATGTGAGATACCTATTATATACTACCAGGATACCGAGGTGCTTTTTGTTTGGTTGTTGTTACTCTACCAAGTCTCATCACCCCTGGATAAGGCGGTACTGGCGTTTTCTTCTTTCCCCCTGTGGGCGGTACTGGCGTTTTCTTCTTTCCCCCTGTGGTAACATAATCTTCATATGTTTTTACTCTTTTGGGAGTAGTTGATTCATATTCATTCAAAGGAGCTTCTGGCATTCCATATTCTTTCCTTGCTTTTCGTTTACCTCGTGCCATCGCTTGTTTTTTAGACTCTTTAAATTCCTCTTCCTCTTCTATTTGACGTAGTGTTTTACGTTTTTCTCGTGTCTCTTCTCCTGCTATGGTTTTCACTGTCTCTTCTTTTATATCTTCTATTGCGGTAGTCACATGCAGTTTTGCTGCACGTCCCACGTCCCCCAAGAATCCATCTTGTGTGGGATCGTATGGTTTGCAATCAATTAGGTTGGGTACGCCATCTCGATCGAAGTCTATAATTGGAGCTATGTTATCACGATTCCATACTATGTTGGGTTCCACCAACTTTCTTAGAGGTAATATAGATTCTGACGGGGATCGTTTCATTTTTTGTATTTCCCATTCATGCATTTTTACAATACATTCTTTCTTCTTCATTCATTTCACCTCCTAATGTGTGTTATTATCCCTTTTTGTATATGATTTTATCATTTTTATTTATTACCCCCTATCCCCTTTTGCTTCTATTGATTTGATAATGGCATACTCAACAACCGCAATAACCGAAAAGAACGGTACTGCTAATTTAAATAGCATTAACATGGTATCCGCTTGATCCCTACTATTCTGTGTTATCTCTCCCGCTACCACCTGTTCGTTATACAATCCCACTTGCTCCACAATTATCTCTTGTAGTGTCATAAATAGGACTCCGCCAATTATTAACGCCGCGAACACTATTACGATTGCATATGCAATACCATGCTCTTCGTTTACAAATTTCATTTCTTTGTTTTTTACCCCTCTTCGAAACTTCTTCATCCTTTTCGTAGTAGATGGCATATTATTATATTTATTGATATTTAAGCCTTTTGTACATATTACTACTTTCCTCCTTTATACACAGGAAGTGTAAACATTTCTCGTAATTCCGGTATTGGGTTGTGTACATACCATGCATATGGCATCTTTACAGGTTGTAGCTTCTTTCTTACTTTAGGTTCTGGTAGTTCCCATCCCCATGGAACCACTTCTATTGGGGGTTTAATAGGAGGTTTAATAGGGGGTTTAATAGGAGGTTTAATAGGGGGTTTATAAGGGTCTGGTGACGGTCTAGGTTGTGGTTTTGGTTCTGGTTTGGGTTCTGGTTCAGGTTTCCATTTTGGTTCTGGTTTGGGTTCTGGTTCAGGTTTCCATTTTGGTTCCGGCAGTAGCCAAGGGTATATTCGGGGTGTAGGTACCGGTACAGGTTCCGGAGGACGGATAGGTTCGGGGCCACGTTTTGGTGTTGGTCTTCTAAGCGGACCGAGAAATACCTCTTCTCTTTTTGCCCTCTCTTCATCATAACGTGGTCGCTCTGGATATTTTGGTTTTGTTGGCGCCTCTAAATAGGGACTAATTATAAAACCAAATAACCCTCTTTCCACCTTTCTCGGTACTCTAAACATCATATCTTCAAATGTAGGTGTCAATGCTTTTTCATGCATCATGGGTTTTGTAGGCGTTACAATCTTTGTGGGAATTTCTACTTTTACTATGGGTGCTATTGCTTTTTCACCCGCTACTTCATATTCAAATGCTATTTTTTCTCGTTCCGCTACCGCTACTCTCCGTTTTGGTTGTATCTCTCTTTCACGTTTAAGCTGTGGCTGTGGTTCCTCACGTATTCTTTCCCCTATAATAGGTTTTTCTTTAGTAGTGGGAGCAATACCTTTTTCCCCCCTTAACCATTCAGGTTCCTCACGTATCTTAGCTTGGGTTTCTTGAATATCGCGCCTAATACCTTCTATTGTTGTTCTTTTATATAATTTTCCCGTTTCTGTTGGTGGACGTTCCCCCACTCGCATTTTAGCATGTGATATATCTAAAATCAATCCTTCTGTAATTGCTCTGGGTGCTATGCCCTCTAAAATTGGTGGTTCCCTACCAGTAATTTTCTCTTTGACTTTTTTTTTACCTATTATTTCCGCTATTGGTTTTCCGAATTGAAGTCCACGTGGCTTAATAACTTTAACTATTTTTGGACGTTTTCCTATTTGGATAGTATCATATCCTCGCGTTATACGATATGCTCTTCCTGGTGCCACCTCCGTAACAGTAGTAAGTTTAGGCATTTCTATTCGTAATCCCCACTTTTTAGGTAATTTGAATTCAAATTTTTTCAACGGAGCCTTCTTTGGAGGTGTTACTGGAGGTTTTCCAACACTTGGGAGTTGACCCGCCTCTTTGGGTATTAACCCTTTAATCTTCGCTGCTCCTATTTCACGAAATGTTGTTGGCATTTTGCGTTCAAAAAGCGAGGACCCATCTACTGCTCGTGGTGCACGAGGAGGTGTCACTAATCTTGGAGGAGCCCATGCCTCTTTTGGAAACATTGGTGGTTTTCCCACCTCTTCTGGTATTAAACCTTTGATACGTGCCTCTTGTATTTCACGATATGTTTTAGGCATTTCTCTTTGAGGAGGTACCTCTACTTTAGGTTTAGCAATGCGTACTTCTGCGTATTTAGGTAACAGATAATCTTTAGATACTAATTTCGTGAATCGCATTCGTTCCACTCGTATCGCTTCACGACCCAATCGCATTTGTTTATATGTTTCTGTACCAAGTCCCGTTATTCCCTTTTCAATCTCTTTTATATCGCGTACCCTTTTTATATATCTCGCCATGGGGTATTCCTTTCCTATCAATAATGCCCTTTGTGTTAATGTTGTAGTGGGACTTACTTTTACCTGCTTCCACAATCCTATAATTGGACGTGGTGCCTTTATTCCCTCTATAGCAATACCGCGATATGTCACTTTACCCGCATCAGTTATTTTTTCGCCTACTAAATAACGTGGTTTCAGAGGACGTGCCGCCTTACCAAGACCTGCGGTGGCTGCCATCATGAATGCTGTACTACCTAAGAATTCTCCCGGTCGCTCTTTTGCAGTCGTGATCATCCCCCTAGCCATGTACGCCGCTACTCCAGGTGCTATCAATGCTGCTTCCTTGGGACGTCTCGCTACAGATTCACCCGCACGCACCGCCTCAGCACAGAATACCGCTAACTCACTAGGTCCACGTATTATACCCGCTCTAACCTCTTTTGGGGTTTCAGTAATAGTTAATGGTAGTTTCGCAACGTATGGTTTGTATGCTTCGGGAACCACGTGTTCTAATCCCTTTTTTGCTATATAACGAGGGATAGCAATCATGGGTGTGGTTGTAATAGTAGCAGTCGTTACTACACGTGGATACTTTTCCATTACTCCAACAATAGGTTCCCCTATATACTTGCCATATATTTCTGCCGCTTTTGTAGCCCCTACTACCAAAGGGGTAGTTACGTACCCTTCAGTACGTTCTTTTGCCATTACAGTAGGCTGCCCTAACTCTTTACCACGTTTTTCTAACCATTCTAATTCCTTAAGCGCGTTCGCTGCTTCTTCCGTTGGTTTGTGATATTCCGATTTGTAATATCCCTCGGGGGTCACAAACTCTTCGCGTTTTTCAGATACTACACCATATTTACGTGCCCACATTTCTCCCTCGGGGGTAGACGGATACCTTATTTCACCTGTTGCAGTCATCCACCCACGTTCTTTTGCTTGTGATATTAAACGTTCCTGTTGTGTTTCCACTGCTCTTACTTCAGGAACTAAAACATGTGGTATTATGGGTTCCCCTTCAGGAGTACGTTTCCACGTAGCCATAGTTTCTGTAACTTCTTCATGTCTGCGTTCATATTCACGTTCCTCTTTTGGTTTCCATTCCCATGCCTCTTTTGCTTTTGATATCGCCATTACCGCAGGAGGGCGAGTGACCACCCATTTTTTAACCTTCTCTGCTTCTGCTACCATTCGTTCACTTACTTTTGCGATGGGTGTAGTCCACATCCGAGCTAATTGTTTTGATTCTGGAGTTACACCTCGTAATAAAGCGGTTGACACCCCGAGAATAGTAGGTGGGGGTACTATCTTTTTAGAAGGTAATAGGGGTTTAAATGCTAATGCCATAGATACACTGGGAACCATAATAGAGGGAGGTTTAATCAATTCCCTTTTAATGTACCGTTCTGGGATTATTTTCTTTTTCTCTTCTTTAAGTTGTTCCCGCATTTCTACTCGAAAGAATCGTTGTTTAAACTCAGGTGAAAATTCCGAAAGTTGTGATCGTACCATAGTACGTTCTACAGCAGTAAGGGTTTCAGGTGCCCGTTTGGCTTTTTCAAACGTGGCGATTGCTTTCCCACGTGCAGCTCTGGTCATACCACTAGTAGCACGGGATACCGCTTGACCATACGGCGTTAAAGTTTCATATACCGTGGGCGCAGCCCCCCCTGTTCTTGTGGGTGCCCCTCTATACGAATAGGAATATCCACCTTCTGAATGGGTATAACCACCACGCCCACCGCCTCTATACGAATAGGAATATCCACCTCCTGAACGGGTGTATTTACCATGCCTTTTCGGGTCGAACGGTTTACAATCTTTATAATTGAGTACTCCATCCCCATCAACATCACCGAACGGGTCATCTATCTTTATCTGTTCGTCTTTATTTCTCTTTCCCAATTTGACTTTAGAAGGCATTTAATGTTTAATAGCCTTTATTGTTATGCTATTCAGCGTTTTCTTTTTCTTTCGCTCCTTCTTGCTGAAGCAATTCCACAAGTTCACGAGGATCCGTGTAACTAATCACCCGCATACAAAAATCTATCATAGTTATGTCCTTTTCTGATACTACTATTGAACTTCGATATTCCACTGCGCGACTAATCGCACCAGTTAAATCATTACCCCAACTCAACACGTTAGACATATGTTGCTCCATTGTCGCAATTAACACCTCGTTATCTCCTTCATCCCTTTTCTTAACGGGTATTTCTACTCGCTCTTTCGTAATGGGGGAATCTTCTATATTATTTTCTAAAGGCGTTTCTTCTACTTCTAAAGGTGTTTCCTCTTCTATTGTATCCTCAATTTCAACTTCTTCTTTATCCTTTTTAGATGGCCATCGTGGCATTTTTCTATTTCGCTCCTTTGACTCAATTCATATATCACATTAATATATATCTTTGAGTATATAAATGTTTTTACTACCACTATTGAGTGTAATCAAAAAGACTAACAGGATTTAAAATAGTTTTACCTCATCAAAGGATATAAATACATAGTACACCATATAAAATATACTGGTGGAAGGATAACGAATAAAAAGGGGATGGTTTTTATACATCGTAACTAAATCCAATTAAAAGGTTTATATGTACAAAAAGGTATCTATATTAACATGACAACAATAAAGGGGGGTTATTGAAATGGAAGTAGGAATATATGCACGTGTTAGTACTGATGAACA
>Ga0114919_10002184_pt1 | contig 15807 bp, 10 predicted proteins | sample BlataG_FD_88682 | JGI IMG/M metagenome (GOLD analysis project Ga0114919, IMG submission 88682) | Deep subsurface microbial communities from Black Sea to uncover new lineages of life (NeLLi) - Black_00105 metaG | ecosystem: Environmental > Aquatic > Marine > Oceanic > Sediment | place: Atlantic... | reverse complement strand
ATGTCCGCTATCATCATGTTTTTAATCCCCATACAGGTTATCCAGCTCGAAAAAAACAAAGCGTAACTGTTATCGGTCCAAAAACTCTGTACTGTGACGCTCTCTCGACAGCCCTCTTTGCTTGTCCTCATCCAGAAAAAATCCTTGATAAGTATCCTGATTATGGGGCAATAATTGTTGATTCTGGAGGGAATATTTTTAAGATTGGAAAATCTTATCCCTTTAGTTTTATATGATATATTCGCTCTAAATTTTCATAGGCATCAGAACATAGATAAACTTTGCTTCTTCTTCAGCTTCAGGCTTCATTATGGCTGCACTATTTTCATCTTTTAGCTCCAACACAACTCTTTCTGTCTTTACTACAGAAAGAAAATCAAGAATATATTGAGAATTGAACCCTATCTCTAAATTTTGTCCTTCATAATCCACCTCGATCTTATCCCTAGCTTCTCCGATTTCTGGGTTTGAAGAGAAAAGTCTGATTTGATTTTTTTCTATATAAAATTTTATTCCTTTCGATCTTTCTGATGACAATAGAGATACTCTTCTTATAGCATTTGTAATTTCTTCTCTTGAAAAAACAATACTATTCGGGTTATTTACAGGAATAACTTCTTCAAAATTTGGGAATTTACCTTCAATAATCCTCGATATTAAAGTTCTGTTTTTTACTTTGAAAAAGAGATTGCTTTCATCAAAGTCGAATTCAACTTTATCATTCTCAATTTTTCTCAGTTCACTTAAAGTTTTCTTAGCTACAATTACCCGTATCTCCTCAGCTGTTTTTAAATCATCAATGGATTTTGAGGTATAGGCCAATCTATGCCCATCTGTGCTCACTAACTCTATAGATTTATCTTTTATAATTAACAAAGCTCCCGTTAAATAATACCTGTGCTCTTGAGTAATAGCATAGTAAACCCGGTCAATCATATCTTTAAACAAGTCTAAGGGAAGGATTATGTTTTTTTCAAACCTTGGCTCAGGCACTTGAGGATAATCTTCCTTTGGCAGGCATAAAATCTTAAATTCGCTTTCTCCAGCTGTTATTTCCATCGTTGAATCTTTACTTTCTTTGAAAGTTACATTTTTTCCTTCTGTTAATGACTTTACAATTTCAAATAATTTTTTTCCTGAAACAGTAACAGAACCAGTTTCTTCAACTTTAGCTGGAAAATGCGTTTTTAATCCAACTTCTAAATCAGTACCTATCATCTCAACCTCTTCTTCAGTAACATTTATGAGTATATTTGCCAATATTGGTAATGTGTTTCTCTTTTCCACAATTCCCTGAAGAAGTTGAAGTTCCTCCAAGATATCTTGTTTTTTAATTGAAAATTTCATTTTTACACCTTTCCATAGATACTATTTAATATTATTATAAATAATAATCAAATTAAATAATACAATAAATAAAATCAGTGAATATGTGAAAATCTATCATAAGAAACTGATTTCACTACTAAATATAACTTATTAATTTGTTTATTTTTTTGTTGAATTCAGAATCTTTACTTTTTAATTTCTCTATTTTTTTTATACTGTGAATTACTGTTGTGTGATGTTTTCCACCGAATTTCTTCCCGATTTCAGGAAGGGAAGATTTAGTTAGTTTTTTAGATAAATACATGGCAACCTGACGAGGAAAAGCTATTTTTGGAGAATTATTTTTGGATTTGAGTTGAGAAAGCTTGATCTTAAAATTATGGCAAATAATTTTTTGAATTTTTTCAACGGTTATTATACTTAAGGTTGAATCTAGTAAGCTTTGTAAAGCCTCTTTTGCTAAATCTAAGTCAATTTTCTCTCCTTTTAATGAAGAATAGGCAATAACTCGACGCAAGTATCCTTCCAACTCTCTTATATTAGAGAGTGCTTTGTCAGCTATATAAAAAGCAACGCTTTCCGGTAAAAACACCTTTTCGAGTTCAGCCTTCTTATTAAGGATTGCAATTCTTGTTTCAATGTCAGGAGGTTTTAAATCTGCAATTAGACCCCATTCGAAACGAGAACTAAATCTTTCCTCAAGATTAGGGATTTCTTTAGGAGGGCAATCACTGGAAATAATTATTTGTTTCTGGCTGTCATAAAGATGGTTAAAAGTGTGAAAAAATTCTTCTTTTGTTCTTTCTCTTCCAGAAAGAAAATGAATGTCATCCATGAGGAGAACATCAACACTCCTGTATTTTTGGCGAAAATCAAGAATTTTTCCATATTGAAGATGGTTAATAAGATCGTTCATAAATTTTTCAGTGGTGATGTATAAAATTTTAAAGCGTCGGTAATTATTTAAGGTGAAATGACCGATGGCATTCATTAAGTGAGTTTTTCCCAGACCAGCGCCGCCATAGATATATAGAGGATTATAAGATTTAGCCGGCTTATTAGCTACAGCTACAGCAGCTGCATGAGCAAACTGGTTGCATGAGCCGACAACAAAGTTATTAAAAGTGTAATTAGGATTCAAGTTTGGATTGAGAAGCCTTCCGTACTTAACCCTTCTCTCCTGGGGAGACTTCCTCATGAAAGAAGGTGGCGTTTCATCGAATATGTAATTGATATCAAAGACTTTTCCGAAGATTTCCTGAGAACAACTGCTTATCAGGCTTGAATAATGAAAGGAAAGCCAATCCTTGAAGTAAGAGTTAGGAACTTTTACGTAAAGAATATTACTCTCCTGTCCTATGTAGGTTGTAGGCTCTAACCAAGTTTCAAAGCTGTTTTTGTCTATTTTTTTTTGAAGATTTTTAACTATTTTGAGCCAAGGATTATATTTATCTTTAAGTTCCATGTTCTGACTTCAGATTTCCACAAATATTTCCACAGCTGTGGAAAATTCCTCTTTCTTTGCTGGTTAAGGGGAGAAAAGGCAGGCTTATAATATCACTCTAAAAATAGGAATTCAAGAATTTTTGTTTAAAAATTTAATTTTTTTTTAAAAATCAAAGCCTATCCAGAATTTTGTCTCGAATTTTCCATAAACTTTGTAGTCAAAAGGCTTTGATATATCTGGAAATTCAATTCTTTTAACGAACTCAAGGTGAAAAGGAATGCCCAATAGGAAAAATTCAAAACCGTAGCCAAAAGAGCCAATTGCCTCAGATGTACGAAATTCAGGCTCCCCAGATATATCGTATCCAGTAAAAGTATAGAAATAGGGATCAAATCCTTTAATTTTGGCTCGGGTGATGTCGAAGAAAAAAGTTCCTCGAACAGGGCCTATTTGACCAATAAAGGTCGAGGCGGCGTTTATAAGAGGAAACCGTAATTCAGCATTAGCATACCAGCCTTCATTGGCTATAATATTTGCGTAATAAGCAGAGCGGACCTGATTATTGCCTCCCCAGTAATAAGTAAACGGGTCCCTGCCTCGACTGAGAAAACCCTCAAATCGAAGGGCAAAAAGCGTATCTCCAAAAATGTTTAAGTATTGACGTAGATCTACGTGAACATTTGTGTTCTTGAAGAAGGCGCTGGATACAGGTATTGATTGAGAAAGCGAAACCATAAAGGTATTCCCTGAAGAGGGACCATAATATCGGAAGCGAGTAGTCTCTCCCACGAGGGAAAAGGAGGCTACCAGCCAGTTGCCGTTCCAAAATTGAGAACTAGTTCTTGTCGAGATGTCCCTGGCTCTAACATAAGGGTCGAGAAAGTCTTCTTCATAATTATAAAAGGAAAGAGAAGCCTGACCTCGGTAATACTTACTAAAAGGGTAGTAGGTGCTGAAGTTTATTCCTGTAATTTTACGAGTAGCGATGGCGTCCCGATAAGATAAGTAACCGTAGAGGCTGGGATTATAGTACATATAAGGAGGATAGTAAAAAATAGTATACTGAAAAGCGCTGGCCATGTATTGGAATCTTCTCTTTTGATTTAAGTAGGAAAAATAATAAGAGCGAAAACTGCGCACTTGGTAAGCCATTAAAAAAAGAGTGTGGTCACCAAATAAATCAGAGAGAGCAATAGCAGTCCCTCCATAAAGAGATCCGTCTGTGGCCACCATAGCCTCAATAGGAGGCCTGGAAGTCAGGTACAGCTTACCAAATCCTTTATAAGGCCTAATTTTTTCTTTGTTTATTTCTATGGTAACAATAGGTTCGAATTTCTCAAAGATCTGATCCTCTTTTGTCTCGCTAAAAGTTAAAGTCTCTTCTATCTTACCTTCAAGCTCGCTCTTAAAAATCTGGAACATACCTTTATGGAAAGAAGAGAAGATTATTTCTTTGGAATCATTGGGGAGAGGAGAAGGGAAAAAATTGCCAGTTCTGACATCTGTATAGCGTTTGAGTTGGCCACTTTCTATGTTTAAAGAATATATATTATAGGCGCCTCTCAGGTCCGCAGAAAAATATAATTCTTTGGAATCAGCAGAGAAGAGAGGTGCGATTGTATTCCCTTTGCCAGAAGTAAGCCTGGTCTTTTTCTGGAAATTATTTAGCGGAGAAAGAAAAAGCTTGTCATAGATGTTGATTCGAATGGTATAAGCTGCGTATTTCCCATCAGGAGAAATTACAGGAGCCTTCTCGTAAAGGTCGTCTTCAGTCAAATTGAGAATTTTTTCGGTGGAAAGATTGACCTTGAAAATGTCGCGAACTTCTTTATGAAAGCCTGTAAAGAGAATTTCATCTCCACTGGGAAAAAAATAAGGAGAGGATGGTTGATCAATGGCAATCTTGATTTTTTTAAGGATTTTTCCTGTTAACGCATTGATAATAAAAAGAGAATGTTTTTGCCCTGACCGGGCAAAAAAAGCAATCCTGTCTCCGTCTAATGACCAGGCAATTTCTTTTCCCTTAGAAGGGTCGAAGTCATACTTAATGTATTCATATTTAAGAGTGTAACCCTTGGTTAGGTTTTTAATGACAGAACCATCTTTGGTGGAGATGAGGAGAATATCGAGGTCGTAATCCTTAGCGTTATAAGTCAAGACAGCTACTATATCTCCAGAAGGAGAAAGCACATGGGAGAAAGCAGAATAATAAGGATTTAAAGGAAATTCAGGGCCAAGGGAAATACTGTAATTTTCAGGATTCTCTCTTAAGGTATATTCCTTGAATCGATGGCGAAGATATTTTTTGAATTCGAAGTTAAATTCTTTTCTTTTGTAATTAAAAGCTTTCTCTATCGGGTCTTTTTTGCCTAAGAAAGAGGTATGCTTGAGGGAATACCACAGCTTGCGGATGCCGCTTTTTCCGAATTTGCTTTCAAGAAAATCATAGATTGCATGGCCAAAATCATAGGCTGGGTTTCTGGGCAAAGGATGCTTGGAAAAGAGAGCGCCGGATTCTGCGATCTCAGGCATTCTGTCGTTAAGAACAGCATCTCTAAGCAGCAGCAGGGATACAGGGGACCATGTTTGAGTGTTATACTCAGCCTGCCCCTCAAAAACCCATAGAGGAGGTTGTCTTACATCATAAATTGGACCAGCTTGGCTTCCATAGAGAAGGGAATACTGGAAAATATGAGTTAATTCATGTTCTATCAGGTCTTGAAGGTTATCCAAAGGCAAGTCTCCGTTCAAAACGATTCGATGGAGAACACTCTCAGCAAAAGCCATGGCTCCTTCAGGCACGTGGCCTGGATAAATATTTGTCTGCTCAAACTCAGTGTGGGTGCTGTAATAAATAAGAGGGACGCGCTTGGCAAGTTGATGCTTGAGCTCCTGGCTAATTCTCTTGTAGGCGCTTTCTGATAAGTCAGCAATATTTTTTAGAACTTTAACATCTTCAGCATAGTAGTAAAGATCAAAGTGTTCAGTTTCATAGTGATGCCAATTGAATTTTTCATAGAGCACTTTGTTTTTTCCATAATATGGAATGTAGAAGAATTGAGAAAAGCTGAAGGAAACGAAGAGAGAGAAAAACAAAGGGAAAAAGAGAAATTTTATATAAGATTTCATGTTTGCTCCTTTTTAGTCAGATATCAGGTATCTTTGCTCAACTCTTTCCTCACCCAGGATTTTTCGGAAGAGTTTCATCCTCACCTGCTCTATCAGATCAAAAAAGGCAAAATTTGCAGTTTGTTTGGGGTTTTGGTAGCCCTTTGATTCCTTAAAATCTCTCTCGTAAAGAATCTCTCCTGTTTTTGCTTTGATGAGATAGAGGTGGAGAACAAGAGTGAAAAATTTACGTTGAGCTAAGCCCTTTTCAGCAGAAAATTCCCGGCTATAGTCTGTATATTTTTCCAAGATAGCCTTCCGTACTTCTTGTGAGTATTGAACACTTCCGGTGAGAACGAGAGCTTCTTTTGATTCAGGCAAGAGTTTTTTCCAAAAATCTTCTTTTTTTAAATTTTCTGCTTTTTCCCAGGAAATTTCTTTAGTGATAATTTTCCCCTTGAAATGCTTGCCAAGTTCAAAAGAGAAATAGTCAATAAGCTCTTGATTTAGATTAAAATCTTTAGTTTTTTTTTCCACTAAAAAGGAGGTAATTACAATCTCTTTAAATCCGTCTATGTCTAAGGATGCACCTCTGGGCACTTCCACCCTTAATTTCCAGTAGTTTCCAGAAACACAGGAAAGATGGAGAATTATCACCAGAAGGAAAGCAATGTTAATTTTTTTCATTTTTTTCTTTTTTTAATAATGGATAGACTTCTTTAAAATTTTGATAGTTAGACTTTATGTGAGAGTTTCCTGGGCTGAGCTTTAAAGCTATTTCATATTCCTTTTTTGCCTCTTCCCAAAGACCTTTTTTCTCGTAGGCAACGGCCAGGTTGTTGTGAGCTGCAGCAGAACTTGGGTTGGAATGAATAACTTTTTTCCATCGAAAAATAGCTTCTTCCCACAAATCCTTCTTAGCGGCCTGAATTCCGAAATGAAGTTGCTGGTTTATGGAAGAATGAGAGCAGCTTGAGAAAAAGCTAACAAGGATGACAGAAAAAATAGATAAGCAAATTATTTTTTTAATCATTTATATTATTATTAATTAACTTGTATTTTTTTTCAATATTTAATAAAGCTTAATAATAATAAGATAGCAAATTTTATACCAAATTCATTATGATAAGCAAAGATTTTAAAGGAATTATTGTTGTCATAAAAAGATGACACCTGTATAATTGCCAAAGAGCTGTTTCAAGGAGGAATCAATGGGTATTTGGCTCGAGGGAAAAAGCCTCGCTGCAAAAATCAAAGATGAGGTTAAGGAACAAGTTGACCACTTTAATAAATTGAATAATAAAGTCCCTGGCTTAATAGGAATATTGGTAGGAGACAATAAAGCTTCGCAAATATATTTGCGCACCAAAGAAAGAAACTGCCATAAATTGGGTATTTATTCAGAGCTTCTCACTTTTCCCAAGGATATAGAACCACCTCTGCTGAAGGCAGAGATTGAACGTTTGAATAAAAAAGAAGATGTTGATGGTATCTTAGTCCAACTGCCACTTCCTTCCTCTTTTAAGGCCTACGATATTATTACCTCGATCTTACCAGAAAAGGATGTAGATGGATTTCATCCAGATAATTTGGGAAATCTGTTGTTGAATCAGGAAGGATTAAAACCGTGCACTCCTCTAGGCATTATAGAGCTTTTGAAAGTCAACCGTATTGAAATAGTAGGGAAAAGAGTTGTTATTATCGGCAGAAGCTTTATCGTAGGAAAGCCTTTGGCAGCAATGATGACCAATGAGAACGGAACGGTGACTATATGCCACTCTAAGACAAAGGATCTGCCAAAAGTTGCTTCAGAAGCTGACATCCTCATAGCTGCTATGGGCAGAGGAGCCTATGTTACTCCAGCGTTTGTAAAACCTGGGGCGACTGTAGTGGATGTGGGAATGAATTATCTGACCGATAAGAACAAAGTAGGAGAGTTGTTCGGTAAAGATGAAAAAAGAGAAAGAAACCTTAGAGAAAAGGGATATACTCTAATTGGAGATGTCCACCCTCGAGTTATTGAAAAAGCAAAGTTTTTGACTCCTGTTCCTGGAGGAGTTGGCCCTTTAACTGTAGCCATGCTCATGCGTAATACTTTAGAAGCTTTTAAAAAGAGGAAAGGATTAAAGGAATAATCCAGGATAATTGAAGGGCAATTGCCAAATATCAGCAAGAGAGAAGTTTGTTTATAAGACAAAAAAATGTAACGTGTAAAAAAATTTATTTACAAAATTCTCAATTCCCTTTTTACTCTCTCTTTTTATTAAATTTGTTATTTGGCTTTTTTCCCAAATTATGGTATAAAGGACAACTTAAAAAGAAGAGAAAAAATGCCAAAAGCATGTGAAATTTGTGGGAAGGCGCCTCTTTTTGGACAGACCCGCAGTCATTCTCATAAAGCGTCTAAGAAGAAGTGGAAGCCAAACTTACAGCGGGTTAAAGCCCAGACTGATAAGGGAGTAAGGCGAATTTGGGTCTGCACCAGGTGTCTTCGTTCAGGAAAAGTGACCAAAGTTCTTTAAAGGAGAAAACCCTCATCCCCTGGGTATGGGCCACAAATGCCTTTCCCTATGTTGTAAATTCCATCTTTGCTCTGCTGCTTGCTTTCTGGGAAGGGCATGAATTTGTCCTTATGCTAGCTGCAGTCAGCTATCTACTGGCTTTTCCCGTTATAAATATTTCCAAATGAAGTTGAGGAACATTGATAATCTATCTCAATTTATTATAGAATAAAAAAAACATATAATCACAAAAAGGAGGTCCAAATGATGGCAAGGGGAAGAATTCTTTTCTTTATTTTATTTTCAACATTATTTCTTGCTCTTGTTTTCAGCCTAACTTCTCAGAGCGCTGAAACTCAAAGAGATTCAATTCCCAGTTCCTTTCGAATCTCTCCATCTAAATCAGGTGAATTTATTAATATTAAAGTCATATACAATCCAGACATAGACAGGTATGTTGTATTTTTGGGAAAGTGGACTGATCCTGGGACGGTGACCATTTTCTACAGTCGACTCTATAATTCTAAGGGCAAAACAGATGGACCATGGCAGGAGATCTATAACGGTCCTATCTTAGGTAATGCGGATGTCTCTTACAACGAAAAAAATAACGAATTTTTATTTATCTGGAATGACCGCAGTCGCGATGCCATCTACGGGAGACTTCTGAATGGAAAGGGAAAAGTCAAGGCTGGAAAAACAGGATATTCAAAAGAATTAGTTGCTATAAAGAAAAGTTCTGGATACGGTACTGGGCGGTCCCCAAAAGTTGCCTGGATTGGCAGCAAGAATCATTATGCTGTGTCTTGGACTTCGGCAGTTAGTAAAACTCACCCCAGTAATGGGATGTACCTTGCAACATTTAATTCCAAATTAAAACGAGTTATCAAGCCTTTACGGGTAAAACAACAGACAATGAAAAATTACTACGCGTACTATGTAGCAGGTTTCATCGCTCTGGAAAATAAACTTTTTTGGGGGAGTGCAGAAGATGGTCCAGGGAACAGGATAAAACCAGTAGTCTGGTTTACTGATTTTAAAGGAAAAATGTTAAGCGGCTCAAATCAGGATACAAAAGGCATGATTTATCCTGGGAAGAAGGTGAAAGGAGATTGTTCCGTTAAGGCCGCCTATGCTCCTTCCAAGGACCTTTTCCTTTTACACTGGAACGCATCTGATCATTCCTTCTATAGAGAACAGAATTATCGAGAGAACTATTATCGCCTAATGGACAGCAAAGGAAAGTTTAAGACAAAGGCGAAAAAGATTCCAAAAAAGACTCAGTTTCAAAGTCAGGGTAGTGCGGTCTACAGCTCTAATAAAAACAGGTTCTTTATAGTCTTTCCCGAATACAAAGTTCTCTATGAGAACATGAATTTATTTCCCTCCATAGCTGATAACTATAGATCTTACTTTGGAGGAAGATTATATGGCTTATACATAAACAGTAAAGGCAGGATAGTGGACAAGGCCAAAAGCTCTGCCATTCCTTTGACAAAAACTTTTAAAGACCCAGTAATCCGCATGTTTTTTGGAAGCACAGCCTATAACTATCTAAATAATGAGTATTTCGTTACTTATGAATTGTCCAATTACGACACATATGATGTAGAGGCCTGGGGCCTTATTTATAGGTGAGAAAATCATCTCCTTTTGGTGACTGCGGTTGCCTACTTAGCTGCTTCTACCTTGCCAATCTTTTTTATTCGATTTCAACCCTCTGACATTCGGGGTTAAACATATCACAAGGAAAATTTAAGTTCATTCACAAAGATACCACAGAAAAAGGAATCGTGAGGGAAAATCACAGAGCAAGCTAAAAATAATATAGACTTCCCCCCGATTATGAACATTAAGCTTTTAGAAATACTCCTCTCTCTTCTCGGCCGCCATCGAGAATTGCGTTCTCTTGAGATGATTTTTTAAAGGGTTAGAGGTTAGTTAAATATCAGGTTTTATGGTTGTTCCCCTCCAGGAAAGAAACAAAATCCTCTTCATTGACCCACCATTGGCGGCCTATTTTCTGGGCATTGATCTTACCTGAGTTAACCAACCCAAGAGCAGTCACCTTGCTGATCTGTAGCTTTTCCTGGATGTCTGTTAAAGAATATTGCTGGATTATCTTACTCCCTAACCATATAGTTCTCATTTGCTTAATTTTGCTTTAATTTACTTTTATTTACTTTATTATATTAAATTATACCTTCTTCTCATTCCTTGTCAAGATCTTTTTTATTTTAGAGGGGTAAAGGGAAATAGTTGGTACGCTAATAAGGATTTCTATAGAACCTTTAAAGTCAAGAAAAGCGTTAAGGCTGATGCAGAAAAAGTGAAGGTTATTTTAGGAGAAGCAAAATGACCAAGAAAAAATGCAAGCATTTCTGTATTAAGTTTTTGAGCATCCCTGTGAAAGCCAAGCCAGGAAAGAGGTCAATTGGAAAATGGTGTTTAGAGTGTGGCAAGAATGGAGTTTTTGTTAATGAGATAAAACCCAGAAGCAGTTATCCAGACCCCAAAGAACTTGAAGGACAATTTCCATGGTTCCATTTGAGTAAAGAGGAGAGGAAGGAAAAGCAGAAGATCTGTGAACACGTATCCTGGTATGAATGCACAGAGGAAAATGACTCAGATTACTGGTTATCCTGGGTTCGCTATGTCAGTGTTGAAGAGTGGTTTAAATGTTTTGATTGAGGGTTGCTGATTAAATTTATTTATGATGAGTAAATTACAAAATTTACGCTGTGGGACAACAAAAACTGAAGTTGGAGCAGTAAGGGAGAAGTCTTAAAACAGATAAATAGTCGAGAAGTATAATCAGCTACTTCTCAAAATTATTTTGTATTGAAGGTATGTTTTTTACAAGCGAATTTATCTCTTTATTATTCTTCAAAAAAGGATATTGATATATCAATTCTTCATAATATTTTTTTGCTTTATTAAAATCCTTTTGAAGTTCAGTATATATTTTTATTAGTCTAACATATGGTTCTATAAAAAACTCGTCAGATTTAATACTTCGTTCTGCACTCTTTATGATTATATTTCTAATTTTTTCCTCTTTTAAAAATAAATCCGAATTAAGAAACATTACATTTACATAATTGTCCATTTTATGAAATTTTTCAATTAGAGCATTTCCAATTTTTTCATCTTTTTTTACATACTTATATAACAATCCTTTAAGGTAATAATTTTCATAATAATCAGGATTAATATTGATTCCTTTTTCAATAATTGAAATCGCTTCATCATATTTTTCTTGTTTAATAAATATTCTTCCTAATTCAAAGTAAGCCTCCCTCTGTCTGTTATTCATATTTAGAGAAATTAAATAAGTTTTAATTGCTTCGTCTAACTCACTATTTTTATTTAATAAAGAAGCTAATTGATTATAATAATCATAATCTTCTTTTTTTTGCTCAATCGCTTTTCGTATGTAGATTATTGCTTTTTCAATTTCACCTTTTTCTTCGAATAAATATGATATTTTTTTATATATAAAATATTTAGAATAAATATTTTTGTTTAAGGAAAGCAATATTTCATAATTATATAATGCCTCATCGTAAATCTTATACTTCAAATATGCATCTGCTAAATATAAACGGGCTTGGGAATGCATTGGGTTTATCTTAATAGCTTCTTCAAGCAATAATATTTTTCGCCTTATATCATGAGAGAAAATCGATTGTTTGATTATATTTTCTATCTCCTTATTGTTGGTATCAGAACTTTTTTTAATTTCTATTGGAAGGTAAACTAACTCAAAAGGATATTTGAATGTACTTATTAATATCGGTTCTTGCTCTCTATTGAATTTCTTTTTAGAATATTTTAAAACGTCTGGCTTTAAATCTTGGAATATTTCATCAATTGTCAATTTGTTGTCTAAATTTCTATCACTTTTTTTATTTAAAGATTCAATTAAGAAATATGTGAAAACGCCCATTTTATATTCATCGGCTTCGTAAGAAAATTGATTGTCTTTGCATGCTCCTATCAATGCTACTCCCTCTTTTGGGAGTTCCTTGAAAATATCTTTAACAAAACTATCTACTTTAATTTCCCCTTTTATTTTTATATGATTAAAGCCTTTTGCTCTTGCTGCCCCTCCGCTATAACAACTATCAAATATCAGAAGAATATTTTCTGACCTCAAATTGTTTATCCAATACGCAAACACATCGTCTCTTATTGCAGATGATATATCATTGTCATCAAAATCATATGGAACTAAAAATTCATCGTAACCGTCACGTTTATCTTTATTATTATCTAAATCTTGTGTTCCATGTCCGCTAAAAAATATTATGACTTTGTCAATCTTTTTTGAGTTCTTGAATAGCCATCCATCTATATTTTTCCGAATATTCTCATATGTCGCATCTTCATTCAATAATAATTTAATTTGCTCGTTCTTGAATCTGCACTTGTTAATTAATGAATTATGAAAAAATTTTGCATCATTGTCTGCAAATTCAAGATTTAAATTTTTATCTTTATATTTTGATATTCCAATTATGACTGCCCATCTATCATCTAGCGAATCAAATTTAACAACTTCTTCCAGTATAAAGGAATTTAAACTTGAATTTAAGGTAATAAAATTGCAAAAAAGGACTGCAAAAATAAGAAACGCTCTTTTACGTATGTTAAATTTAATAAAAGCTGACTTTCTTTTCATTTGAATACCTCCCCTAAAAATATTAAGTGAGCATAATCATTTCTTGATTTTAATGTATTTATTATAACACTCAATTAAATATTCTTCGTATTGAAAATTTTTATTATATTAAACGGTCTCTTTAATGAGGCTATTCTCCAGCTTTAGCTTTCTTTTTTTTACTTCGGTAAGCCGGAGCTAAAGGGTCAGGCTTCCAATTGTTTCAATTTTCTAAAACTTGAAAATCAGCATTTAACTTTTTCCCATTTGTCAGACCCTTTTCTTTTCTGATGCATCTCACCAGTCCTTAACCATAAATCATTGCTTGCTCTTTGTAGCATATTTATCGATATGCTCTGCTAAATGCGTAATTCTCAATTTACCACTCTTATCATGATAATTTGTTTCAACAGTAACATTATTAACTGGAACTTTCGCTCTTTTGAACTCTTGTAATACAGTCCATTGGTTATCACGCCATCTTAAGTGAAAATCGGAATAATTTACTTTATAAGATGAAGCTGTTTTAAATTTTACATATATTTCCTTTGTATTCTTATGGGGGAAATACTAAAGATTCGGCAGCTTCAATTATTCCCTTGAGTGATGTTTCATCGATTTGAAAAGTTGAATTAGCACTAGATTTTACAACAATTAGACAAAAAACAAAAACTGATACTAATATTTTTGTCCTCATAATAATTAAATTCATTGAAAATTTTCCCTCTTCCCTCAAATAGATCTTATTTCTTCTTCAACTAATTAACCAAAATTCTTTAATAATTTTTCCCATCAATTTCCTCCCCATATATACCAAATGAAAAGGTAAGGTGTCAATTCCCGCCTTTTTTATTTTTAATTTCTATCGGAGTCGGACCACGCTAACTAACTGATATTAAAGCGAAAAGGGATAAGAATTTGCTTTTTGCGTTTATCGTGATTTACTCTCTTTTTTATTCGATTTCAACCATCTGACATTCGGGGTTAAACATATCATAAGGAAAATTTATGTTCATTCACAAAGATATCCACAAAAAAAGGAATTGTGAGGATTTAATCGGGCAAGAAAAAAGCGAATAGAGTATAATTGAATTCGGTGAAGGGTGGCCTGAGAGTATTTTGAAGTGACTTCTCCCACTGCTAAAGCATGGACGAGTATAGCTGGATGACGACGTATTTTGGGTGCATTGAGCAAAAAATTATAAGAGCTATAAGTATGTAACAGATTGCGTTGATGTGGGTTGTGGGGTTTGGAAGGTGAAGACGCTTGTGAAAGTGGTATGATATAATTAAAAATTAAGAAAGAAACTATGAAAAAAATACCAAAAGAAAGTAAAGGCGATATTGTCCATAAAATTGTAAAGGGTGGACTCGCGGGAGTACCTTTTGGCGGAGGTCTGGTTGCTGAATTCTTTGAATTAGTAATAAAACCTCCGTATACAAAGCGGCTAAAGGGATGGATGGAATCTGTTTATGAAGATTTGAAAAAATTAAAAGATAAAGACGAAAGTTTTAATATTGAAGATTTGGCAAAAAATGAAATGTTCACAACTACAATATTACATGCAACACAAGTGGCGATTAGGAATCATCAAAAGGAGAAGCTGGAATCCTTGAAGAATGCGGTCCTTAATTCTACTTCTCCAAATGCTCCTGAGGAAGATTTGCAGCTTATGTTCTTAAATTGGGTTGATGATTTGACAACATGGCATTTGAGGATATTGAAGTTTTTTGATAGTCCGGAAATATGGGTTAATAAAAGCAATATCAAAATTCCAGATTGGGTAGAGGCAAGTCCGATACGTGTATTTTTTCATGTATATCCTCAACTCAAAGACCAAAAAACTTTCTTTGACCTGTTGATACAAGATTTAGCAGATTTAAAAGAACTGTTGTCAGAAGAGAAACTGCGCAGCCCTATGAAAAAGATGGCATATCTGAGAGTCTCTCACACAACAAATCTAGGAAAGCAGTTTATTCGGTTCATTACTTCACCAATTGAGAGTAAAAATAAGAATCAGACAAAGTAGACATCACCCCTCAAAATCCAAATCCTCGACATAAAGCGAATAATTTGTCACAATCGTGCGCTCCCTGATTGTTCGCTTGCCAACGTAGAACTTCACAGTCACATAGCCGTAGAGGTCCTGACCCTGCACGACGCGTCCGCCAGTGCCCTCTGCAATTCGCGGATAAATAGGAATTTTCTTTTAGTGCTCGCCACAAATCCCTCATAATTTTCCTCAATTTCTACCTGCTGACATTCTAGGGTGGCAATATCACACAAAAAACGGCAATGTCAATTGCCAGCAAATAGAGCCAAGGCGACATAAACAGATTTTCAGATCCTCTCTACTGAAAATATTTCTTTTATTTGTGAAATCTTTTTGAGAGATTCGGATTATCATTTGACAAAATCAAATAATTGTATTAATGAATATTTTAATCCATGCTAAAAATTCAGTTTTTTAGTTATTCATTTTTCAATGAAGGGGAAAAATTCATTTTTTATTTGTATCATTTTTAAATTAATTATGCAGGGAGGTCTAATATGTTTCATCTCACAACTTATTTTAGGAAACTGAGCCAAAAAAGAATAAGTAGCTACATTACTTTATTCTCCATTTATATTATTTCATTCATCTTCTTACCGGCATATACACAAGCATCTTCTGCTAGTTCTATGCCAGTAAGTTCCATTGATAGTCACTTAATCAACAGCGCCGGAGATCCTGAGCTTCAGGTTTTTATAGAGCCAT
>Ga0114919_10002182_pt1 | contig 15820 bp, 35 predicted proteins | sample BlataG_FD_88682 | JGI IMG/M metagenome (GOLD analysis project Ga0114919, IMG submission 88682) | Deep subsurface microbial communities from Black Sea to uncover new lineages of life (NeLLi) - Black_00105 metaG | ecosystem: Environmental > Aquatic > Marine > Oceanic > Sediment | place: Atlantic... | reverse complement strand
ACGGGTGATGGTGTGCTCCTTCATGGACACCGGGACGAGCCTGCATCCCAAAGCTCGGATCAAATCCGGGAGATCCTTGAAGAGGCGGTCGGCGTGCCCCATGGGGCACGCCTTCTCCATGATGGACACCATCTCGTCCATCAGACCAGTTCCAGATCCGTCTCGATGATGCCGTCGATGGTGACAATCCACTTCTGTCGTTCGCCGGTGTAACCGTCGATGGTGGTCACGGTGACCTCGGAGGTGGCGTGACCGTTGACCTCCACGTCGTCCACGGTCACGTCGTCCACCTTTGGGTGGGGGGTCTGTTCCATCGCAAAGGCGATGATGCTCATCAGGTCGTGCTTGGTCATGTGTCTAGCCCTCATCCTCCGGCGCATCGTTGTAGACGGCGAAGGTCACCACACCCGCGTAGTAGGGCTGCGGAGCGATGTGCTCTCCAAAGAACAGGTTGAGGTTCTCCAGATCGGTCCTCTTGTCGTTGTAGGGGACCTCGAAGATCTCCGTCGTCCAGGTCCGGTCGTTCCAGAGGAGAGCCAGCTCCACTTTCCAGGTATCCGTTTGGGTTGCCATGTTCTCTACTCTAACTCCGGTGTGATAGCTGTCAACCCCTGACTTGCTGGACGGCGAACACCTTGCCGCGTCCATACTGTCCCTCGAGCAGCCGTTTAGCTGCGGTGATGCTGCGGGCCTGCACCTGGGTCTCCTCGACCACATTGCCGACCCGCACCTTGGCTTTCCACGTTCGCATCAGTCGTCTCCGAACTGATTGATCATCTTGTCCACGGCAGTTTCGATGCCTTCGAGGTAAGCAGCTCTCGTGATGTCCACCCCCGCACAGGCATGGGCGAGCACCATCGACTCCACCGCATCCATCGCCGCGTTGTACCGTTGGCTCATAGGGGTCTCCACGGCTTTGTCGTGAAGCTCCGAAGTGATGGAGCCCCCACCGCGCCCGTCCAGAGTAACCTCGATGTTGTAGCAGCCGATCTTGATCGTTGTCATGTCCTCTATCTTAACTCCGGTGTGATAGCCGTCAACCCCAAGTGATCTTTTCGTTGTGTTCAACGGCAAACTTGAGGAGCCTGATCATCGCATCGAGACGACGCACCACTTGCTCATCGGAAGAGCCGCACTCGATGAACCGACCGTGGTTTTCGGAAGGGATTAGAGCGGGTTCACGAACCCGCTCCACGTTACGAGCTCGGAGAGCACTCCGAAGCACCACAGGCGCCTCTGAGGGTTCCAGAGAACCACACAGGTACCCGTCATCCTCGAGCCCCAGAAGGTTGATGATGTTGCGCGCGTTCGTGTTCGCGAAATTGGCCGAGGGCCAAAGGTCAACCGTCTCGGTCCACCCCTCATCGTGGCGGATCTCTTCGGTCGGGCTGTTCGGGAAACTGAAGGTGACGCTCATGTCCTCTATTCTAACTCCAGTGTGATAGCCGTCAACCTCTCGAGCACGAAAAAGGCCCGACCTTTCCGTGAGCATGGGGGCTGGGCCTACACGTTCCCGCAGCCGTGGAACTGCAAGGACTGGCAAGAGCGTGATCGCCTTGCAGAGATCCGCGAGCTGATCAACGAGCTTCAACACCGGGCCCCGATGCCTTGGTGATCTTGGAAAGAACCATGGCAACGATCTGGATTTTGGACGTCGACACGGAAAGCGGTGACCACTACCGCGGGGTTCACTCGTGGGACCATGAGCCGACCAAGGAAGAGCAACACAGGGTTCTCCTTGACCAGTTCCTCGACTGTGAAGTGTTTGAGGGCGAAGAAGCCCCGTACCAGTTCGAACTGGATGGTAAGCAGTACGGCAGTACCGCCTACCCCGAAGTCAATACGATCGAGACTCCGACCTAGGGTTTCTTGGGCACTCGGGGCTCGTGCAAACACCGGCTCCGGTAGTGGCTCATGACACGATCTGCGAGAGCGAAGTACTCTTCGTCGGTCAGGTTCATGTGGTCCGGCATTTCGGCCATGATCTCCTTGACCTCGTAGGGGCGCTCCCCGTTGCACCAGCCCCGTAGCGTTGGCATCGCGTAGTAGTAGGTGACGTAGCTGTTCGCCTTCTTCGCGTAGCCCTTCGGGTCGAGGGGCAGTCCCAGCTCTTCGATCTTTTTGAGCACCCGTTTCTCGCAGTCGTGCTCCCAACGGACGGATTCCAGGCAGTACTGCTTGGCGGTCTCGTCGTCGATGTCGTCCCGTTCGCCTTTGTAGTACTCGATGGCGATGTCGACCGGCTCCTGGTCGCCGTGCTTGAACCCTTCCCAGGCTTCCCGATCATCGGACCACTGCTCGAAGTGGCAGAACTCGTGAACGAAGATCGGGAACCATTTTTCCCAGGGGCGTCCAACAGCTACCGCGAACACGACCTCCCCTTCGATGTCGTCATCGAAGTAGCCTGAGCAGAACATGCCCGGCTGGTACTCCAACCTGTCGACGTCCTGGAGATCGATTTTGACGCCAGCCGCTTTCAGTCGGACGGTGGCGTCGTCAACGAAGGCTTGGATCTCAGAAGGAAGGGTCATCTAGATCAGATTACCCGTAGTAGCTCCGCCCGGAGTCGAACCGGGAAGTCCGTGAGGACGGGGGATTTTGAGTCCCCTGCGTGAACCAATTTCGCCACGGAGCAGGACGGGATTCGAACCCGCACTGATCGCGTTTTTAAGACGGATGCCTTCTTCCGATTGGGCTACCTGCGCAATTGCGTCAACCCTGGTAGGGGCACAATCGCTCCGGTAAGCGTGGGTCGGAGAAGAACATCGTGGACGTGTTGTACCCCAACGCGGTACTGTGATCAAGTATGAAGCGACGAAGTTTCCTAAAGGGTTCTGCGGTAGCTGCTGGTGTAGTAGGGGTAGCCAGCGCGAAAACAGCAAAGGCAGAGGTACCCAAAAGCGAAGAGGTTTCGTCCGGTGTCCGGTATGAAGCGGTCATTCAGAAACTCGACAAGGGGTGTTCCGTGAGTCTCTTCGCAATTCCGGAGCCAGGAGCTTCGGTCAAACAATTGATGGGACCTCTGGCTCAAGAAGCGAGGAGGATCCGAGACCTTCTTGCTGATGTTTTGCACGAAATCGAGTCGACCGCCCCGGGGGTGGATCCCTCCTTCGCAAGACATAAAGGACGGATGCTGCTAAATCACAACAGCGAAACGGTGTGGATCGAAGCTGCTGTCCTGTCCCTCCCAGGAAAAGAAGAAGCTGAAACAGTCCTTTCCTTGGCTCTGGGTTTCTTCGAAGACCATCCAAATTGGATTGTCAAGATCAAAGAACCTAATCAGGTCTGAACCACGTCGAAAGCCTTTTCGTTGTCCCCGAGCAAGGCTAGCCGCTCGTGTCCACCATCTTGCGATGCCCGCACTTCTCACAGACGTAGGCGTGCTGGCAGTTGCCGGTGAACCGGAAGCCCAGGTCACGGGCGGTCTGCCCGCTCACCTCCTGGTACTTGTGGTCGCACCCGAACGCGAAGAAGCGGATCTTCCCGGCCCAGTGGTCGTCCATCATGGCGACGCCCGTGCCGTCGTGGAAGTGGTAGAGCCGCGCGTTGATCAGCGGGCTTCCAGACTCCGCCTTCACACCACAATCCCTGAGCTGCCGGAACTCGATCTTGCTCGGGTTGTACTGGAAGAAGTTGCCCTTCACGAACTCCTTCTCGGAGATCTCGCGCCAATGCTCGGGGGTCTTATTGAACTCGTGCATCAGAGCGCCTCCTCCGCGCGACCACACTCGTCTTGGTAGCGCTCCCCCGCCGGGTTGTCGTGGTACACCCCCGTCTGGCGATCCTCCACCATGAGGGGCTCGGGGCGGCTGTTGGCGAAGGCAACCGCCGCGTCGGCGTGCTCGTCTCCGATGAACACGGCGAGCACGTTGCCCGTGATCTGGTTCGTCACAAAGAAGATGTTGGGGCTTCCACCGTCGCCCACGATCGAGCGCGTGTAGATGCGACGCAACATCTCGGGAAGGTTCTTGGTCTCTTGCGTGTCCATGAACTTACTATAAGACCGGTGTGATAGTCGTCAATCCCTCGAACGTGAAAAGCCCCGCGACTTGCGGGGCTCTCGGTTAGGCAACCTCCTCAATCTCCCACCCGTGGTGCCGGATGGTTTCCTTGAGGTCCTCAATCGCTTCCGCCTTCATATCCTCGAAGTAGCCAAGGTGCTCGCGGAAGTACTTCTCCGGGTCCTTGGTCTCCGGATGGTCCTCGTCCTCCAGAATGGAGACGGCGCCCAGGTACGCGGTGCCCTCGAAGCCACCCCAGGAGGCGGTCACCTTCACACAGCACCAAGCCCACTCGGACCACTCCGATGCCTCCTTGATCGCGTTGATGATCTCGAGATCCGCCTCGCCGTCCCCCGTCTCGAACTGCCCGTCAGGGCTGATGTGCTCCTCCTCGGGGGTGACCGTGATCTCTACGTCGTCGATGTTGAACGTCCTTGCCATGACTTTTACTATAAGACTGACGTGATAGTGGTCAAGACCTCTCTTTTCACGAAACGACTCCTGGACGCTTCGGTAGTGCGCCTATCGCGGCGTCGTATGTAGGAAAGGAGCTCGAGCATGTCTAACCCCCTTCAGCCCTCTGGACGTACCCGGCCCGTCGCGGCCTATATCGCCGTTCGCGACAACGGCCCCTTCAACAACGCAGCCCGGACGCGCGGCGTCACTGCCGCTGCCTCCAAGGCCGGTCCGGTCAACGGTGCCGGTGTTGGCGGTGCCCGCCTCGGCGGTCGCAACAACCCGGACGGCGTCGTCCTTCAGAACCTCGGCAAGGTCTAGTCGACCTTCAAATCCTTGGACTCCTTGACGACGGGCGATTCCTTCAGGAAGTCGCCCGTCTTTCTTTTGAGCTCCTCGTGGGCGTGCTTGAGCTCCTGGACCTTCTGGCGCTTGCCCTTCTCGTAGTACATCCGGAACGAAGCAAGCAGCCCCAGGACGGCGCCACCGAGAATGGCGATCTGATCCGCAGTCAGGCCCATCCACTCGAACACGCCGAACACGGCCAGGATGGTGCTCGAGTACCCAACAATGGCCGCCGCCGGGTCCGAGGCGATCCACGCCTTGTCGATGCTCTTGGGCTTGATGAACTGGTCCACGACTACAGGACGCCCATAGAACGAAAAAAGAGCCGACACAAAACCGTGCCGACTCCCGTCGAAAGCCGCCCGAACAGCCTCTACTCGAAGAACTCGGGGTACTGAGCCCGAAGCTCTTCGTTTTCGATCTCAAAAAACTCCTGGGGCAGCTCGTGGATCGATTTGTACTCCCGCACCGCGGGCTCCTCCTGGAACACGTCTGCATCCCAGGGCTCGGCATGGAGGCCCATCTCCTGAGCCGCCTCGTGCTCTAGCTGCTCCCAGAAGTCCTGCTGGAATGCCTCACCAACCAAGGTTGTGTCGATGACCCTCTCTTCCGGCTCGTCGAAGCCGTCGTCCTCGTCCTCATCATCCCAGGCATCGTAGGTCAGGGAGACCACGGTCGGGTTGGCTTCAATCTTCACCATGTTCGGCATCTTGCCCTGGGTCGCAGCCGCAACGGTCATCTGGTGGAGCGCCGTAAGACGCTCGTCCCACATGGCCCGTCCGGTGTATCCGCCGGCTAGCACGAACGCGATCGGGATGTTCCGGGCCCGAGCCCAATCGAACACCATTCGCTCACGCAGGCGGATCACGTCACTGGTGATGCCGTACAGGCCACCGATGTCACAGTCCTCATGAGGGTCCATGCCGGCGTTGTAGAGCACCAGATCGAACCCCTGCGCGGCCGCACGCTCCAGCTCCAGCTCCAGAAGCGGCAGGTAATCCTCCGCGTTGCGGACAACGTGTAGGTGATGACGATCGTCGTCGGTTCCTTCGTAGCCGTCGAACGAACACACGCTGATGTCGATGTGCCAGATGCGCGGGTCATCCTTGATGATGTCGTGCGTCCCGCCGCCACAGTGGGCGTCGAGGTCGAGGATCAACACCTTGCGACAACGACGGCGCCAAAGCCGACGAGGCCACTCGCCCCGGGGACGGTCCCCGAGAGCGATCTTAGCCGCCAGGGCGAGCCCGTTGAAGGTGCAGAAACCCGCGCCCGACTTCTCGCTCGCGTGGTGGAGGCCACTCGAGAGGGAACCCGACACCCCGTGCGAAAGCGCGCAAAGAGCGGCTTCGACTACGCCACCCGTTGAGGTTGCGGTCGCGGTCGCGTAGCCGGGATCCCATGGGAAGCCCGCGGACTGCTTGCGCCGCCCCTGGCCTGTCAGAACCGCTCGGACATACTCCGGGTCATGGATCATGGAGAGCTCCGCGGCCGTGGCCTCCTTGGGCGATGCCAGGGTAACCCCGGGCATACCTTCGATGGCCTGCGCCACAAGCTCCGCCTTTTTGGTCGTGTCGAAGGAGTGCTCGGCTCCCACATATCGGTCGTCGTAGAAAACTTTCATGTACTTATCCTAATCACTATCACAGACGTGTAAACCCCTCGCGGTACGATTTTCACGTACCGACGAGGGGCGGGATCCCCGATGTGGGGCTAGTTGTGGCGGTAGGCGACCTCGGGGGTGAACCCCAGATCGTCGATCAGCTCCTGACCAACGTCGCCTGCGTAGATGTCGATCTCCGTGCTGTCGTAGCCCGCGAAGTGCTCCTCTGGCACGTTGAGGAAGATGTCGAGCCAGTCGTTCAGGCTCGTGACCTTGAGGTTCCCGGGGCCGGCGGCCTGGCCCAGGGCCCACTTGATGAGGTTCTCCTCACCCACCATGATGCGGAACTCGACGGGATCGTTTTCGGCCATGGCTTGCCAGTAGGCACGCGCGGCTTTGCCCGCATCCTCGCGGTCTGCAAACAAGATCCACTCGCGGTTGCCGTCTCGGATCTGTGCCCCCGTGACCCCGCCGTCCTTGTAGGGGGTCACGATCGGGCTCTCAATGCGGTCGCCGTCGATGATGATGAAGTCGGTGTTGGTGTCGGTGGTCGTCGTTGCCATGAATCCAGTATGCGTACGGGGTGATAAGGTGTCACCCCTCTTTTGTGCGCGAACTCCTGGACATCACCGGGAGTGCCCAGCGTCTCCATCCCCTGAACCTCCGCGGGTTTCGGCAGCGGCGGCTTCGAAACTCTGCATGAAATTTTGCCCTGTAGACTCCGCCTGTTTGCCCCTGAACCGATGCTTCTTGTGGACGCTGACCAGCGCGAGGACGTCACCCTCGTGAGTCCGGACGAACTGGACGGCCGAAGCCGATTTGCCCTTCCTCATCTCGAGCTCCCGCTTGACGAGGTCCTCGAGCTCTTGCTGAGTGAACTGAATGACTTCTTTCATGGCTCCCTTTGTTTTACCCAAGCGGGGTCCACGCGCACGAAAAAGCCCCCGGAGATCGCTCCCCGGGGGCTTTGCAGGTGGAAGGTTGAGGACTAGCCGTTGATCCGGCCCAGGCCGTGCTTCACGGTGATGGCGCCGAATTTGTAGGTCTTGCCGTCGGAGACGCGCTCTCCCAGGATCGGGTACCGCTTGGCCCGGGGGTTGAGCCCCGTGATGCGGTATCGCTCCCCGTGCCCACTGATGAACTCCTTGCCCAGGTCCTCCGTTTTGAGACCGAAGGACCCCGCCAGGCGCTGGAAGTCCTTGGCCTTGGAGTCGAGAACTTCGCCGTCCGCACCCTCGGTGGCGACCACGAACTGGAACCCGGCGGGCAGGCTGTCGCGGTAGAAGGTCCGACCCTTGCGCTCCAGCAGGAGACCGTACTTCTCGGCGATGGGCTTGAGCGCCGCCTCCACCTCGGCGTGGAGGGCTCGGACGTTGGCGCGGTTGAACTCTTGGATCTTGTTGCTCATGACCTCAATCTAACTCCGGTGTGATAGCTGTCAACCCTCAAACGTGGAAAGCCCCGACTTTCGTCGAGGCTTTCCAGGCTAGAAGATCGGGTTCCCTTGGAGGTGTTCGCGCACGACCTCCGCCGGGTCATCGTCCTCATCGAACGCGATCTCCAGCTCCTGGAGATCGTCGGGGTGCTCCTTTTTCAGGCTCTCGATCATGGAGCGGGCGAAGTAGTCATCGTCCACGCCCCCTTCGAGAAGCTCTTCGTACAGGGCCTCCCGGGCCTCCTCACCCTCGGGGTACTTCTCCGGCACGAACTCGAGAGCGTGCACGTAGACCATCTTCTGGGCCGAGCAGATGTGAGTGTCGAGGTTGTCATCGAAAAACCCGCTCAGGTAGACCTTCCCACCGCAGCGGTCGAGGAATTCCTGTGAGCAGTAGTTGCTCATGTCGAGACGGCAGGCAACGAACTTGGGAGGGATGTTCTCGTTCATGTCTCCTAACCTAACACCTACGTGATAGCCGTCAAGCCCCCTTGGTTCACGTACTTCTGGACGATCTCCTCCAGAACGATCAGCACCGGAACTCCTCGGTTGAGGGCTTCCTGGTCGACCCACCGAGCAACGTCTCGGAAACGCTCTTTGCCGGACTTCGCCTTGACGGCGTGGTAGTAGTCCTCCTGCAGTCCCTCGAGGTCCCAGTAGGTGTTGGTCTCCTCTTCAGACCATGGACAGGTCCAATGCAGGAAGGCTTCCCCGTTGTCACCGCAGGACTTCATGCGGTGTTCCTTGATGGGAGGAACGGTGACGTCAGCGATCTTCATCGAGGCACCTCGATTTCCACGGAACTGGGAAGGCGGAGACCTTCCGGGTTGTATCCGCCGGGCTTCCACACCCGACCGTTGGGGGAAACGACGGCGACACACTCACGGGTTTCGGCGTCGAGGACCTCACCGCCAGCCCAGTCCCGTGCGCGAATGAACCGTTCGAGAACCTCCTCCCGTGCCTCCTTCAGGTCGGTGACGGGCACGTCCTTCAGCTTTGGGCGCAGGCCCGTGTAGCTTCCTACTCGCAGGATGAATTTGTTCTTGCTCATGAACTCGGCTTTTCTCAATGTGCGGTTTTTACTCCTGCCCCCAGAAGCACCATCCCAAGCCGGTACACTCCATGCCCGTGGGACAATCTTCGGTCACATCGCACGCGATACGACATCCTCCGGAAAGACAGATGTAGTTCGGCTCACAGGCATCAAGTGACAGGTCGACACAGTCCGCCGAAGTGTCGCAGGGCTCAGCGCAGACCTCGTACCAGTCATAGACGGTGAGTTCCCCCGGGGCACACTCCGTGCCGTACATTCCGTTACGGTCCCCCTCGCACGACGCACACCCTTCCTCGACGAGACTGCATGAGGTGTCGCATGAAAGGTCGCCTCCGTCGAAACCCTGATCCGAACACGCCAAACCATCGAGATCCGTGCCGTCACACTCTTCATCGCCGTTTGCGACCCCGTCCCCGCAGTACTCGCAACTGGAGAAGTCAAGTGTGCAATCCGAAGCGCAAGACAGGGACCCTCCAGAGTAGTTCCCGTCCCCAGGGGAAAGAAACCCCGTACACGAAGCTCCCCGAAGGTCAAACCCGTCGCACTCCTCCACTCCCTCGGCCATCCCGTCCCCACATGAGGCACCCCCTACACCCACATCAGGAGAAGGACTCCCGGACGTGTCACCGTCACCGTCACCGTCACCCTCACCGTCGCCACCCACATCCCCCGTTTCGGTATCGAATCCGGTCAGGTCTGGATCGAAGTCACCGCGACAGCCCAGTGAAAAGAGAGCCGCAGTAAGGGCTGTCACGGTTAGAAGTCTGTAAACGTTCATGTCTTTAGTATAACTCCGAAGTAATAGAAGTCAAGCGGTCTTTCTTCGGGGCCCGGTGACAGCCGATAGGTGGGCTAATTCGCCTCCCGGAGCACAATGTGGTCGTTCTGGCAAACCTGGCCATTGTGCGGGTACTGGTACCAGGTGTCGAGCACGGCCTCGAGTTCGCCTTTGCGGTAAGTGATCTTAACCCCGCCGCCGTTGCCGTACACCCGCACTTGCTCCCAACCCTCGCCATCAGCCCACCCCTTCGGATGGGTGGTGACGGTCAGATCCCCCTCGGGTTGGCGGTCCCCGTCCTCATCGTAGGTACCGTAGGTGATGCAGATGTGGTGTGACTCCCGTGGGTCTTGGTCGCCGTAGTCATAGGTCGACACCGACTCGCGAACAGCCTCCTCCATGTCAGTATCGGCGGGGATTTCCAGATCCCAGGTGTCGCACTCGTCAGAGACCCAGATGGTGTTGGTCGCGGTGATTGCTGCGTTGTCCATGTTTCTTACTATAGGTTCGGAGTGATAAGAGTCAACCCCGTCTAACGAAAAAGGCGCCCGGTGAGGGGCGCCTTTTGGGGCTAGTACACGCTGACGGTGTGCCAGCCTTCCTCATCGATCCAGACCTCCACCGGCGAACGCAAGTCCCGACAGGTGTTGGTCTCCTGGATCTTGGCAAGGACCATGAACGCATCCACGAAGTCGGGATCGCACCCGAACACGTCACGCGCCATCTCCGCGAAACCCTCTTCGCTCATGGCGTGGATTGCCTGGTACACGGAGGAGGGCTTCTTGTTGGAGGGAGAGAGGTCGACCGACTGGTCCAGGTCATGAGGGCCGACGAAGAACTCGGGGGCGAACGATAGCTCGAACATGTTTACTAGTATGGGTTTAGTGCGATAGAAGTCAAGACCCCGGAACACCGGGAATCCCATGGGGGTACTGTTCCCGCACCTCGTTACCCTCGGCGTCCTCTACCGACCAGGTGTCCTCGCTCAGGGTGTGGGAGTATTCGCAAGAGACTTCGTCTCCCTCGCCTGCGCGGATGAGCTCAAGAGCGTGTTCGACAGAGTCGGCCTCGACCTCTCGCGCAGAAACATGAACCTCACGGATGTTGACGATGAACTGTGGCATGACCTCAGTTATAACTCCGGTGCGATAGAAGTCAACCCCCACGTGTAGGAATCAACTCCTGGACGTCGAACCAAAAAATCGGGGCCCGAGTCGGAAAACTCGAACCCCGAAGGGTGCCACTCATGAGATGGGAGCGTCTCCAGCGGCAGTCGATGTGTTTCATGAGGGAAGTACGGACAATCACCAAAACCGGAACTCCCTTACCCAAGGAGAGCTCTCCCCGTGCTGGGTTCTCCCCAGCCACCATGCACCGACACTCTAGTGTAACTCTAACCGTGGGCGGTGTCTACGAACTCGCCAAATTCTTTCTCGGCCTCCTCGAGGGTCATCTCGCGCGGCATGTGATCCAGCTCCCCAAAGCCGTAGTGGCCCGCCACCAACTCGTACACTTGGGCCCGGGCCAGCGGGTTGGAAACGGTGAAATGCGCGCGAAGCTCTTCTTCCTTCAGGCCCGCGCATTTCGCCACGGCTTTCCAGTCGACCCACACGAGGTCCTCGCCGACGTTGTCTTCCACGCAGAAGTGGTACACGGAAACTCGAGATCCCTCACCGTCGTCCCACCCCTGAAAGTACATCACGTAGGTACCGTGGTCCCCAGTGTAGACCACTCCCCCATCGTGCTCGATGGGATTCCTGTCCCCAATGATTCCGTGAACCTTGATGCGTTGCTTCTCCATATCTTTACTATAACCCAGATGTGTTATCCGTCAACCCCTCGTGTTCGAATCATCTCCAGGACGTGCTGATGGTTATCTTCTAGGGCTTTGAGCACTCCGTTCGAGAGCCCGACCAGGACGGACACGGTGTTCAGATCAAGATGGAGCTCCACCTGCCCTCGAGCTCGTCCTTTCTCGAGGCGGTTTTTCACGGAGTCCACGGTCTTGCGGAACTGCTTCAGGTGCTTGGGGTTCATCATCAGGCGGCGTTCCTTTCCACGTAGAGGTCTCGCGGGAGCTCCTGGACAAAGACCACGGGCTGACCGTACTTGTCGTCCACCTCGAGCCACTCCCCTTCGAGCCGGGCCCAGTCGCGACCCTCCTCGTCGGTGTAGAGGAACCGCTCGACCGTGCCGTACGAGACCTCGTCATAGAGCTCCCGCATCCGGACGTCGATGTCGTACCTCCTCGAACTACGAGTCATCGGACACCTCCTCGAGGAACTTGCGGTCCTCGAACGACACCGAGGTCAGTCCCTGTTCCCCAGTCACCGGATCGGTGGCCCAGGTGTCGATTCTCCGGAGGGTCCCGCAGTGCCGGCACACCTCCTTGATGATCACCCCACCGCCGTTCCCGAACACGCCCGGGTTGTCCTTGAGCCCACCCACGAGCTCATGAAGGGCCTCCCAGTCATGTTCGTGGCCTTCGAGGCACTTCGGCTCCGGAGGGTTGACCGTGATCTGCAGAACATCCTCGTTCTCGGGGTCGTCCTCTTCGTAGACATGCACCTTGAGCCACATCGTCTCCTGGACATCATCCCAGCAGTCGGTCCACTCCGGTCGCGCCGCCTTGAGCGCGGTCTCAAGGTCTTTGGCCTCGAAGGAGAACTGCGACTGGCCGTCGGTAGAGATGAAACGCTTCACGCCGCCACCCCCATCTCCTGACAGAAGCGCAAACCGCGGGCGAACACCCGGGCACGACCGTCGCGGATGACCATGCGAACCTCGTCGGCCCCGACCACCGGCGCCTCGTCGGAAGCCCGCACGAAGCTGTCGTACTTGTACGGGTTGTAGGTGACCCGGGTCCAGCCGCGCAGGGAGAGCTCCTCGGACGGGAGCTCGCAGCGACCTCGAACCCCGGCGTGCACGTTCTTGCTCCGCTCCCGAAGCACCCGAGCTCGACCGGCCTCGCTCACCACGAACTCAGCGTCGTGGATCACGACCTGCTCGGCGTGAGCTTCGACCCGGCCACTCCGGGTGTTGCGGCAGGAGAACACATGCTTGTGCAGGTTCCAGTAGATGAAAGCGCGTGGAATGTTCGTGTCCATGGCTTTACTATTAGTCCGGTGTCATAGGTTGGCAAGAGTCTTTTTACGAAAAAGGCGCCCGGTCAGGGGCGCCTTTTTCGAAGAGGAGGGGTGACTACGCTCGGGCCTGCTCGGCGGCGAACGCCTCCCGAGACCGTCGGGCCCTCTCGTCGAAGTCGTCACCAGTGGCTGCCAGGAGGTAGATCTCCGCCCCACAGCAGCAGCGAGTTGATCGAGCATCGGGGCTCACTTTGCCCTTGCGGCCGACCCGATGCTGCTGGGTACAGAGCCACATGGCGCCAACCCCACGCAGGCGGCCGTGCTTCTTGTGCGAGAAGACCCCCCAGTACAGGGCCTCACGCTTCGTCTTGCTCACGCAGGCGTGCACCTCCCCATCGTAGACCAGCACCACGGCGTACGGGGTCTCCACCTCGAGGCACTCGTAGAAGTCGCCGACCTTGATCTTCTTCTCGGAGAGGATGGCGTGGCCGATCTCCCGGCGCCATTGCGGCGTCTCGCACTCCACGGCGAGAACCTTGATCCCCGGGTGAAGGTTATGAGCCGCCTGCCGCGCCTCCTTGGCCGAATGCGCGACGACCTCAATGGTCCGGGTCCATCCGTGGTCTTCTTCGGGGCGGATGGTGATCATGAACTTGAACGTGTTTGCTGCCATGAACCTACTATGTGTCCGCTGTGATAGGTGTCAACCCTTTCGGTTCTTCCACACCCGGAACCCGATCATCTTCTGGACCTTGGCGATCGCCTCCTCCAAAACATCCTTCGGGACCTCCGGCTCCTCTTTGATGATAGTGGCGAAGTGGGCGCGGCCTCCACTCAGCCTGTTGTAGACCTGGACGGGACGGAACTTGTGCCGTCCGGTCTCCCGCTCCTCAAGCACGTAGTTCTCGAGGTAAATGGCAGGCAGATCGAAAAGGGTGAAATCCCAGACCTGCTGGCGCAGGCCGTCCTTTTCTCGGCGCGTGACGGTGATTCGATTTTTGAATTTCATGAGACCCCCAAGAACTCCCCGGCTTCGGACACCATGTTGTCGAGGCTCCATCCCCGGCTACCGAGGATGACGAGCTCGGCCCTCTTCTGCTCTAGGATCTGTGACTGCTTCTCGCGCAGCTCTTTAACCTTGTCCTTCAGACCAGGGTAGTTGGTGAGGTCGCTGACATCTCCGGCGCCCACCTTCTCGATCACCACCAGGATATCATCGAGCAGCGGGCAGAGCTCATCCGCAAACGGGCTCGCTTTGAGGGCACGGAGATTCGGTAGCTCTCGCTGGGCCCAGAACATGTAGTGCCGAGGGTCTGCCTTGGCCTTGGGGCCCAGCATCAGGCTCAGGGCCTCGCTCTTGAGGTAGAGATCGAAGTCCTCGTCCTCTTCCTCGTAGCTTTGACCGAACAGCACGCGAACCTTCTCCATCGCCTGCTCGAACGTCATCTCCTTCTTCTCGACGGTGGCCTTCGCCACGAACGGGATGCAGTAGCTGAAGGACTCGACGTAGTCGTAGGCCCGACCGCGCTTCACGACCAACATCGGGTCCGCCATCGCCGCCTCGTACACCTCTTTGCCGAGGCCCACCACGTGGTTGATCAGGTCGGAGAACCCGTCATCGCCACATCCGCAGCTCACGTCGTTGAGGTCCTCGTACCGCTCCACCTTGGCCGACAGCTCCTGACGGAGTGCGGCGGTGCGCCGGTCAAACGTGTAGATGAACTCGTTGTCCCAGCTCTTGAGGATCGCCGCCTCCACCGCGCGGCTGTCGGTGGTCTTGGTGCCCCAGCCAATCTCGGCCACGGCCTGCCAATAGATCTCGTCGGTGCAGGTGCCGGTTCGTTGCTTCATATCTCTACTATAGGTCCGCTGTGATAGGTGTCAACCAAGAAAAACGCCCCCATCTCTGGGGGCGCTCCTCGTCATCAGACCTTGCCGGCCATCCCTTCGAGGTGTCGACTGATGCGCGCCAGTTCCGCATCACTCTCCTCCTTGGTCTGCTGGTAGTTGGGCTCCCGGGTGGTCAAAACCCGAGTAGGCCGGTTGTGCTCCCGCTGCTGTCGGCAGACATCACGAAGGATGCTCATGAGCTCATTCTTGACCTCGGAGAGCTTCGTGACCTGGGCCTCGAACTGGGCTCGCGCCTTCAGGTAGGCGTCGTCCCCCTGCACGTAGTAGTCGCGACCGTGGGGAACAGGCAGCTTCTGGATCGCATCCTCGACCGCATGCAGCGCCTCAAGATAGTCCCGGTTCAAGTTATCGAACCCGCTGCCGTTGAGATGAAGAGTCGGGGTGGTGAGTGGCGTCTCGCTCATGTCTTTTAGTATAGGGACGATGTGATAGACGTCAAGAGGTTGGTACGCAAAAAGAAAACACCCCGCGTGGGGGCGCCAACTCCTGGACGTTCGGTTGCAGGGGGGTCTCGGATCCAGCCTACGTCATGCGTACCATGAGGCCACGGAGTTCTTCGGCCCAATCCTTGTCGCACCGGGCAAGGAACTCGTCAGTGAGAACCTCCGTTCGGTCTGCTGTGTGCATCAGGAAGAGACCACCCTGACGTTCCACGTACACCGCACCGAGCACCTGAAAACGAGTTCTGTCGTCCAAGGACTTGACCTTCGGGTGCAAGTCCTTGACCATCCTGTCCAAGCCCAAGATCGAGGTCGACCGGAGCCTAGCGAGCGTGCGCGCGACATTGATGGGAGTACTACCCGTCTGAAGCAAAGCTAAAGCCGTGGTGATCTGATCGTGCGTGAGCATACAAAAACCTAAAAAACTTCTCCTGGACGTTCAGTTCGAGCAGGGTTGTCTTGGGGTCGAGTACCGGTCTCCTTTGAACCGAACGGCCCCGCACTTCTCGCAGGTCTGGTACGTCCCGTCCTTGAACGAGCCCTCCTTCATGGGGCGGTACTTGTGTCGCTTTGTTGCCTTCTTCTTCATGTTTTCTCCTTAGTGAGCCGGGTGGGGCTCGAACCCACGACCAACGGATTAAAAGTCCGTTGCTCTACCATCTGAGCTACCGGCCCAAATACCCACCCCTCTCATGAGAGAAGAGTGGGGGT
>Ga0114919_10002178_pt1 | contig 15825 bp, 22 predicted proteins | sample BlataG_FD_88682 | JGI IMG/M metagenome (GOLD analysis project Ga0114919, IMG submission 88682) | Deep subsurface microbial communities from Black Sea to uncover new lineages of life (NeLLi) - Black_00105 metaG | ecosystem: Environmental > Aquatic > Marine > Oceanic > Sediment | place: Atlantic... | reverse complement strand
GCTGAAGCCATCGCAAAGCAGCTGGGCATCAATGAAGTCTTAGCCGAGGTTCTTCCAGCTGAAAAAGTTGAGCAAATAAGGAAGCTGCAAAATGAAGGAAGATTCGTTACCATGGTAGGCGACGGAATAAATGACGCACCAGCAATCACCCAAGCAAACGTAGGAATCGCCATTGGCGGCGGAACAGATATTGCCATAGAAGCTGGAGACATAGTTCTAGTCAAAGCCGACCCACGAGACGTAGCAGTAAGCATTAGCCTAAGCAAGAAGACATTGCAGAAGATAAAACAAAACCTGTTCTGGGCGTTCTTCTATAACATGCTAACAATTCCGTTAGCCGCAGGCGTTCTCTATCCATCTCTCGGCATTTTGGTTAGACCTGAAATCGCTGCGGCAACGATGATACTCAGCGACATCACAGTTGTCGGAAACTCAATGTTGCTAAAAAGATGGAAGCCCTGATTTTTGTGTGTTAGACTCAGCGCGCGCATCCTCAACGGTTCTGATCGCAGCATCCTTCTTAGTTGCATAATCTTCGCTTTCAAACGCTTTAGGGAGCACTCTTCGTGCTTCGTTCACTAGATTAGCCATACCTTCTTGTAGTTCTCTCACCTTTCCAGGCGGTAGCTTATAGCCTTCGGTTGATACGGGTTTCGGAAGTTGTTCACATAGCACCCGTCTGAAGGTACTGGTTTGGCTTTGGCTATCTCTTCCAAGAAGTATTTTACCGCGGTCGTTCTACCTGTTCCCAAAGGCCCGGCAACATAACTGTTGAAGCCGCTTTCCTTGATCTCCAAAACAAATTTAAGCGCTTTTACAGCCCTCTCCTGACCGATAATTCCCTCGAGCGGTGGAATCGCCTCAGTGGTTTCACAACTCATCAGCGACGTCGGGTCGCATTCTCTTCTAAGTTCTTTAGGAGTCAATTCATTCGGCATGTATATCATCCTTCAGCATAACTCAATCTACAAATCAGATTCATACCATTTTAGTCTTAAAGGTTTTTCACGTGTTACTTTCAACGGGCGAATGGAAAATTCACCATTATCAAGTTGAGGCAATTATGGTGCTTCCTTGGGGTCACAGAGTCCTATCAACCGCCAGAGTTCACACTTCTATCTTGCCATCGCAGAACGTAGTTAGCGCAACCATAGATCGTTTGTCAATTTCTTCATTTACCGCGACCAAAACCAACTTAATTCTCTTCGATTTTGAGCTCGCGATTAGATGATGAGCAAATCTTTCAACTACGTTCGCGGGGTTGAAAATATACAACGCAGATATAGCGTCTAAGTAGACGAACTTTCGTCCCGGGGTGTCTTCAATGAGTCTGCTTATACTCATGTTTAAGTTTGTGAGGTTGTCAAGTTTGGCCAAGATTCTCTTCTCCGCTCCTGAATTCACTGTTGAACATTCTATGAAAAACAGCTTCTCTGTTTGGATATCTTCCCTCTTGAAAGCTTCAATTAGTGAAGAAACAGGCTTATTTATAGCGACGTATATGCACTTCAACCCTTTTTCATTCACTAGCTTCTTTAGAACGATCAAGTTCACTTTAAGATAGCTTTCGATGCCGCAAGAGATTAGGATAGAGCTCGTTTCGGAGAATTCGTCAAGGCCAATCCTTACTCGGGAGTAACTCGGTCCATGCTTTATTAGACCTAAAACCTCAGAGGCTAACTTGATATGCTCTTTTTCGTCGTTCAAGATGCGTGTTAAACCCTCAACAATCGGCTTGTCTTTTATCGTTTCTAGATATTTCTCGTAAAGCTCCTTAGCTCTCTTTTCTTGGTTTAGAATCTCTTCAATAAGCGTTAGTAGATTTTCAGAAATCATTTTGTCCACTCTTGTTCACCCTCTTGACCATCTTTGTCAATATTTCTGAGTGGCGAGTGGACTCCACTATCATACGCCTAATATTTCGCTCTATTTCAGTCTTAGTAGTTTCGTTCATCCTGCTATCTCTGATTTCTCTCAAAAAAGCCTCCAATCGCGCCGGTATTGTTATCTCTTCAAAAGACAAAGCGTCAATCAACATCCCGACAAGTTCCTGTCTACCCACCATAGATGGTGACCATCCTGTAATACAAATCCAACAATAAGTATCTAATATCTTTTGGTCTAATGAAAAGCTAAATCGGATGCGACGACAACACGAACTAACTCATCAACTGCGCGCGCTGCAACCACAATCATGTCCATGTCACCTTTAGCTTACTGACTTCCTTTTTTCTTTGACATCCCATGACGCAAGTTTAAAAACAAACAAAAGTATTAGCTACAGAGTAAGCAGCAGTACGTGGCGAAAAACGCGCACGCGGTTTCATGTTGACGGACAGAGTCCAAAGAACAAGCATCAAAGGAATCTTTGCTGTGGGTGACATTACCCACGTCGGGCTTCGCCTAATCACCGTGGCTGCCGCTCATGGAGCCATAGCCAGCCATTATATATACTCTTATGTCAAAAAATCCTACTGAGCAACAGAAGCATGGGCCACTCAAATATAAAGCGCGCGAAGTGAGCGCTCAGCAGTATTCATCTAGAAGAATTTAAAAAGAGAAAAAAGATACAACACAAGGAAAGGTAATGTCTGACATCATTTTACGAACAATAATTCCCATTCTTCTTCTAATGGGAACAGGTTTGCTGTCAAGAAAGCTTGGAATCTTGAAATCTGGTGACGAGCGGATACTTAGCGCTTATGTATATTATTTTGCACTGCCAGCCCTATTTTTTGTTAACATGACAGAAACGAATTTCACCGAAGAGACTCTGAGATTTATGCTTGCGGGAATTATCCCCATTCTAATAGCGATGATAATTTACACCTCTCTCTACGTAATATTCAGATTCTCAAAGAATATGCTCTATCTGCTTATTCTAAGTACGGTCTTTGGCAGCTTGGCGTTCTTTGGCATACCTTTCATAACATTTGCCTTCCCAGGAACAGGGGAACCTGTGGCGACATTGGGAGCAGCGTCAATTTCCATTGTAAGTGTAACAGTTTCTATCACTACTCTAGAATTGTATCGGCTCCAGCAATCCAAAATACTTACAGGATTGAAACTCGTTGTGAAAAGGCTTTCAAGAAACCCACTTATTCTATCAATTTTCTCCGGTATTTTGTTGTCGCTCATCAGAATAGAAATTCCCACGCCTATATCACAGCCTCTACACATGCTGGGAAGTACAACTTCCACAGTTGCTATCTTTATGCTTGGGGTCTTTCTCTATGGAAGAAGATATACAAACATAAGTAAAGCCTTGAAGCTGAGCATGTTAAGGATAATATTTCTACCGACAGTAGCCTTCTTAACCACGATGTTATTTGACTTGTCTACCTTTGAAAGATCAGCATTGATACTTATGCACGGTATGCCTGTTGCCATCTCTATGATAATTCTCAGCGAGCGTTACAGTTTTTATAAAGAGACAATCGCCTCTCTGATTTTAATTTCCTCACTTGGAGCAGGGTTATATTTGAATTTATGGCTTCTATTGTTAGGACACTATTAGAAAGGTTGTTGTGACTATTGCAGTCGGAACATCATAAACACTACGAAGCCAACTCAAGAGCGAAATTTCTCTAACTGGCTGACCATTCACCTCAGTCAAGGAAACCGCAACATCGCATGACTCAGAAAACCGTCCGCAATCCCTGCTATGGCATGAAGACATAGGAGAATCACACCTTCATATCCTTCTTCGAGTAACTTCTCCAAATTGCGCGTGTAAGAAATGAAATTAGGGATTCAATCAGAAAAAATTTGGTGAAGGCAGCTAGCACAAACTAACTAAAAGATCCAGATTTACCGGGCTTAAAATGCTCTTGGAAAATTCGATAAATCTCTTCAGGTTTTTCCAATATGAAAACATCCTCCATACCGGCAAGCTTTTTGACATGCTCTACATCTTCCTTTCTTATCCTTAACCTTAGGTCCCGTCCATCAGGGAGTCTCGTAATTTTCATCCCTTCTCTATAGTCGGAGGGCATTATATACACAGGAACAAAGGCTTTAAGAGCCATAACTGCGGCATTAGAAAGCAACGTGTCGGCTATTCCCATCGCAATTTTTGCCACAGTGTTTGATGTTGCCGGTGCAATTAATAAGAATTCGAATTTTCCTGTTTGTAATTGACCCGCCAAAAATGGTGAATTGGCGTTAATCTCAGCAAAAACTCTCTCAAAATTTTCCTTTAGGTCATTGACCAGCTTGTAGTATTTTACAACTTGGTCTCCTGCTTTGGAGAGATAAACTTTTACATCCACCGCGTTTTCGAATTGCTTTTCTATTTCCTTCATGACCTCAACCGTTTCAACCAATCTGTCACCGCTTCCTGTGATTCCCCAAGCAACCCGTTTTCGCTTTTTTTCCTTCTTCTTCATCGCCATTTCCAAAACCATCTTTACACCTCAAATCATCTCGTAATCTCGAATTTCCTTAAAAACTCGCCAAACTTCCTAACGGTTTTCTTCAAACTTCTAAATCCCTCATTATCCTCCTTTACGCCTCCTAGACTGTCTCTTGATCAGAAAGTCGATCCGAGATTCGCCCCAAAAGCACCCCCACTGATCGGTACAATCTCGTTCAAGATGTAAAACGTGATAACCTGCTGTATCGCAAGTTCCTGCCCGCCCATTCTATCTCCTCCCACCGCGATAGCCATGCCTACTTTATGCCTGAAGACGTTGCGGTCTGCAGCGACCAAAGCTCTGCATCTATCCATCACAGCTTTTATCTGTGCGCTAACGCTACCATTGTAGACTGGTGTGGCCATTATTATCCCCTTAGCATTCTTAAGCAAATGATAAAGCGCATATATGTCATCCTTAATGACGCATTCTTTGTTCTCCAAGCAGTAGTCGCAATGCCGGCAGAATCCAATGTTTTTTCCCCTAACCGTGAAGAAATTTGTTTCAAAACCCATCTTCCCTAACATGCTCAAGGTTTCTCTTAACACATACTCAGTCGCTCGCTCTCTTGGGCTTCCACATATCCCGACTATCATATTACTTCATTACCATTCTACTATTATAGGAATCAATAAAGATTGCTGAGAATCAGCAGAAATGGACACTAGCGCGCGCGAAATCCACACCAGCGTTGTGAAGAATTTGGTGGGCTCCATCTTTCCAAAGAAAACTGGCTGATACATCATATACTTTTGCCTTGTACGCTATACACACTGGGTCCCGTTTTCCCATTGCATTGGGCGATTTCTTCTTTAGTGAACTCCTTCATGTATCTGATCCTTCTGGGTTTATATGCATACTTGTACATCTTAACTGAAAATGGTGTCCAGCAGCATCATAATGACAAATCCGGCTATCAGTCCAAAAGTGGCTTCTCTCTGATATCCCTTCTTATGACTTTCTGGAATCATCTCATCAGCAATCACGAAAAGCATTGCCCCAGCAGCGAAGGCCAGTCCCCAAGGTAGCAGAGGTTGGGAGACCGCTACTATCGCAACGCCTAACAAACCCCCAAGGGGTTCAACCAGGCCGGTTAGTGTTCCATACCATAGAGCTTTCCTTCGGCTGTAGCCTTCCCTCACCAACGGCAAGGCCACCGCTAGGCCTTCAGGCATATTCTGCAATCCTATAGCTGTAGCTATTACAAGTCCAGCTGCGATGTCTCCGCTGCCAAAGCTGACTCCAACAGCCAATCCTTCCGGGAAGTTATGGATGGTTATCGCAAGGATGAATAACCATGTTCTTGACAATTTAGAGGGAGGCCCTTCAGCACCGAATGCTGGGCTGAAATGAGGGATGAACCGATCTATCAGGTGTAGCACTACGGCACCTAGAATGAGACCGAGTACAGCAACCCATGGACCACCCAAGTTTATAGACGGAACTAATAAGCTAAAGGACGTAGCAGCCAACATCACCCAGCAGCAAATCCAAGCATAATATCGAGTGACTTGTCTGAAATTCGCCTAGTAAACAATACTGGCAGGGCTCCCGCACCAGTAGCTAAACCCGCAACTAAGCTGGCTACGGCACCAAGCCAAATGATTTCCTCGTTCATACGCAACACATAAGCCTACATGCAATACGCGTGAAAATATTAAAAAAAGAGGGGAAAGAGAGAAGAGCTCTACCTAAGGAACTTGGAGACGAAAGGTGAAGTCTCACCTCTGCGCATGAAGTGGCCCGATGGTCCTTCACCTAGGAATTCGGAGAACCAGGACTCATGCTCAATTTCCTCGTTCAGGATTGCCTGAGATAAATCGTAGGTTCGGTGGTCTTTACCAGCAGTTAGGTTACAGATATGGGTGTATCCTCGCACTGCGCACCTCTCCGCATCCACTAACACTGTTAACATTGCCTTTGTGTCAGTTGGGTTCTTTGGTAGTTTGGCGGGGGGACAGGCCGAGATATCATGAAAGGTTTTCATGTCCTCTGGGAGCTTGCCTCCTAGCTCGTATATACGGGGGACAAGAGCTTCAAAGTGGTTGCGGTCTTCAATGCGTGCGATTTCTGCGATCTCTTTTATTCCTTCTCCTTCTAGTCCTATTAGGTTGCATCGAAGGATAGTGTAGTAATAGTAAGTTGTGAGCTCTGCTGCAGCATTCTTGACCAACAAATCCAGAAGCTGATCAACATTGATACCTGCTCGCTCCACCATTTCCCGTGCTACTTTAGCCATATTATCACATCTTTTGCTTTAGTTCAAAGGTATATTTAACTTTATAACAGGTGCGCTAGGGTGTTTGGAAAATGGTTAAAAATGGTTTTAAGTCTGTTTCTGCTTATTTAGGCTTGTTATGGGCTTTGGTGAGTGTGTCTTTAACGTGCTGAGAGATGGAAGGTGCAGAGATTTCAATGAGCTTTTGGGAGAAGTGGACTTCTCTCATAACACTTTACGGTTGCATCTTAAGCGTTTACTGGATCAGAGCTTAGTTGTTAAGGAGAAAACGCCCTCGAAGGGAACCGGAAGACCAAGATTCACCTATTCTGTGCCTACAAAGCTTCATCGTCAAGCCTCCAGACTATTATCAGATCCTTTGAGTGAAATTGTCACTCTCCCTTTCAGGAAGTTGAGACACCTATGCCGCTTCGAGAAAGACGGATACTGCAAGAAAATCAGAGCAAATGTACACCTCAAAACTGCCCCCAAACCCTAAAAAGAGAATAAAAACCATTTTACACCAATTTCTAAACAGCCTAGCGCGCGCATAATGCAATGATGTTATCCTGTCAAATTGAGACGCACGCTAAACCGCTAATCTTAGTCTGAGCAGCTATCATGGCAGTCATTCTTGGACATGTAACGTACAAGGCGAAAGCTATGGGTGCACCAATCAAAATGGAAACACTCAAACATGAATCACTTTTTCTCTATATATCTGTATCCAAATGAGTTCTTTTTGGTTCAACACGCGTGATGAAGGCTGATGAATCTATTAAGCTCTTACTGAGATCTGCCGCGGCTTCTCTCTTCTTTCTTCCGGGATGTCCAGCGCCGGAATTTGTTGAATTACCTCATAGGATATAGCTGAGAATTCTGCTGAGGCTCGTGTGAGCTTTGTGATCAACACATGTATCTTCTCTAGAAGCTTTGCGATCTCTGTTCCTTCTTTCGTCAGAGCATAGGTTTTCGGGCTTTTTCTTTTGAATACCAGTTTTTTGCCTCTGAGTTTTCTCAGGTATTTGTATGTTCTGCGCAAGGAAATGTTGGTTCTTGCAGCGAGTCCTTGGGCAACTATGCCTTCTTCCGGGATACTTTTGTGAACACGTCTCTCAGTAGGTGAAAGCGTTTTTTCTCGGGGGGCTCTTCTTGTTTTGAAATAGAAGACGTAGTTGTTTTCGGTACCTTTTGTTATGAGGTTGGTCTCTTTGAGACGTTTAAGAATCCTTGACAGGCTTTCAGTGAGGATTAGGCTTTTCAGTTCTTCATAGGTTTTGGGACCTCCATGAAGGGCTTCAATGGTCTTTTCCTCGTAGCATTCGGAGTGAGACGGAAGCACTTCCTCAATGTCACTAGAATCTTTTGTCAATTCGCCAAGCTTGTAGCCGAACAACGTCGCACGGTACTTGCCGTGTTCTTCATCGATGACTCCAACATCTAACAAGGGCTCCACATATTCTTGTGCAATTGTTTGCTGGCTATGATAGTAGCCAGACTTCTTCAGTTCTCGCTGAAGGCTAACTATAGAGTGTTGCCTGCTCAATAGTGTCTGCAGAATCCGCAAGCGCCTCTTGTTCTTCAAGGTGTTAAGCAGATCTACCCAGAAGTTCCGATCTTTCGTTCTTTCGCGTAGTTCTCTGAGGTCCTTCTTAAGTCTCCAAACGTTACATTCTGTAACGCAAGTCAACGGCGTCAATGGACGGCAGTAGTCACAAGTCTCCTTCACCGCTTCTAGTATCTCTGCGAGACTTGTGTTCCGAGGTACTTCTCTTAGCTCTCTCAAACCGATCTTGGCCTCCACAGCGCAGGGCTCTCACAGACGTATGTCACAAGGATTGCTGGAGACGTTATCAAAGTTGTGTTGAGGAGAAAGGAGAGAGGGAAGTTTCTGTGAGCTTCGCGTCTCTCTCAACCTCTTATGACATACGTCATATTTGTATGACATACGTCATGCTTATATACCTTTTCCCTATAACTTAGAGAATGTGATCGATCACTTGATACTTCCATGCGAGATCGCCGTCAAAACAGTTGTGCCAGCAATAAAGGCAACGTTAGCAACAGAACTTGTACAAACATATGGTTTCAAACAAGACCATGTAGCTGAAATCTTGCGGATATCCCAATCTGCAGTGAGCAAATACACCCGACAAGTCAGGGGACACTTGATAGAAATCAGCAACATGGGAGAAATTAAGCCATTAATAACTGACATGATAAAGCTACTAGTAAACGGAAACCCTAAAAGAACAGAATTCTTAGGACTCTTCTGCCAAACTTGCAAAACAATACGTGAGAAGGAACTTATGTGCCAATTCTGCCAAAAAACAGATCAAATGATCACAACAGAAGTGTGCGATTTCTGCCTAAATCCTGAGCCAACTGAATGAAAAAAAGACAGAGAAGAACCTGATCCTGGAAGCGCACACACTTTAATAGCGAAATTCCAGAAGCTTGGACATTTCTCAGTTGACTAACATTAAGAGTAGCACCCATTTTCTATGCCATCGTCAGGAGACACATCTCGTTTTCGCGGCCTTATTCTTTTCTCTTTCGCCGATAGCTCTTAGCACATGGGAAGGTTCTAGAGTTTTTGCAGTGCAAGCTGAACCTGAGGATGCTGCGACACCTTTCATATCTAAGTCCAGCAATATTGATTCGCCTTCGATGAAGCTATATCTTACCGCAGCATTGTTAGGCAACCGTGTGGATGGATGTCCATTCAAAAACGAGTGCGGGATAGGGTCAAGTAATCCTTTGATGAGTCTGTCTCTCAGTTTCTTCAGTCGTTCGCTTTCAGCCGGCATTTCCTTTTTTGCCATCTCTACAGCCTTTCCGAACCCTACTATGCCAGGAAGATTTTCTGTTCCCGACCTTAAGCCTCTTTCTTGTCCTCCCCCGTGGATTAACGGCTCCAATCGTATCCCCTTTTTTATGTAAAGCGCACCCACACCTTTGGGTCCGTACATATCGTTGGAAGAAATAGTGAGCAAATCTATGCCCTCGTTCTGCACATCTATTGGAACCTGTCCATTTGCAGCTGCTGCATCAACATGCAAGTAGGCTTTTTTCCTGTGTACTATTTGGCTGATCTCTTTTATAGGCTGAATTGTGCCGATTTCGCCATTTGCATACATAATAGAAACCAGGATCGTTTCGCTGGTCAATTCTTCCTCCAGCCTTGTGGGGTTCACAAAACCATACTGGTCAACAGGAAGGAAAGTAACCTTGAATCCATGTGTCATTAGGAATTTACACGGATTAAGAACTGACATGTGTTCTATACTTGAAGTTATTATGTGTCTTCCCTGTTGTTGGTTACGGTGAGCGACCCCTTTGATTGCCATATTATTGCTTTCGGTTGCACCTGAAGTAAAAAATATTAACTCTTTGCTTTCACCATTAATTGATTCAGCAACATTTATTCTCGTCTCTTCTAAGGCTTGCCTTGCCTCTTGACCAAATGAATGAACAGATGAAGGATTACCGCAGAGTGATTTCATATAAGGCAACATAGCCTCTATCACATGAGGATCGACAGGTCTCCCAGCTGTATGGTCCATGTAGATACGTTTCGCCTTTGACATTGCTTATTCACTCAGAAACATAGAATTGCGTCAGCATCAAGCACTAAATCATTTAGTGTTGCAGCACCGACAACTTTAGCTTCTGGTATGAAGTCTCAGCGGGAAAGCCCTAATAGCTGCGTGCTTTGTTCACAGACAAGTAGTTTTACCCCAGCTCTTGTGGCTTGGTCTATTACCTCTTTGAGTGATGGGAAGCTGCCTAGTTTGATTTTCTCCGCTTCTCCTTTTTTGACTACTGTAACGCCCTTTATGAGAAAGTAGATGGTTGCGTCTATGTTCATCATTGCTGCTGTAGTAGCTAAAACGAATGGCGCATAAGTGCGTTCTGGCGTGTCAACTCCGCTTGTTTGAACGTATAATATCCTTTTTTTCTCAGACATGCTTTCACTCTACCATATCTGTTATTTCACCTTTTTTATTAATATTCGAACAGTGTTTCCATCCTTACTCACGTCTATTATCTCTTGCTCTAAACGCTTTACAAGACTCTGTATGTCAGCCTCTGCCGCCGGATCATCAGCCAGAACTTCCAGAACTTCTCCAATTCTAATGTCATCCAATTCAATTCTTGTTCTGAAGACAGGTTCAGGACAGTATAAACCGAGACAATCTAAAGTCCTGTTAGGTTTAACCTTCATAATGTTTCCCTGAATATAAGTGTGCAGGGAAGGGAAATAAAATTTCCTCTCGAGCCACTCAAGGGACATAGCGAATTCCTAGACAGACCACTCTCGCGCACCTAGGGATTTCAGGCCTCAACAATTTTCATTGGTTGTCCGCAGCAAACGAGTGTTCCCACACCAGACTCCAAAACCTTTACTTTGTTTCCACAGATTTTACAGACGTAGGTCTCTCCAACCTTTGTCACTTACTCACCTCCCCCATTTCAATCATATCCACTCCTAATACACTTGCTAGCGAGCTTTACGCTTGTGTCAATAGTCACTTCAGTAGTTCTCGCACCAGACTTCATAGTAGCTTCTTGCGTGTTGACAAACCGGGCATTTTTCGGGTGCGTGGTTGCCTTCGAAAACGTAACCGCAATTCCTGCATTTCCACATAGTTGGTGAATCCTTTTTGAAAACCTTACCTTGCTCTATATTTGTTAGCAACTTTCGGTATCGTCGTTCATGATAGTTCTCCACTTTGGCAACCATGCGGAAGGTTATGGCTACGTCTTTGAAACCCTCTTCCTCTGCCACCTTAGCGAAGTTTGGGTATAGAGTTCCCCACTCAATTTTCTCTCCTTCTGCTGCAGCTTTCAAATTTTCCCTTGTTGACGCAATAATACCTGCAGGATAGTCAGATGTGATCTTAACCATTCCACCTTTTAGATGTATGAAGAAGAGTTCAGCGTGTTCTTTTTCATTATCAGCTGTTTCTTGGAATATAGCGGATATCTGTTCATACCCCTCCTTCTTGGCTACATTAGCGAAAAAAGCGTATCTGGTTCTGGCTTGTGACTCACCTGCAAATGCTGCCATAAGATTTTTCTCGGTCTGACTTCCCTTAAATTCCAATACTATTCTCCTTCCTAAAACAGTTTTGCCTATGACACACGTCATATTTAAGTATTACTGGAAGTTCTCCCGCGCGATGGTTATGAAATGCTACTTTCGAACCGGGTCATCTCTTCATCAACGAAGATATTGCAAAAATTATATAAGAAGCTCTGACATAAATCTTTTTTGTTCCTAAAATACGAATGAAAGGTGTGGAAAATGGAAGAGAAAGTTGAAGAGAAGAAACCGTTCTTGCGATTAGGTGAAACTGTTCCAGACTTTGAGGCAGTCACCACTCATGGAAAAATAAGGCTTTCAGACTTCAAGGGAAAATGGGTTATTCTATTTTCTCATCCAGCAGATTTCACTCCAGTTTGTACAACAGAATTTGTTGCGTTCGCCAGGATAAACGATGAATTGCTGAAAAGGAACGTGAAGCTAATAGGATTAAGCATCGACAGCGTCTTCTCGCATATTGCTTGGACAAGAAAAATTAAAGAAAAGTTTGGAATAACAATTCCATTTCCAGTAATAGCTGATTTGGACATGAAAGTTGCTAATCTCTTCGGCATGATACACCCAAGCGAAAGCACAACCGCAGCCGTCAGATGCGTCTTTGTAATTGATCCTGAAATGAAACTAAGAGCCATGATTTACTACCCGCTAAATATTGGCAGGAACATGCAGGAAATCTTAAGACTCTTGGACGCGTTGCAAACTGCTGATAAATATAAAGTGGCTGCTCCAGCAAATTGGCACCCAGGAGACGACGTAATAGTTCCTCCACCAACAACACAGGAAGCAGCAGAAAAACGTTTACAGGAAGGCTATGAATGCGTAGACTGGTTCCTGTGCAAGAAGAAACTTCCACCGTAATTTCCCATTTTTGATAATATAGTCTATAAGATAACAAAATAAGAAGGGGGTGAGTGATTGGCTGTTATAACTTCGAAGGCTAAACTGATAAAGGATTTAAGGGTGGCGGTTGATAATGGAAGAGCTCACAGCCTTTGTTTGGATCTACCAGCCGAACTTGGCACAGACATGGGGCCTACCGCCTTAGAGCTTGGAGTTATGAGCTTCTCCGGATGTTTTGCCACCATTTTTTCGTTGACTGCAAAGAAGATGAGAATTCAACTAAAGGACTTGGAAGTTGAGCTACGCGCCAAAAAATCGGAAGAAACTGGCACAATAGCCTCTGCAGAATTTAATATAACCGTGAAAAGCGATGTTAGCGAGAATAGAATTCAGAGAATCTTTGAACTAACTCGTAAAAACTGTCCAGTTGGAAAACTTTTCGAGCAGGCCGGCGTGAAAATAAGCTATAATCTAAAGCATGTAAAAGAATGATACGTCAAGTGAATGTAGGTGAAAAAATGGCCAAATACAGATGTGTTGTTTGTGGGTATATATACGACCCGGAAAAGGGTGATTCTGACTCTGGCGTAAAACCGGGAACTCCGTTTGAAGAACTGCCGGATGACTGGGTCTGCCCACTTTGCGGAGCAACAAAAGATCAGTTTGAAAAGGTAGAATAAAATGAAACCAAGAAAATTAAAAAAAGATGTTTACTGGGTTGGAGCGGTTGATTGGGATAGGCGACTTTTTGATGAACTTATTCCGCTTCCTGATGGGACAAGTTATAACGCTTATCTAATTAAGGGCAGTGAAAAAACGGCTTTGATAGACACTGTTGATCCAACTATGGCAAATGAATTGATAAACAACCTGAGTCAGCTGGACGTTAAAACAATAGATTATGTAGTTGCAAATCATGCGGAACAAGACCATTCAGGAGCACTGCCTCAAATATTGAAGGTATATCCAGACGCGATGGTCGTTGCAACACCTAAATGTAAAAATCTGCTCATGGACTTGCTTCTAATCTCTGAAAGCAAAATCAAGCCTGTAGAAGATAGGGGAACACTGTCATTAGGGAATAAAACGTTAGAGTTTATCCATGCTCCTTGGGTTCATTGGCCAGAGACAATGCTCACATACTTAAGAGAAGATAAAATGCTTTTCACCTGCGATTTGTTTGGTTCCCATTTTGCATCGTCTGACTTGTATGTCACTGATGAAGCAACAGTCTACGAGGCGGCAAAAAGGTATTACGCAGAAATCATGATGCCTTTTAGAACAGTAATTCAGAAGAATTTAGAGAAAATAAAAGATTTGCAAATAGACGTGATAGCACCAAGCCACGGCCCCATCTATGATAACCCAGAGTTTATACTTCAAGCATACAGGGATTGGACTTACGCCCCGCCTAAAAACATCGTTGTACTGCCTTATATTTCAATGCACGGTAGTACTAAAAAGATGGTGGAATACTTTGTTGGTGTTTTAGTCGAAAAAGGCGTAACCGTGAAGCAGTTTGACTTAGCTGGAACAGATATTGGAAAATTGGCAATGGCCTTAGTGGATGCTGCTACAATCGTAATAGGTTCTCCTACAGTCTTAGTTGGACCGCATCCAAATGTTGTTTATGCGGCCTATCTTGCAAATGCCTTAAGGCCGAAGGTGAAGTTTGCGTCAATAATAGGGTCTTATGGTTGGGGTGGTAGAATGGTGGAACAAATTACGGGGATGCTGTCTAACTTAAAGGTTGAGTTACTTGACCCTGTTGTCATAAAAGGCTTTCCAAGGGAAGATGATTTCAGGGCACTAGACAAACTGGCTGATGATATTTTAAATAGGCATAAACAGCACAACCTAGTAGATTGAAGGGGAGGTGATAGCGTGTTAAGTGAGAGAATGACGGAGGCTCTAAATAAACAGATCAACAGGGAGATTTATTCAGCGTATCTATATCTATCTATGTCTGCTGATAGCACGTTCAAAGGATTGAAGGGGTTTGCCAACTGGTTTATGGTTCAGTATCAGGAGGAGATGGCGCATGCGATGAAATTCTATGATTATGTGAATGATCAGGGTGGGCATGTCCGGCTCATGGCTGTTGAACAGCCGCCAATGGAGTTTGGTTCTCCCTTGGAGACTTTTGAGAAGACTTTGGAGCACGAGAAGTTTGTGACTAAGTGCATCAATGACCTTGTTAACCTTGCGATTGACCAGAAGGACCATGCTACAAAGATCTTTCTGCAATGGTTCATCACCGAACAGATCGAGGAAGAAGCAAACGACAATGACATTATTGCCAAATTGAAACTGGTTGGAAAAGAAGGCAACGGATTGTTCATGATTGACAAAGAACTTGCGACGCGGGTATTTGTGCCGCCGGCAACTTCTGAGAAGAGCCCCACATAATCGCGTGGAGGTTCTTTATGGCAAAAATCCTTATTCTTTATTATCGTCGAACTGGAAACACGCAGAAGATGGCTAGAGCGGCTGCAGAAGGAGCCAGAACCATTTCGGGAGTAGAAGTTGAAGTGAAGTACTACGCCACACCAGAGGAGCTGACGAATTTCGATGCTATAATAATTGGAATCCCAACCTATCATCATGACATGACTGTTGACATGAAGAAGCTTTTCGAGGAAGCCGCGGTGAAAAACATTGACTTAAAAGATAAGATTGGGGCGGCTTTTGGTTCTTACGGGTGGAGTGGTGAAGCACCACGGTTGGTTCTTGAGATCATGAAACACAAGTTTGGCATGGACGTGATCGAATCTCCGCTTCTGATTAAATATACCCCAGACCAGGCTGGACTTGAAAAGTGCAGGAAGTTTGGAAGAGAGATTGCGGAAAGACTTATTCCTAAAGCCTAGCGTATCTTTGTGAAAGGAGGCGAATGTTTGAATTCAAAGGATGAATTGACAGATTTTCTTAAGGAACAGATCAAGATTGAAAATGAAATCGTCGACTCGTTGAATAGTTCCTTAGGCGAGATTGGAAATCCAGCTGTCAGAGGAGTTCTGAAGGGAATATCTTTGGATTCTGTGAAGCATGCAGAGATGTATTCCTCAGCCATTGGCTTGTTAACAAGTGTCCAGCAAGCTCTTACGCAGGAGAATCTTGACAAACAAAGAGAACTTGTGGAAAAGCACATACGCTTAGAGGCAGAGCTGATCGGGAAGATCGGCAAGAAACTGCCCAGCATTGAAGACAAGAAGGTTAAGCTTCTCTTGAATGCGATTTTG